>JAEEGI010016499.1_pt1 | contig 15246 bp, 9 predicted proteins | sample 8958751 | NCBI WGS metagenome assembly JAEEGI01 (sample SAMN16246545, study PRJNA631951) | gut metagenome | biome: gut microbiome; feature: rumen; material: KS-attached | host: Bos | place: Iran: Karaj | collected 2018-10
GTGTCTCCGTCGTCGGCAGTTATCTTCGTCGTTTTGGTTTTACACTTCTTACCGTTGAGAGCGGCGATAATGCTGGGGTGGATGTCTTTCTTTTTAGCCATAATAAATCCTTTCTTTAATCTTTAAATTTCCGCTGCAAAGATAAATAAAAGAAAAACAACCTATCAACAAAAACTGTCAATATAATGGACAGCGCTTGTTGGTATGAAATGAATAAGTCGTCAAATGATTCTATTCCAAATCTACAACAGTGATGCCTGCACCTCCGAACTGGACGTGTTCGTCTTTGGCTTTCTTGACATTCGGAACGGTGTTCAGATACTGGCGGATGAGTTGGCGGAGAATGCCAGAGCCTGTTCCGTGTAGGATACGCACACGACTCATGCCTATCAGGATGGCATCGTCAATAAAATGCATGACAGCATCTATCGCCTCATCGCCTCGCATACCACGTACGTCAATGTCTTGATGGAAGTTCTGTCTGCGGTCTTCCATCGTAGAACGCGTCATCTTCGAAGTCTGGATAGCCAAGTCAGCATGCTTATTGACAGCTTCTCCCTTTTGGAGGAGGTTGGAGGGGGCTACTCTCTCCAACTGCTCTATCTTTACCTTTCTACGTAGGTCGCCAAAGATGACGGTAGCCTGCTTGCCTTGTATACTCTCGATCTCGCCGATGCTGTTGGTGCCTTTGATACGGACGGTATCACCTTTCTCCAAAGGACGGTTTTCTGGCTGCAGATTCTCTTTGGCTCTGGCAGCCAATTTCTCACTGGCCCTCTTTTGTTCCTCGTCCTTCTTCTCCTTACGTTGGGCTTTGCGGGCCTTGCGCTCCTCCATCTGACGGAGTTTCTTGGCGAAGTCCTCTTCGCTCATCAGTCCACGTGTATCGTCATTCTGTACCTGCTCACGGAACTCTTGCAACTCTTCACGAATCTGGCGCGTACGCTCCTTCTCTGCCTGGGCTTCTTTGATCTCGCGGATGGCGTTTTCGATCTTACGGTTTGCCTCTGCCAAAAGTTCGTCAGCCTGTTGCTGGGCGCGCTTCAGAATCTCCTTACGCTCACGGTCAATCTCCTCCAGATTATTCTCATAGCGTTGTATGTGACCTTCGAGCGACTTCTCATGCTGGTGGATGGTCTGGCGCTTACCTTCCCAGTAGCGCTTGTCTCTCACGATGTCCTGCAGATACTTGTCGCTCTGGATATAGTCGGAGCCCACGATGTCCGAGGCATCTTTGATCACCTCCTCAGGGATACCCGTCTTGCGGGCGATCTCGATAGCAAAAGAGCTGCCAGGTTGTCCGATGGCCAACTGGAACAGTGCCTGCATCTGATGTCTGTCGTAGAGCATCGCACCGTTCACCACGCCAGGGTGATCCTCGGCGAAGTGCTTCAGGTTCTGGTAGTGGGTGGTGATCACACCGAAGGCCTGCTTCTGCCAGAATTGCTTCAGCATGGCTTCCGCGATGGCACCGCCGATGGTGGGTTCCGTTCCGCTGCCGAACTCGTCTATTAATAATAAGGTATGCGCGTCAGCCTGCTTCATCATCTGTTTCATGTTCATCAGATGGCTGGAGTAGGTCGAGAGGTCGTTCTCAATGCTTTGCTCGTCGCCGATGTCTATCAGGATATGGTGGAAGAGTCCTGTGGTACTTCTGTCGCCGATGGGGATGGGCAGTCCGCACTGCAGCATATACTGCAACAGTCCTACCGTCTTTAGACACACCGACTTTCCGCCCGCATTCGGACCAGAGATTATTAAAAGTCTTTTGGGTTGGGTGAGGATGATATCCAATGGCACCACCTGCTTTCCTTGCTTCTCCAGCGAGAGCTGCAGCAAGGGATGCACGGCTCGGATCCAGTCCAGATGAGGTTTGTTCTCCACCACGGGCTCGAAAGCCTTGGTGAGTTGTGCCAACTGCGACTTGGCGAAAATCAGGTCGATCTGTGCCAAAAACTGATACGACTCGAGAATCTCAGCCACATGGGGACGCACCTCATCGGTAAACACCGTCAGGATACGAATCACTTCGCGGCGCTCCTCAGCCTCCAACTGGCGCACCTTATTGTTGGCCTCCACCACTTCGGCAGGTTCGATAAACACCGTCTTTCCCGTGGCGCTCTCATCGTGCACGATGCCGTTGATGCGGCGCTTCACCTGAGGTGCCACTGGCAACACCAGTCGCCCGTCACGCATCGTGGGGGCAGCATCCTTCTCCACCAGTCCGTCCTTCTGGGCGGCGTGGAGGATGGTATATAAAGTACGCGAGATCGAACCCTGCGTCTTCTCCAACTCATGACGGATGCTGGCGAGGGTCATCGAGGCGGAATCCTTGATTTTTCCGAACTTATCCAGGATGGAGTCGATGCGGCGGATCATGGCTGGGAAGGTCATCACACCCTCCGTCAGTCTGTGCAGGGCGGGGTAGGGATATTCGGGTTCTTGCTCAGGCAAGCGCCCCTTCGGGTCGAGCGCGAATCCCTCTCTCTCCGCATCTTCATCGTCAGATACCCTATTCAGATATCTCACGATGTTCGCAATCGTCTCCAACGAGCGCCGCAGATCCCACACCTCATCCTCTTCCAGATGTGTTCCCTCCAGTCGGATGCGGCTCACGGCCTCTCTCACATCGAAGAAATACTGCATCGGGAAATCGTCTTTCTCCTCCTGCAGCCTACGGAACTCGCGCACCTGCGTCAGCCATTCGTTCACTTGCACGGCGTCTGTGGAAAAGGCAATCTCATCTACCTTTTCCTTACCCAACGTACTGAGGCAACGCTCCTTCAGCAACCGTCGGATTTCATCAAAACCGAGTTTATGTTCGAAGTTATTCGGATAAATCACGGTGCAAAGGTACGAATAAGTGAGAGATTTTCCAAATTTATTTGAGAAAATCCGAGCGTGAGTACCTTCGAGCGTTGCTCAAAGGTAGTGCAATTCGGGCAAAAAACCAAATAAAAACAAAAAAGTTGCCTAAAAATTTGTTGGTTTCGAAAAATATGCCTACCTTTGCACCCGCTTTCGAGACATCAGAGCACTGGAGAGATGGTAGAGTGGTCGATTACAGTAGTCTTGAAAACTACCGTGCTGAGAGGCACCGGGGGTTCGAATCCCTCTCTCTCCGCAAAAAGAGCTTAGCAATTTGCTAAGCTCTTTTTCTTATCTTCCGCGTCCGTATTTGATATTGTTGTTACGTTCATACGTCCTTGCTCTAGAGAGACTTGCCCCCGTCGGGTTGCTTTGAGCAGAGCTTTTAGCCCTTGATTCGGCATTGATATCACGCCTCATACGGCTTTTATTGGTACTTCTTGAAGTAGTTTTAGATGATGAAGAAGAATAACCTGAATTGTCAATCATTCCCTCTGCACTTTGCCCATTCACCGACGAGGTTTTTAAATAATCTTGTGTTGGAGCAGTTTGATTTACATAGTTGTTATCATCCACCTTGTACCCACCATACCCATTCTGTTGCGCTTGTTTTTTGGCCTCTTCGTACGTTTGATAATGAATTTGATTGGAATAAGGTTTAAACTGTACCTGGTTAACATAACTACCTGCAGGATATTGCGCTTTTACTTCTGTGCTGCCAAATATCATTAAGGCAGCAACTATACAACATTTTACCATTTTAGTTTTCATATTCGTTTAATCTTTAAAGGGTTTGAACTACTTGTAAATGATGTCGCAAAGATAGGGAAAAATCTAATAAGTTCCAAATGTTTAAAGCTTTTTTAGTAAAGTGTCTCTTCTTTTGCGATTAAGTATTCTCTTCTGCTATTTCAAGCAACTGAGCATAGGCATTGTTTAAAGTGTCAATAAATGCTGGTTCGTTTATGAGGGTTCGAAGCTCTTGATTCGTACCAGAACCAACAACTACAGAAGCCTTATAATATGAACCAGGAAAATAGACAATAGCTTCCATAAAACGCATTGCAGGATCAGCCACAATGTCATCTCTCATCTTATAAATTCTGATACCGTAAGACGATACAGCATCGCGAGAGCCCTCATCTGGATTCGTGAAAAGGTCAAAGACATCTTTGAAAGGACCAGATTCTGGCACTTCTCTATCGATGCTAACTTTAAGCCGCTTTATCTGCTCTTCCAGATATTGGTCAAATGTAGCATATTGCTCATTGGTAAATTCGTTTGGGGTCTGCTCGTTCATATCATACATTTATCAACGTTGCAAAAATACGAAATAAAACTGAATTCTACAAATTATTGCTGAATAATCACGCAGAATTCCACAATTAAACACGGAAAGTAAGATAATAAAAACATAATTATAATAAGAGGATATGCCTATTTGATGCACCCTCTTTTTCTGTTCAATAGCCCTTTAGTTTTATGTTTTTTGATACGCTGATAAAAAGTAACTTTTCACCTGGCGATTCATTACTTTCCGAGAGATAAAAAGTAACTTTTCATGGGGCGAAAAGTAACTTTTTGCTCACCATTTTATTTACCTCTCCTGTGTCGGATGAACAGCAGTAGCAGGAACAGGGCGACCATGCCGAATATGAGGGATAGCAACGCACTCTTTGTGAAGCCTGCCACGAGGAAAGTGAAGAACGACACAGAGGCTGCTGTAAGCGCATAAGACAACTGGGTGCTGCCGTAGAGTCGATCAGATAGGCCAGTTTGGCACGGCTGATCTTGTGCTTGTCGGTGACAGGTCGCATGACGGAACCTACCGTCAGACAGTTAAAGTAATCGTCAATGAAAATCAGACAGCCCAGCAACATGGTTGACAGTTGCGCCCCTGCACGACTCTTAATGCGGTTGGAGGCCCATGCGCCGAAAGCCGCCGAGCCGCCCGTACGGTTCATCAACTGCACCATCGTACCCAGGATGAGAGTTTATTTGCGGAACGGATAGATGGTTGCTCCCACGCTCAAAGCACGGTTTTGATAAAGATCGACGAGTTCCAGGGCGTTACCTGTGACGTAGCCTGCCAGATCGTGGAATTCGGCAAAGACGTTACACTTCTTACCTAACTGCTTGTTGGCCTTGACGGTGGCGAAGAGATGGGCATGCTGGTCTTCCATCGGACGGCGGCTGCTGTAGAGTAGCGTCGATGACAGGCGGAACCCGTTGGAAAGATTAAGTACAGGGGCCAGCTTGAGGGTGACGAAGTTCTCGTTTTCGGAAGGCGTTACAGCATCAGAATTGATATGCCGGTGATAGTAGTTGGCACCCAGCGTCAGTTCCCAGGGACCCGTCTTCCAATAGACGGAGTTCCTGAAGCCAAATTGCAGTTTGTTGGGACCAGGAAGATGACTATACCAGTTAGTTTCCACACTGGTATGAAAGAAGAAATTCTGCTGCTGGTAAGAATAGCGCAACACGCCCTGATGCACGATGTTTGTGCTGAAGCTGCCTGCATCGAATTTCAGGGCAGTAACAGGTGCTGTCTCATCAACCAGGAAATCGCTCAACTCAGGAATGAAGAAACGGCGGGCGAACTGTGCCTGAATGAAATGGTGCTGCCCTGCCTTGTAACCCACACTGGCCAGATAGCAGTTGTTGGTGCGATCATGCGTCCAGATACTATGATCTGGTGAGTCGTACTGGCGGTTCCAGTAGTTCAGGAAGCGGAAGCGGTCGCCGATTGTCAACACCCAGGGCCCATGCGTATAGTCAAGCTGTGCATAGAGATCACTCACCAAAGTCTGTTGGCGGCTCTCGTTGAAATAGCAGGTGTTATCGTAGTCCATCTCTCCACCGATCATCAGCCAGAGGTCGGGGGTGAAGATGGGGGTGTTGAGTTCGACAAAACCGTAAGGATAGCTGTCGCCCATCTTGTAGGCGATGCTGGAGGCTCTGGTGTAGTCGCTGCCTATCTCGGCAAAGAGAATGGCATCGTTCTTGAAGGTGTGGGAGTAAGACAGCACGAGCCCTATATAACGGTTGTAGTAAGGCAGGGCTGCAATCATGTTTGGGTCGAAGATCTTCTGTTTGGTGTTGTCAAACTCCTGGTACGCCTTGATGATGAGTCTGTCGCTCGGGCTCATTTTCCAGTCTAAGCTGAGATGCAGGTTTTCGGCCAGCCCACGATCCGTCATGTAGCTCATATCGATGGGGTAGGCCTTGCCGTAAGAGCAGCGAGCCAGGGCATAGGCCTGCACGGTAAGTTTTTCGCTTCTGTTGGCCACATCGGTGTAGAGCATACCATTACCGTAGGTACTGCCTGAGAGTGCCACCTTACCGTCGGTCTTCACGTCTGTGCGGTAATAGATGTCTATCACTCCTTTTGTGCCACGCACAGCCTTTGCCACAGAGGTGTTGCTGCAGATCTGAATACGGTCTATCTCACAAGCCTTCACGTTGGCTAAGAAAGATTCGGGATCCATGACGAGGCCGATGTTGTCGGCACGAAACTTATAATTTTGATCTATCTTCTTGCCGTTGATGGACAGGAATTCTGGGCAGGTGTTCAACACATCCAGTAGGGTCATCTCGCTGTCGGGATTCATCTTATCGACATGAATCACATAGCGGTCGCCCTGAAATTCGATGATCTCGTCATCGTCGGCTGCATGGGCTGTCAGGCCAATCAAACTCAGTGCAAACAGTATGCTCACAAAATATGGTTTCATATCATGATACTCACTTATAGCAAGGCAAAGGTATAAAAAATATTGTAATCATGCAAATTTACGCCAAATGATTAGGATACTTTATGTTTTTTTGCTATCTTTGCAGCGTAAAAATTTAATCTCCATAAATAAATATGAGAAGAATCGTATTGACAGCGATAATGGTCGCTATGAGTGTGGGCCTGACGAATGCCCAGACTGTTCAGAGACAAATAGTAGAGGAAGGTGGTACGGGTCCGTTCAAATCTGAGGTGGTGGGCGATGCCTCCTGCACAGGTTTCACGGTATATCGTCCGCAGAACCTGAAGGAACTCGTGGCGAAGCAGGGTGCCCTGCCTGTGATCGTCTATGCCAACGGTGCCTGCTTTAATAATAATGTGGAGATGCGCCTGCTGTTGAGCGAGGTGGCATCCTACGGCTATGTGGCTGCTGCCATCGGTCCGTACGACGAGGCTGACGTGATGGCCCAGTGGCGCGGTGTGCTGAAGGCGGCGTATCCGGAAACCAAGGGTGAGGTCATCATGGCTAATGGTGAGAAGATCCTGCCGTTGACGCCCGAGGAGAAACAGGCGCGTGAGGCTCAGGAGGCCAAGCAGAGAGAACAGGCTGCCAAGGCTGCTAAGAAAGCCAAGAAGCAACAGCCCGTAGCCCCGCAGTTCCCCACCTATCCGAAGATGCTGCTCGAGGTGCTCGACTGGCTGACGGAGCAGAATGCCACCCAGGGCTCAGAGTATTATCACTGTCTGAATCTCGACAAGGTGGCAGCAATGGGACAGTCGTGCGGCGGTGCCCAGGTGTTGGCTGTGGCCTACGATCCCCGTATCAAGACCTGTGTGATGCTGAATACCGGTATCGGCGATATGGAGATGATGGGTGCCACAAAGGAATGCCTGAAGAACCTGCACACCCCGATGTTCTATATGATCGGCGGGCCTGCTGATATCGCCTACGCTAATGCCCAGAAGGATTATGAGCGTATTGCCGACGATATCCCCGTGGTGATGCTCAACTCGAAGGATGGACATAGCGGCACCTACTATGAGAAGTATGGCGGCAACTATGCCAAGGCGGTGGTGAAGTGGCTCGACTGGCAGTTGAAAGGTCAGGTGGGGCAGTCAGCACTCTTCCTCGACGATGAATACCTGAAGATGAAATTCCCGGAGTGGCAAGGCGTCCGTAAAAATTGGTAAACCATATGCCAATACATCGACTATTTGTTGCTGTCGCGTTGGGCTTGACGGTTTTATGTGGCTGTAAGTCTGGCAAGGATAGGGCTGTGGGTGAGGCTGAAGAGCTGACACCTACCGACTCGTTGATCCTGGCTGTAGGCGACACCCGCGATGTACCCCGTCTTCTGGCTGTGATCGACAGTGTCGAGCAACGAGGCGAACTCACCTTGGCTAAAAGCATCTTCTTCCGTACGGTGGCCTACAATATGCAAGGCGAGTACCGCAGTTCCTTCGAACTCTATAATCTCCTGGCTGACATCGACGTGAAGGCCATCAAAGATCCGAGTGAACTCGAATGTTTCGTCTATTCCTATGATAATTACGTGCGTCTGCTGTGCGACATGAGACGCTATGATGCCGCCCTGCGTGAGGCCTATGCCGTCGATCGGGAACTACGCGAAGCTGGACACCCCTCTTTCGTGGATCGTCCTAATATCGCCCGTACCATCGGCGACTGTCAATTGAACCTCGGACAGACGGAGAAGGCTGCCGACAGTTATCAGCGGGCTTTGCGGAGTATCCGTGAACGTCTGGCTACCTATCAGGATCCGATTGACTATCGTGAGTGTCAGCAGACCATCACGGCCATTGCGATGGCGTATATCCATGCAGGCTATTATGCTGAGGCAGTGCCTTGGATGACGTTGCAGGACTCGATGTTTGAGGCTGCCGAGAAACATCCGCAGCGCGATTCCGTCTATGTGGATGAGATGAAGGCGGAGATCAGTTATTGTAAGGCGCTGCTGGCTGAGGCACAGGGTAGGGATGCCTTTGCCGAACATGCCTATCAGGATTACCTCTCCACGAATACTGCCAAGAGTCTGGGCAATATCATCAACGGCAGTGAATTCCTTATGAAGACCCACCGTTACAGTGAGGCTGCCGATAACTATTCACGTCTCGACCAGTTCATGCAGGAGAGTGGCACGGAGACCAACCTTGAGAACATCGGGCGCTATATGCTGCCCAAATACCGCGCCAACCTTCTGGCAGGCCGAAAGGACAGTGCACTGAATGTCGCCATCCAGATCGCTGAGGCTTACGACTCGGCACTGATCCGTCAGAAGTTGGGCGATGCCGCCATCCTTTCCACCGTCTTCGATACGGAGGGAAAGGAGCGTCAGATCGCCGAGCAGCGGGCTGAACTCTCGCATCAGCGTGAGGTGGGTATAGGTGTCGGTCTCGTGTTCATCGTGCTCTTCTTCAGTATCTACACCATCTCCCGTCGGCAGGCTTACCACAGACTGGATGCCACCAACCGCGAACTCCTGATAGCCAACGAGAAAGCAGAGGAGTCGGCCAGGATAAAGTCGAAGTTCATCAAGCAGATCTCCCATGAGGTGCGCACGCCGCTTAATGTGCTCTCAGGATTCACGCAGGTGCTCACGGCGCCCGATATCGAACTCAGCGGAGAGGAATTACAATCCATCAATCAGAAAATCGTGGAGAACAGCGAGCGCATCACGCGACTCGTGGATAAAATGCTCGACCTGAGTGAGGTTAACAACTTCTCGATTATCGAGTGTCATGACACCGTTCTGCCTAAAGAGGTCGCTGACCTGGCGATAGAGAAGAGTAACATCTTGACAGCCCCGCATCTGCAGTTTGACTTGAAACTGATGCCTTCGGTGGAGGCAGAGCCCTTTGTCACCAATTGCAAGTCGGCTGTCAAGGCCCTGTCGCTATTGCTCGACAACGCCATCAAGTTCACACGTCCTGTCGATTCAAAGGTTCATCTTGACGAGGAGCATCAGGCGCACGTCACCTTGCAGGTCGATGTGCAGCAGAAAAAGGTGGTGTTTGTTGTAGAAGATACGGGTATCGGTGTGCCAGCGGAAGAGGCTGAGCATATCTTCGAGGAGTTCGTGCAGCTTGATGAGTATTACGATGGCACGGGTATCGGTCTCTCCATTGCCCGTTCCCTGGCGCGTCATATGAATGGTGATGTGGTGCTCGATACCAGTTATACAGAGGGTGCCCGTTTCGTACTGACGCTGCCCCTCAAGCATGCGTGATCCTACCTCAACTCACGGACTCGATACGGAGTTTCAACAGTCCAGCGGGTACACGAACTTCCACCGTGTCGCCCGCTTTTTTGTTGAGCAGTGCCTGGGCGATCGGCGACTTGATGGAGATCTTGCCTTCGCGCAGGTTTGCCTCGTGCGGACTGGCTATCGTGTAGGTCATACGGCTGTTGTTGCCCAGGTTGGTCATCTCCACCTTGCTGAGCAGTTGCACGCAACCCGAAGTCTGTCGTGCCGACGTGTCGATCACACGGGCATTCTCCAGCACACGCTGTTTGAAGCGGATGCGCCCTAACAGTCGTCCCTGTTCACGCTTGGCAGCATGGTATTCAAAATTCTCGCTCAGGTCGCCCTGTGCACGCGCCTCAGCGATGGCATCTCTCACCTGAGGCAGTTCCACTTGTTCCATATGGCGGAGTTCTTCTACGAGTTTGTCGTAGCCCTCCTGTGACATATATTCGTAACCCATATCTTCTGTTCTAGATTAAATTATGGTGCAAAGATACGAAAAAATTCCGCAGAATGTTTGCAAATCTTCCAAAAACTTCCTACCTTTGCCGCAAATAACAATGAAACTCGAAGATTACTTACGACAACATGCAGAAGAAACGCCTGATCGTATAGCCGTCATCTGTGGTGACGAGACGGTCAGTTACGCCACGTTGTTTCAACGGGTGCAGGCGCGTGCTGCCACGATGCCTCAGGGTGAGGTTGTCGTGTTCCGCAGTTCACATACCATTGATTTCCTTGTCACCTATTTCGCCATTCATCTGGCTGGTTCGGTGGCCGCTCCTCTGGAGCACGATACACCCGAGCCCTTGTTTCAGGAGATCTCTGCCAGTCTTGTAGGCAGTACGCTGCCAGCAGACAGTGCCGACATCCACTATACCACAGGCACCACTGGACGTTCCAAGGGTGTCATCATCAGTCATCGCACCATCATTGCCGATGCTGAGAACCTGATCGCAGGTCAGGGCTTCAGTCGTGATCTGTTGTTCATCATCAACGGGCCTCTTAATCACCTCGGCTCACTGTCGAAGATATTCCCTGTGGTGATGCTTGGTGCCACACTCTATCTTCTCGACGGCATGCGCGATCTGAATGCTTTCTTCCGTGCCCTCGACTATCCCGCGCCGAAGATTGCCACCTTTTTCGTACCGGCTACCATACGTATGCTGCTGCAGTTTGGTGCCGAGCGTCTGGCAACCTATGCTGATAAGCTCGACTTCATCGAATCGGGGGCTGCCCCTCTGGCACATGCCGATATGCTGCGTCTCTGTGAGCTGCTGCCTCATACGCGCCTCTATAACACCTATGCCTCTACCGAGACAGGTATCATTGCCACCTACAACTTCAACGACGGACGCTGTCTGCAGGGCTGCCTAGGTCGTCCCATGCCTCATTCGCGTATCGTGATTACCGACGAAGGACTGATTGCCTGTCAGGGTGACACGCTGATGACGGGCTATGTGAATGATCCAGAACTCACTGCTACCATCCTGCGCGACGATACCATCTATACCTCCGACATCGGACATATAGACGACGAGGGTATGTTGCGCCTCGAAGGACGTCAGGGCGATGTTATTAATGTGGGTGGGTATAAGGTGGCTCCCACTGAGGTCGAGGATGCTGCTCTCTCACTGCCTGAGGTCAAGGACTGTATCTGTATCTCTGTTGCGCATCCCGTCATGGGTCAGGCGCTGAAACTGCTGGTGGTTCTGGCAGATGGTCACTCCCTAAACAAACGTCAGATAGCCCTTGCTCTCAAAGACCGTCTCGAAACCTACAAGGTGCCCCAACTTTACGAACAGGTAGAAACCATCCAGCGCACCTACAACGGAAAACTCAATCGGAAGTTTTATTTTTTCATGAAGGAGAGCTGACTGGCTTGTTCGTAGGTGAACTGGGCCATTTCTTCTGTCTGCGGTGACGCACCGTAGAGTGCCTTGTACATCCGATAGAGGGAACGGATACCATCTGTCTTTACCGCGTGTACGACACAAAGGTTGAGAAGACCCACGTTCTCAGACAGGATGTCGAGATCGGTGAGGGCGATCTGCGAGAGTGCCATCTGGTAGGCATCGTCGCTGTTGGCGGCGATGAAGCGGTCGATGTCGCCCAAGGTGGTGAAGCCGAACTTCTCGAACACGCGAAGGAAAGGCTGCAGCGAGGTGGGGTAAATCTCGGCTTGGTTGACGGCGGCAATGCGTTTGTTCAGACGGTCGAAGGGGTGCAGGTTCAGGTAGTTGCGGAACGATTCACTGTCGAGTTCCACATCATCGAGTTTACCTGATTCCACCAGTGATTTTACACGACGGCGATAGTCGGTAAGGGTAGCGCGCAGACGACTGAACTCATCGTCGATGAGCTCGAGTGTGCCTGCCAGCCGACTGAACTGGCGTACGTATTCGCGTGGGATCTTCACGTCGCCCTTATAGCCTGTGTCGTGCTCGATGGTTGACCACACGTGTTGCAGGGCAGTCCGCATCTGCAGTTCGAAACGGATGGTGTTGAGTTCGGGCATCGAGGGGTCATCAACCACGCTCTTAGGCAGACGGCAGATGTAGTGGAGTGAGTTGTAGCCGAAGCTGTCGAGCTCGTGAAGTTTTCGTTTGTCCACTGACTCTTTCCAATCGACATCGAGGGTGCGCTTAGCAATGGCTGCCACCTTATCCACGTCGTCGGTGTAGAAGGTGATGATGCGGACACCCACGAGATCTGTCAGATTGTTGATGTCGTTATACTTGTAACCTTTGCGTTCGAGCTTACCAGCCAGTGAGTCTTCCTGCTTCACGCGGTGCTCCATGGCGTTGACGTAGATGCCCTGTTCTTTCAGGACACGACTGAGATGCTGATAGACCAGCTCATCCAATCTCTGGAGAATGGGGAGCCGGTCTCTGAATTGCTGGAGAATCATTTCTCCATGGGGATCTAAATGATAACTCATTTCTTTGGAGTGGTACTGATATTTACAAGATGGACAATGTTCAGATAGGGGATACCTGTATTGGCCTCAAGACCGATCTCACAGGTGCGGCTGTTGGAGTAGCCGACCTCAATCTTATGGGCTTCGATCTGGGGCTTCAGCTTGCGCAGACCATAGCGGTTCAGTTCAGGGAAGGTAAAACCGCGATCGCCAGCGAATCCGCAACAACCCACACCCTCTGGAATTAGCACGTTGTTCGAGCAGAGTTTGGCGAGGGCAATCATATCCTTATCCACACCCATCAGTCGGGTAGAGCAGGTGAGGTGGATGGCAATGGGCTTGTCAGTCGGATGGAAGTCGAGACGATCCTTCAGGTAGGTCATGATGAACTCGGCAGGCTCGTAGAGCTTCATCTTCTTCATCACCTTCTTCATGCGGTGCAGACAGGGACTCTGACCACAGAGTACGGGATACTTACCTTGTTCTGAAGCTTTCCAGAGGGCAGCTTCAAGTTCGGCACTCTTACGGTCGGCGATGTCGAGCATACCCTTCGACTCCCATATCTGTCCGCAGCACATGCGCTCCATACCTTCCGGGAAGATGACCTCGTAGCCTGCCTTCGCCATCAGCTGAATCACCTCATCGACGAGGGCGTGCTTGAAGGGCGCTTCTTTCGAAAGACCCATCGTCTGGTTGATACAACTTGGGAAATAGACCACCTTCAGCTCGGAGTGCTGTCCCTCGTGGTGAGGGATACTCTTCTCGATGATGAACTGCGTGAGGTCACTCTTCTTGGGCTGACGCTTCTTCTTCGGCATCGCAGTGGTCCAAAGCGGCAGTCCCATCTTATTCATTGTACGACAGACGTTGGTCATTAGCGTAGGACCGAGGGTGACGTGGGCAAGATGGGCCACGTCAAGCACGACGCGCAGACCGCTCTTGATACCTGCCATGTGGTTGGCAGCGAATTCGCCGATCTTACGACCCATGGGGTTCTTGTTCATATCGAGTTGGCGAATGAGGTGGGTCAACTCACCTGTATTGATCTTCATCGGACAAGAGGTCGAGCAGAGTCCATCGGCAGCACAAGTCTGATCACCATAGTATTTATATTGCTGTCGCAGGGTAGCGGCACGCTCCGGATTCTGACCCGTCTTCTCCAGATAGAGGATCTCTCGCTGGACGGCGATACGCATACGGGAGGAGAGGGTGAGGCCGCATGACATGCAATTGACTTCACAGAAGCCACACTCGATACACTTGTTGGCCCGCTTCACCTGTTCGATTGTCTCCTTGGCTGTCGAGTGTTCTGGTTCCATGAGATACCGGCCGCCATCGGGCACGCTGGCGAAGTCGTAGTCGAGTACAGGCAGCGGTTTCAGACACTTGATAAAGCAGTCGGGATCGTCGTTGAAGATCACGCCCTGATTCAGCAGACCCTCGGGATCGAAGATAGCCTTCAGTTCCTTCATCACCTCGTAGGCCTTGTCACCCCACTCGTATTTCACGAAGGGCGCCATGTTACGGCCTGTGCCGTGCTCTGCCTTCAGTGAACCGTCGTAGCCCTCTACCACGAGTTTCGCCACGTCGCGCATCATCTCTGCGTAACGTGCCACCTCGTGCTCGTCGGCAAAACTCTGGTTCAGGATGAAGTGGTAGTTGCCCTCAAAGGCGTGACCATAGATACAGGCATCCGAGTAACCGTGATCGGCGATGAGCTTCTGGAGTTTCACGGTAGCCTCAGGCAGTGACTCGATGGGGAATGCAACATCCTCAATCAGACACGAGGTGCCGATAGGACGTGTACCACCCACGCTGGGGAAGATACCTGAGCGGATAGCCCAGTATTTACCATAGACGGCAGGATCCTCTGTAAACTCGGCAGGGATATACAGTTTGAACTGCTTCAGGCATTCCTGGATCTTCTCAATCTTCTCGAGGAGCTGTTCGTGGGTGATGCCCTTCGTCTCAGTGAGGATGGCGGTCAGTCCCTTGTAATCACCTGGCGCTACGCCAGGAATCTTTCCGGCGTCCACATCCTTCTTATACTGCAGATAGACAGGATCATCGACAGAAGCCAGTGACATGTAGTCGAGCATCTCAGCCGACTTCACCACGAGGTTCTCTGCGCTATAGGTCAGGTCGTCCTCACCAGCCTTCATCTTCTTCATCGCCACTACTGCCTCGCAGCTCTCCTTCATGGTGAGGAAATAAACCATCGCAGAGGCCTTGAACTTATAGTCGATGAGTGTCTTCATCGTCACCTCAGAGAGGAAGGCGAGTGTGCCCTCACTACCTACCATCGAGTGGGCGATGATATCGAACGGATCATCATAAGCCACCAGCGGACGGAGGTTCAGACCCGTCACGTTCTTAATACTATATTTGGTACGTATGCGCGAGGTCAGGGCTTCGTCGGCACGTACCTTGTCGCGCAGGGCCTCGATCTTCTTCAGGAATTC
>JAEEGI010016503.1_pt1 | contig 15245 bp, 12 predicted proteins | sample 8958751 | NCBI WGS metagenome assembly JAEEGI01 (sample SAMN16246545, study PRJNA631951) | gut metagenome | biome: gut microbiome; feature: rumen; material: KS-attached | host: Bos | place: Iran: Karaj | collected 2018-10
TCATCGCTCGGCATACCCGGTGCCATTGCAGTCTCAGGTGCGGCGTTTTCGTTCAGAGCATCAAATATTTCGTTCAGATTGTTTTCGGAATCGTCGCCGTAGGACATTATTTTATTGTACATTATTTTATTGTCTTCTATATATGCCTGAGAGGTTTCCGGCGCTTCTTCAGTCATGTCGCCGCGTCTTCCGCTTTCTATCATTTCGCCTGCCAAACCGTTCGCACCGTCGATTCTGCCAAAGAGATCTGATCTGAAAACGAATATCGCTACAAGGAGAACCGCAACAGCCGCAACGGACGCTTTTGCTGCGGGATGGGTGATAATTCTCAGAATAAGAGGCTTTTTCGCATTCCGTATTTTATTCATGGTTTTATTGACAAAATCTGCGGAAGGCATATTTTCGGCTTCGGGCAGAAAATCGTCCTGACTCATTATTTCTCTTATTTTAAGAGCTTCTTCATAAGTCTTTCGGCAATTGTCACATGTTTTTATATGCTCAAAGAACTCTGCGGCGGTCACATCGTCGACAAGACCGTCGATCACATCGTTTATTAAGTTTATGTCAAAGAAAATATCTTTACAGTTTCCCACTGCAAACTCCTTCTTTAATGCTTCTGAAACATTAGACTGTTTTTATTCGTCAATGTTCCATTTTTTTAAGAGTATTTTTTTCAGAGCCAGTCTGCCTCTGTTCAGCCTTGATTTCAGTGTTCCTTCCTTGATGGAAAGCATTTCGGCTATCTCTTCATAAGAAAAACCGTGAATGTCTTTCAGTTCAATAAGTTCACGCTGTTCATCGGGCAGAGATTGCAATGCGTCGTAAATATCTTTTTTAACCTCTTTTTTCTCAAACGCGTCCTCAGGCAAAAATGAATCGTCTGATAATTCAAGAAGCTCCGTATCATCGGGATCATCGAGGGTCTTTGTTATTTTTGCGCGTTTTCCGTGCTTTTTCAAAAAATCTATTGACAGGTTGTATGCTATTCTGTATACCCATGTTGTTATTTCAGATCGACCTGCAAACGATGAAAGGGACATATATACTTTAACGAATGTTTCCTGCGCTATATCTTCCGCATCCTGAGGATTTCTGACCATAGACAGCGCAACTCGGTAAACTTTCGCCTGATTTTCTTTTATAAATTCCTCAAAAGCCTTTTCATCGCCGCTTAAAAGTTTTTTTAGACTGTCAGTCATTCATGCACCCGCTTTCCTGCAAGTATTCGCTGATAATCTGTTCGGTTTGTTTGTATGTTTGAGCTTTCATTATTTCATTTCTTACTTTTGCGGACCCGTGCAGTCCTTTTATATACCATGCAAGATGTTTTCTCGCTTCCGCAATTGCGATTTTTTCGGGTTTTTCGGCGCACATTTCCCGCGTTTGCCACAGTGCTTCAGCAAGTCTTTTTTTGGGCGGAAAAACTGTATATTTACCGGTTGCGAGAAATTCTCTGATATAAGTGAATATAAAAGGATCTCCGAGCGCGCCTCTGGCTATCATTATTCCGTCGCATGCCGTTTCTTTTATCATTTCAAGAGCCGATTCGGGCGTAAAAATGTCACCGTTGCCTGTCACGGGAATTTTTACTGCGTTTTTTACTTCTGCAATAATCTCTCTGTTTGCCGTGCCGGAATAAAGCTGATCTTTCGTTCTCGGGTGCACAGTTATTCTCGCCGCGCCGCTTTTTTCAGCTATTTTCGCAAATTCAACAGCGTTTATCGTGTCTTGGGACCATCCCGACCTGAACTTTACCGTAACAGGGCATTTTACCGCTTTTACGGCCGCCTCTATAACTTTTCCCGCAAGCAAGGGATCTTTCATAAGCGCGCATCCGTCGCCGTTGTTGACTATTTTCGGCATCGGGCAGCCCATATTTATGTCTATAAACGCAGGATTTCTTTCTTCCACTGCCTTTGCAGCATACGCCATTATATCGGGATCGTTTCCGAAAAGCTGAATGCCGATCGGCTGCTCCTCATCTTTAAATGCGAGCAGTTCTGCTGTTTTTCTGTCTTTATAGTAAATGCCCCTTGAGCTTATCATCTCGGTGCATAAAACGTCTGCACCGTATTTTTTGCACAGTCTGCGAAACGGAGAGTCTGTTATCCCCGCAAGAGGGGCAAGATAAAGAATGGTTTGCATATCATAGCCTCAAAACGCTGATTACGCCTTATTATACATTTTTTTCTTTCGCTTGTCAAGCGTTTTCAGAAAAACCGGGTCAGCGCTGCGTGTTCCCGTCGTTTACGATGAGCTGATCGGCAGTAAGATCGCCGCTTTCGATGACAAAACAAAAAAACTGCCGCAAAACTGTGATGTTCTGCGGCAGCTTGTATATTTGCTGAGAATTATTTCGGGTTGAACATTCCTTTGACCCTGTTCCAGAAGCTGTCTGTTTTTTCGTAGTTTTTCTTGCCCTGTTTGTCAAACTCCGCAAGAAGATCTTTCTGCTTTGAAGAAAGTCCCTTCGGCGTCTCAACAACGATTCTTACGTACATATCGCCTCTGCCCTTTGAGTTGATATACGGAACGCCTTTGCCTTTGAAATTGTATACTGTGCCCGACTGTATGCCGTCGGGGATTTTGTGCTTCAATGTCTGTCCGTCAACCGTGGGTATCTCCACCGTGCAGCCCAGACATGCCTGAACGAATGTTATGGGAAGATCAAGGTAAATATCAAATTCGCGTCTTTCAAAAACGGGATGCGGGTTGACAGTAATACGAACGTTAAGATTACCCGGTGTTCCTCCGTTTTTGCCTGCGCCGCCTTTGCCGTGTATCTGAACGGTCTGTCCGTCGTTGATGCCTGCCGGAATTTTAATATCTTCCGTAAACGATCTCCTCGTCTGTCCGTTGCCGTTGCACGTTTTGCAGGGGTTTTTGATTATCTTGCCGCTTCCGCCGCATGCCGAACATACTCTTTCCGTCTGCATGCTGCCGAACATCGTCTGTGTTACCTGACGGATTCGTCCGGTACCCTTACACGTCGGACATGATTCGGGAGATGTTCCTGCGGCAGCGCCTGTTCCGTTGCAGTCCGGACATGTTATAAGCCTGCGGACATTTACTGTTTTTGTGCAGCCGAATACTGCCTCAAGAAAGTCGATCGAAATACTTACGTTAACATCTTCGCCCGGTATAACATTCGATCTTCTTCTTGTGCTGCCCATTCCGCCGCCGAAAAAGCTGCCGAAAATATCGCCGAGGTCTCCGAAATCAAAATTGGAATACGATACTCCGCCTGTTCCGGCACCGTAACTTGGGTCTACGCCTGCCTGACCGAACTGGTCGTAGCGGGCTTTTTTATCGGGATCGGAAAGGACTGCGTATGCCTCTCCGATCTCTTTGAATTTCTGCTCGGCATCTTTGTTTCCCGGATTCAGGTCGGGGTGGTATTGCTTTGCGAGTTTTCTGTAAGCCTTTTTTATATCTTCCTCGCTGGCATTTCTGTCAACACCGAGCACTTCATAGTAGTCTGCCATAAAATCCTCACAACTGATCTCCTGTCAGGGATCTGGATCACAGGATCGCCTCAGAGATGCTTATTTTTTGTCGTCGTTGTCGATTACGGTGTAATCCTGGCCGTCATTGTTTCCGCCGTTGTTCGGAGGAACCGTTCCGTCCTGGGGAGCCTGACCTGCAGACTGCTGCTGAGCGTAAAGTTTTTCGGCTATCTTATAGAACGACTGCTGCAATGCTTCTGTATCCGCCTTGATCGCTGCAGTATCGTTGCTTGCGAGCGTTGTTTTGAGCTTGCTGATTCCAGCTTCCATTTCCGCCTTTTCTTCAGCGGAAACTTTGTCGCCAAGTTCACCGAGACTCTTTTCACACTGGTAGATCATCTGCTCGGCATTGTTTTTAACTTCAACTTCTTCTCTGCGCTTCTTGTCTTCCGCAGCGTATTTTTCTGCATCCGCAACAGCTTTTTCAACATCTTCTTTAGACATGTTGGACGATGCTGTGATCGTGATGTGCTGCTCTTTGTTTGTTCCTTTGTCTTTTGCGTAAACGTTTACTATGCCGTTAGCGTCGATATCGAATGTAACTTCGATCTGGGGGACCTGCTTCGGTGCCGGCGGAATTCCGTCGAGAGAGAAGTGGCCGAGAGTTTTGTTGTCGGCAGCCATTTCACGTTCGCCCTGAAGAACATGTATCTCAACAGATGTCTGTCCGTCAGCGGCAGTAGTGAATATCTGACTCTTCTTTACGGGTATTGTCGTGTTTCTGTCGATTACTCTTGTGAATACTCCGCCGTATGTTTCAACACCGAGTGAAAGAGGTGTAACGTCAAGAAGAACAAGACCGGTAACATCTCCGCCGAGGATACCTGCCTGAATTGCGGCGCCTATAGCAACGCATTCATCGGGGTTGATGCCCTTATGGGGTTCTTTGTTTATGAATTTCTTCAGAGCTTCCTGAACTGCGGGTATTCTTGAAGATCCGCCTACAAGAAGAACTTTATCTATTTTTTCGGGTGTAAGACCTGCGTCTGCAAGCGCTTTGCGAACAGGGGTCATCGTAGCTTCAACGAGATCAGCCGTCAGTTCGTTGAATTTTGCTCTTGTAAGAGTGATGTCAAGGTGTTTGGGACCTGTTGCGTCTGCTGTGATAAAGGGCAGATTGATATTGGATGATGCCATGCCTGAAAGTTCGATCTTGGCTTTTTCAGCGGCTTCTTTCAGTCTCTGCATTGCCATTTTATCGTTGCTGAGGTCTATTCCGCTGTCTTTCTTGAATTCAGCGATAAGATATCTGATTATTCTTTCATCAAAGTCGTCGCCGCCGAGACGGTTGTTGCCGTTTGTGGCAAGAACTTCAAATACGCCGTCTCCGATATCAAGTATAGATACATCGAATGTTCCGCCGCCAAGGTCGTAAACCATGATTTTCTGCTCTGATTCTTTGTCTACGCCGTATGCAAGTGCGGCTGCGGTAGGCTCGTTGATGATTCTTTTAACATCGAGACCTGCGATTATACCGGCATTTTTTGTTGCCTGACGCTGAGCATCACTGAAATATGCGGGAACGGTGATAACTGCTTCGGTTACTTTTTCGCCGAGATATGCTTCAGCGTCTGCTTTGAGTTTCTGCAGTATCATTGAAGAGATCATTTCGGGAGTGTAATCAGTTCCGTCGATCTTTATCTTTCTGTTCGAACCCATATCTCTTTTTATGGAAACTATAGTTCTGTCGGGGTTTGTAATGGCCTGACGTTTTGCGACCTGACCTACCATTCTTTCGCCCGTTTTTGAAAATGCAACTACGGACGGTGTTGTTCTTGCCCCCTCTGCATTGGCAATAACAACCGGTTCGCCGCCTTCCATTATAGCGACGCAGGAGTTTGTGGTACCTAAGTCGATACCGATAATTTTAGACATATTCATTGCCTCCGTATATTATAGATATTTTTTTAAACTAATTCAATGGTCTTAATTGACCTTTACTTTTGCGTATCTTACGACCTTATCTCCGAGTTTGTAGCCTTTCTGGAATACCTCGATAACGGAACCTTCTTCAAATTCGTCGCTTTCGCAATGCATAACGGCTTCATGAAGAGATACATCGAATTTTTCGCCTTTTTCTCCGATCGGCGTTACTCCGAGCTGCTCAAGTGTAGCGGCAAATTTAGCTGCGACCTGGTCAACACCTTTTTTCAAAGGCGAATCCTCAGGCGCCGCCGCGCACGCGCGCTCCATGTCGTCAATAACGGGAAGAAATTTGGCTACAGTGTCGGCGACCGCGATGTTGTAAATACCTTCTTTTTCTGCCTTGGAACGTTTTTTGAAATTATCAAAATCGGCAGCGAGTCTTATAAATTTATCTTTGAAATCGTCTTTTTCCGCTGGTGCGGTCTCTTCTTTTTTCTCTTCTTTTGCTTCTTCCGCCTCTTCCTTTACGGTGTTTTCGGTTTCGGAAGCATCGGTCTCATGTTCTGCCTCTTTCTTTTTGTTTTTATCTTTTGCCATTCTGTCTCTCTCTCCCTGTCTTTATATTTCCTCATCGCTGTCGGTACGTTCCCGAAGCTGTAAAACAACATGCTTGCAGCCTGCGATTATTTTTGAATAATTCATTCTTGCCGGACCGAGCACGCCGATCACTATCGGTATTCTGTTATTGATCTTTGCGGATACGATACCAGCCGGCGTTGTTTTCAGAAGGTGTGAATCATCACCGATCTTGATGTCTATACCGTTGTCCGACGTCTGCAAAAGCTCGTCGATAATGTCATCGCGTCTGTCAAGAAGCTGAAGGTATTCTTTTGCTGTTTCGATGTTTGCAAATTCGGGGTACGAAAGAAGATTCGAGCTGCCCGATATGCAGAGTTCATACGATTTTATGCTTTGAACGAGGTCAACTACCGGAACGATCACGCAGTTTAACTCCGGAATGTTCTTTGTTACCTCATCCTTGAAAAGCATTACCCGCACTCCGTTTATCTCGTTTACGGGAAATCCTGCAAATGCGCTGTTCAGGATATTCGTGAGCTTCTGTGCGTCGTTGGCGGTGATCTCTCTGTCCACCTTCGTGAATACCGATTTTACCGCGCCAGAGGAGCTGACAGCCATGATCGCTATCGCTTTTTTGCCAGCAGGCATGACCTCAAACGTGAACTTGCCGTCCTCCGAAAGAGGGGATGCCGTGAAAACGGCACAGCCGGAAAATTCCGCAAGTCTCACAGACGCGTCTTTTATCGCCTCTATCAACCCGACGCTCGCTTTTACCGCCGGAACTAAAATGTGAAGATCATCTTCGGTAAGCGAATACCTGTTTATCGATTTTTCCGCAAACTGCTTAAGCCCTTTTTGTGAGGGGATCCTTCCTGCCGATGTGTGAGGCTTACACAGAAGTCCCATTTTTTCCAGCTCAAGCATCTCGCTTCGGATCGTGGCGGAAGATACGTTGATTTTGGATTTTTCTATCAGCGTTTTTGAACCTACAGGCTCACCCGTCGAAATGTATTCCGATATAACAAGATCGAGTATCTGATTTTTTCTTTCGTCAAGTACCATGCATCGCCACTCCTTTCATAAAGTCGAACCGATATTTTGGCACTCAGGACGTTCGAGTGCTAACAACAGAGATAATGTAACACTTTTTTACCAATTTGTCAAGACGATATTTCGCTTTTTTATAAATAATTATTTTTCTTCATAATTGTGACACAGAGTAAAATAGTTTTCACTCGTTTCACCGCGACATGTTGATTTTTTTTGAATACGGTCCCCCGCACAAAAAAACGGACCGGAGTGTATCCGGTCCGAGCAGTCGCGCTTTGTCTTCAATACGGAACTTTCCCAAGCAAGGAAGAGGTCGCCTGGGATAAAGCACGCCGAAGAATAGGTGCAAGCGGGGACTTCTTTCAACTGGTTTCCAATGCCGAATATGTAAGGGACTCAGATCATTATGTAAAAAAAGAAGGAAAACTCGGTCATCAAGATGTTGCCGGTTTTGACTATTTCAGCAAAAGAGTAAAGATTGACAAGGAAACATACGATATTGTTATAAATGTCAAGGAAACGAAAACCGGAGAACACTATATTTATACCGTGGAATTGCAACAAGAAAAAAAGAGATCTTCCGCCACGGGGCCCAACTACCGAAACGGCACGAGCAACGACTCAGTCAAAAGACCTGTCCGTAATGTGGCGAAGAACTCTTTTAATGTCGATACTATATCACAAAAAAATCGAAATGTCAATACCCTTGAAGGAAAAAAGCTGAAACAGCTGGAAATAATTCAGCAAACGAACCCGATGACGGACGATTATCATACGGGAATAAGGAGCGTTGACGATATAAAAACGGCGGAAGAAGTGTTTACGGAAAAATATCAGATCATTCGAAAAAACCGTTCTTTTCAAGAAACGCCATAAGCTTGTGCTGATATTCTTCGGTAGCTACAATATACGAAAAACCGTGGATCGCATCGGGTACCGAAAGAAATTCTTTAGGCGAGGCGCATGCATTATAAATCTCTTCACCCATATAATGCGGAACAAATTTGTCCGCCTGCCCGTGTGCAAGAAAAAGCGGAAGTTTTGTTTTTGCTGCTTCTTTTCTGGAATCGCAATCATTTAATCCGAATTTTGCAACGGCTTTTGCGGCGAGCTGAAGAGTATAAATAAGCGGAAAAGAGGGCAGGTGATAATAATGCTTCATCGTGTGAAGGATCTCTTCTTTAGGAGTAGTGAAAGGACAGTCGGATACTATCGCTTTGAGATTTTTCGGGAGTTCAAGCGCAGACGCCATGCATACGGTGGCTCCGCCCATTGAGATCCCGTCCCAGAGTATAGGCAGTTTATTTTCACAAAGCTCGTCAACGTAATATGTCCAGTCACGAAGATCATATCGCTCAAGAACTCCGAAAGATATATATTTTCCGTCGCTTTCGCCGTGCGACCGATGACTGTACATAAATATGTTGAAGCCGTTTTCTCCGAAATATTTCATGACCGTGCCGAAGTCTCTTTCCGGCCATGAACGGTACCCGTGAACGAGTATCACCGTTGCGCGTGCGTTTTCGGTTCTGTAAAACTTTCCTCTCAGCGTCAGCCCGTCAAATGTTTTCAGCGTGTGTTTTTCATACGGACGCTCTGAAAGCCATTCCAGCCCTTCTTCCTTCATTTCTGCGAGCCGTTTATCGTAATTGGGGTCGTAAAGAAGTTCACGGTTCGCCTCTTTTTCTCTTTTTTCCTTTTCGGAACGGCGAACGATCGCCATTTTCGTACCTATGATCGTGCCTATGATAGTGTAAAGAAGAAACAGTCCTGCGGCTGCCGAAATGGTTATGATCACATATTTCATTATTGTTCTCCGCTTTTATTCAGTCTTTTTTTTCGGAAATTTCTGGGTGCATCCTTGCATAGTGAAACATCCACTGCTGGATTATTCCTGCATCGTTCCCGAACCGTTTTTCGTCAAATCCGTCGCCGTAAATATCGTTCATTACGCGCTTTATCCATACGTCTTTCGGAAAAGCCTCGCCTCTGTCAAACCCGAAAAGCAAAATGCAGTCGGCAACTTTTTCTCCAACGCCTTTTATGCGCATAAGCTCTTTTCTTGCCGCGTCTGTGTCAAGCGCCGATATCTTCTCAAAATCGATATCTCCCGAAACGATCTTTTCTGCCGCGTCAGCAATATACTTATCACGAAAACCGGCCTTTATCGGAGCCAGCGACTCTTTTGTTACAGCCGCAAGCTCCTCGCCTGTCGGAAAAGTGTAATATAGTTTTCCTTCAAATATGATCTCTCTGCCGAAAAGACAGCAAAAATGCTCTATTATTTTTTTTATGCGTTTAATATTGTTGTTTGAAGAAATAATGAACGAGATCGCGGTTTCACATGGCTCCTGACGAAGGATGCGTATGCCTTTGCCGAATGCTGCCGCCTTTTTTATGTATTCGTCATTTTCAAAGCGTTTTACTGCGTCGGAATAGTCTTTATCGAGCGAAAGATATTTAAGCCATAGCTTTTCCGTCTCATCTCTTGTTGCGCCTTTGATATAAATGCAGTTGTCTCCCTGAATGAATCTGACAGCCTTTTTCATTGCAACACCGACGTATCCGCTGCCGTCGTCGTTAAATCTGAAACACTGACCGCACTCAAAAGTGTCTTTTAATGATATGTTTGTCGGAGCGATTTTAAAAAAATTCTCCGAAATTTCTGTAATATCGGGGAAAATTTCAAAAACCCCCTTTCTTTTTGTGTAAAAATGATATATAATATATATGAAATTAAAAATAAGGACTTTGATTATGGGTAAACTTTCATTTCTTTTCCGCCGTCTCAGATATATGCATTACGATAAATTCTTTGATACCGCAAAACAGATCAGCGAAAAAACAGGCAGAAAAAAAGCTTCGATCCTGCTCGATATGGCAGGATGCGCCATCAGATACGGCGCAGGATATGTTGATTACCGTATCGCTGAGATGTATAGGCTTTCAGCTTCACAGAGAAAAACCGTTATTACCCGCGGCATTTCCAACAGAATAGTTGCGGAGATGAATCCGAAAGAATACTGGCATTATTTCGACAATAAAACGGAATTCAACAAATTGTTTTCCGAATATGTAAAGCGTGACTGGTTCGATCTGAAAAACGGAACAAAGGAAGAATTTCAAAAGTGGCTTGAAGGCAAAGATGTTGTTGTGGCAAAACCACTCGACGGTTCTTCCGGCAGGGGAGTAAAGAAAATACGACCCGAAAAATACCGCAACGATCCCGATTTTTATGACGAGCTGAAAGCGGACGGGACCGGAATAGTGGAAGAGTGCGTTATCCAGCACGAAGCGATAAACAAAATAAATCCGTCATCTGTCAATACCGTAAGAATAGTAACGCTCAACGGCCCGAAGAAAAACGGAATAGTTTACGCCTGCATAAGAATAGGTCAGAACGGAACCGATATGGATAACGTTGACTGCGGCGGAATGGCGTGCCGCATCGACCTTGAGAGCGGAGTTATATCTACCCCCGGCGCCGATAAGCAGGGCAATGTTTACGAATGTCATCCCGAAAGCGGAGTAAAGCTTAAAGGCTTTACAATACCGTTTTTTGCGGAAGCAAAGGATATGTGCCTTGAAGCGGCAAAGGTGGTTCCGCAAATGAGATATATTGCGTGGGATGTTGCGATCACGCCCGACGGTCCGGTATTTATAGAGGGCAATTCGTTCCCGTCTCATGCAGTACCGCAGTTTTCTGCATTTTATGAGGACGGCATAGGCATTATGCCGAGATACAGAGAATTTATAGACGTATGAGGAGGAGACCATGAAAGAGCATATATACACCATTCCGCTCAACGAACACTTTTCAAAGCTTGAGGGCTGCCCTCTCTGCGGTCTTTTTGATATGATGGAACGCAATGAGATCGAAACCGTAACAGGCGCATCGATGATGGAACCCGACGTAAGAATAAAAACGAATGAATACGGTTTTTGCGAACGCCATTTTTCTCAGATGCTTCTTGTGGGTAAAAAACTGCCCGTGGCGCTTATTCTTGAAAGCCATATAAACGAACTGTATAAAAGCATCAGCCGCAAAAAGGGAGATCTGCAGGTCAAAAGGCTCAAAACGCTCGAAAACGACTGCTATGTGTGCCGCAGGATAAACAGCAATATGGAAAGCGTTTTTTCAAATCTTTTTTATCTTTACAAAAACGATACCGCTTTTCGCGACCTGTTTGCAAAACAGAAGTTTTTCTGCCTTCCGCATTACAGAGAGCTGATAGAATACGGCGCGAAATTTCTTTCAAAAAAGGAGTTTGCGGCATTTTTTGAGATCGCCGACTCAATAGAGATGAAATATCTTGAAACCCTTCACGGTGATATAGACTGGTTTTGCCGCAAATTCGATTACAGATTCGCAAAAGAAGACTGGAAAAACAGTAAAGACTCGATCGAACGGACCGTATACACTCTTACAGGACATATGCCGAAATTCAGAAGCGACAATATTGAAATATAATTCATTCGGAACGCCGTGAAAACGGCGTTCCGTTTTATAATTTAATATTTTCTGTGCTTTTTCCAAACGTCAAGCACAAGCTTGTATCTGTCTGCAGGCAAGCCTTTGAACGGAACGTTTGACGTGCAGTATATATATCCTCCGCCGGGTTTGGCGTATTTAAGGCAGTATTCCGCGCTCTCTGTTACTTCCTGCTCTGTTCCGGTCTGCATGAGCGCACAGTTAACGTTACCGCAAAGCGCTACCTTATCTCCGTATTTTTCCTTGACGTATTTTATATCAACTCTTGCCATCGGGTCAAGCGAATGAAGAGCGTGGGGATGACATGAAATAAGCTGATCTATTATCGGCATAATGTCGCCGTCGGTATGTTTTATGACATATGCGCCGTTTTCGCGTCCGCTTGCACATATGCGCGCAAGATACGGGGTTATTATATCGGCAAATGTGGAAGGTGATACGAATGGTCCCATATTATAGCAGTAGTCTGCACAGAGAATAAGCACTTCCACGCCGGCATCAACGATCTGCTTGTTTCTTTCTATCGCCCCAACGCAGTTTCTTTCCGCCTCTTCAAGCACTCCGTCAAAATCATCGGCAAGCCTGTATGCAAATTCATACATCCCGTTTCCGTCGGGCAGAGCAAACGTGCCGTCCCCGTGGCAGTGGATCATATATTTGTCTTCGGCATATTCGCGCAGTGCTTTGAGAACTATTTTCTGGTATTTGCCCAGAGTGCCGTCTTCGTTCCACATATCAGGAAGATATATCATCGGCCATATCGCGTATTCGAGCTTTTTATACATGTCGGCGTGATGTTTTGCCCATACCCTCAGCTTTTTTTCCGCTTCAAGGTCGGAAAGCTTTTCAAGCTCTTTTCTCTGATACTCATTATAATTTATGGGAGATTTTCCGAACATTTCTTCTTCAAGCTGAAATTCAAGCTCAAAAGTAGGTACTTCGTCGGGTTGACGGAGAGTAAGTGCAGCAATCGCTCGTTCCTTAGGTGTCATATCTGCTCCTTGATATTTTGATAAATTATACTGAAATCTTATCATATTTTTATTCTTTTGTCAAGGAGTTTCACCGAACTTTGATGCAAGAAAAACGTATCGTATCGTTCGGCGAAAAAAATGAAATTAAATTGACAATATCGTATGTATTGTTGACTGTTTTCGCAAAAAGATGTAGAATATAATCATATTATTACAGGGAATATTAACAGCGAAAGGACCATAATTTTATGTTCGGACATATGATGGGCCCTCCGGGCGAAAGCGAACGCGACAAGCTCAGAGAACCGAAGCCCAAACGCCTTCGAGAATGGCCTTCCTATTTGTTGCGAAATACCAAAAAGCTTTTTCGCCGCCTTTTTTATATTTACGGACTTGTTTGGGATGCCAGACCGTGGATATTCATAACAATGATATTCATGACTGTTTTCAACGGCGTTTCTCCTGTTATCGGCGCATATATATCAAAACTTCTTCTTGACGCCCTTGCAAAGGCCGCGTCAGGTCAGCTCGGCGACGACTTCTGGGCTCTGGGCGGACTTCTGATATTCCAGATCGCCTATCAGTTTTTTGTTTCTCTTGTTAATTCGCTCAACAATATGGTCAACCGTCTTTCAAACGAGATAATCGTTTACAGCATCAAGCTTAAAATAATGAATAAGGCAAAAACGATCGATCTTGCAAACTTCGACCTGCCCGATTTTTATTCGAAGCTTGAAAATGCCAACAGAGAGGCGGGCAACAGACCTCTCTCCATAATGTCCGCATCTTTCAGCGTGATAAGCACCATAATCAGCCTTTTCGGGTTTATTGCGATCCTCGGTTCGCTTATGTGGTATGCTCCGCTGCTTATTATCCTCGTTTCTCTGCCGTCTGCGATCGTCAGCTTCAGATACCGCGGCAAGATGTTCCGCTACATACGGCACCGTTCGAAAGACAGACGTCAGATGGAGTATTACAGCGGACTTCTTGTAAACAAAGATCTTGTAAAAGAAGTAAAACTGTTCAATCTTGCCGATTTCTTTATCGGAAAATACAAAACGGTATTCCTCAATTACTACAAAGGCGTAAGAAACCTGATAATGACCGAAAGCTTTATCGGCATAGGTCTTTCAGTTCTGAATACCGCACTATCGGCGTTCATTTTTCTTCGTATCGCGCGCCAGGTCTTTGATAAAATACTAACCGTCGGTGACTGGTCGCTTTACACAAACGCACTTTTCTCTATCTCAAACAGCGTTTCAGCCATCGTTCATACCGCAGCGACTATTTATGAGGGAACGCTTTATATCGACAACATGATAACGTTTATGGATGAGCCTACAACAATTGTGTCGTCCCTCGCTGAGCCGAGAAAAGTAGATAAAAAAGCCTCTCACGTTATCGAATTCAAAAACTGCTCGTTTTCTTATCCCGGATTCCAGAAAAAAGTGCTAAAAAACATAAATCTGCGTATCGAACAGGGACAGACCATCGTGCTTGTAGGGCTTAACGGCGCCGGCAAAACAACGCTTCTGAAACTGCTTACGCGTCTTTATGACCCGACAGAAGGCGTGATTTATTTTGACGGACACGATATCAGAGAATATGACGTAAAAGATCTCTACTCCGTTTTCGGCATTATTTTCCAGGATTTCGGCAAATATGCGTTCACTGTCGCTGAAAATATTGGCTTTGGCCAGCTTGATAATATGAACGACAGAGAACGCGTTGAAAATGCTTCCCGGAAGAGTGCAGCCACCGAGTTTATAGGCAACCTTTCAGATGGTTACGATACTGCTCTCACCAGAGTATTCGAAGAATCAGGAAGAGAGCTTTCTATAGGTCAATGGCAAAAAATCGCCGTTGCCAGAGCGTTTTTCAGAGACAGCTCCATAATGATACTCGACGAGCCTACCGCTTCGCTCGACCCGATGGCGGAACAGGAGATTTTCAATCAGTTTGACGAACTTGCGCATCCGTCAGACGGCGGCGTGCCGAGAACTACAATATTCGTTTCGCACCGTCTTTCTTCCGCAACCATCGCCGACAAAATAGTCGTTCTCGAAGAAGGCTGCATAGTTGAGGAGGGTTCTCACAAGGAACTGATGCGCCTGAACGGAAAATATGCCGAACTTTTCAATACTCAGGCAAAACGTTATATAGACAATGTGTCAGATAATCCTCCGCCCGAGGGAAACGGTAAAAATATGCCTTTTCCTCCTCCCGACGGAAGCCCTCGTCCAATGAAACAGTAAAATATTTATGATTTGAAAGAAGGATAATCATGAAACGATTTTTGACCCTCGCACTCAGCGCCATAATGCTCATCACGCTTATTTCTGCATGCTCAGGTCCGAATCAGAAAGACCTTGACGCACTTTATGAAGAGCTGATGAAAAAAAATCCGGAAGAGATCACACTTGACTCAAATACTGCCGTAAAGGCTGTCCGCAATCTTGTATGGGAATCGTATAAAGAAGCAGAGCGCAAAGATCCCGAAAGAGTTGCGGAAATAACACAGAAAGCTATAACATACGGCGAAGCCACAATGCATTTTGATCTTAAAATAGTCGGTAAAGCAGGAGCTGACGGCTATCCTCTCATAATTGCTCTTCACGGCGGCGGCGGTGGATCAAAGGAAGTAAACGACCAGCAGTGGGATCATATGAAGATATACTATCTTGACAGTGTCACAAACGGTCTTTACGTTGCAACAAGAGGCGTCCGCGATACTTGGGATACGCATTTTAACCCCGAAAGCTATCCTCTTTATGAAAG
>JAEEGI010016505.1_pt1 | contig 15244 bp, 11 predicted proteins | sample 8958751 | NCBI WGS metagenome assembly JAEEGI01 (sample SAMN16246545, study PRJNA631951) | gut metagenome | biome: gut microbiome; feature: rumen; material: KS-attached | host: Bos | place: Iran: Karaj | collected 2018-10
AGGCAGTTGATGTGATGTGCGATTTCGATCAAGCCCTCTGGACCATGATACAAGGCGTAGAAGCCCGACATGATGGCGAGCAAGGCTTGTGCGGTGCAGATGTTGGACGTGGCTTTTTCGCGCTTGATGTGTTGTTCGCGGGTTTGCAGAGCCAGACGGAAAGCAGGATTGCCAAGGGCGTCCACGCTGATGCCGATGATACGGCCAGGCATCTCACGCTTGTAGGCCTCGGTGGTGGCGAAGTAACCGGCATGAGGACCGCCGAATCCCATCGGCAGACCGAAACGCTGGTTGGAACCGAGTACTACATCGGCACCCCATTCACCGGGAGGCGTGATGAGGGTGAGGCTGAGCAAGTCGGCGGCGACGGCCACTTGCATGCCTTTCTCTTTCCATGCGGCGACCTTGGCGCGGTTGTCGACGATCTCACCGAATTGGTTGGGGCACTGGATCAGCACACCGAAATATTCCTCGCTGCAATCGAACTTGTTGATGTCGTCGATCACGACCTCGATGCCTTGGAAGTGGGCGCGGGTCTTGATGACTTCGATGCTCTGCGGGAACACGTCATTGGCGACGAAGAACTTCTTCACGCCGGCCTTCACCTGGGCGCGGCTGCGGGAGTGCCAGAACATCAGCATGGCCTCGGCGGCGGCAGTGCCTTCGTCGAGTAGGCTGGCGTTGGCCAACGGCAGGGCGGTGAGGTCGCTGATGACGGTCTGGTAGTTCACGAGGGCTTCGAGACGGCCTTGCGAGATCTCAGCTTGGTAGGGTGTATAAGAGGTGTACCAGCCCGGGTTCTCAAGGATGTTGCGCATGATGACGCCAGGGGTGATGGTGTTGTAGTAGCCCAAGCCGATGTAGCTGCGGAACTGCTTGTTCTTGGCACCCAAGGCCTTGAGGTGGCTGATGACTTCGTACTCGCTCATGCCTTCGCCAATGTTGAGGTCTTTCGGTAGACGGATCTCGGGAGCGATGATTTCGTCGACAAGTTGTTCTTGTGATTTAACGCCGATGACCTTGAGCATCTTTTCAGCATCCGATGCGGTGGGGCCGTTGTGGCGTTTGATGAAGTTGTTTCTGATCATATTTGATTTGTTTAAGTTGTTGTATTCTTGTATTTGTTTTCAGCTATCAGCGGTTAGCTTGAGTTTACTAAGCTGATAACCAAACAATTATTTTATCTCATTCAGTTTGTTCTTCAGATCTTTGATGGTGTTGATGGATTCCAAATCGGAGACAGGTATCTTATGTAGTTTGCTTGACCATTCCTTGAATGAATTGAAATCCTTTAAGATAGTATACCGCAGATAGTCAAACTCTTCTCCTTCTACCTTGCTTTTATTATCTTTGTAAAGCATATCATAAGGATCCATCATAATGGTGCGCTGATGAATCAGCGTCCAGAATGCTTGTCTGAATTGCACATTAGGGTCTTCTGTTACGGGTTGTGGTGATGCCACTACCGTGTCTTTGTCTTTCTTGACGTTCAAGTTGACCTCATCATTGTTGCCGACAGGTTTGACAGAGTCAATGTTGAGTGCAACTGGGTCTTTTTTCTCAGTAGGTTGATTGATTTCCGATTTTTTCTCTTTTGTGGTATCGTTCACAACCACAGTTGATTCTGGCTTTTTTGTAGGTTTGTCGGTTTTGGGTTTGTTGAACACATTGACCGCCAAAATGACTACTATTGTGATGACGGCAATGATGACTAGAGCGAGGATAAATTTCCAAAGATTTGATTTGATGATGTCGTTGAAAGGCTCCTTTTCATACTCCGCGATGAGTCTGCCATCGTAAATCTGGTTGCTGGCATCAGGGTCGAAGCGGAAACCTTTAAAAACATAACCTTTTGGTGGAATGATATAGTCTTTCACGTCCTGTCCATCCTCGTATACCGAATAAGGGCAACCGTCCATTTTTTTCCCTTTTCCAGGGTCGATACTGAAGCGTCTTTCCTTAAAATCCGCCATTTTATGTTTGTTTTCAGGTATTAGTTCAACACTTTGTTCATGGAAATGAAGTCAGGGTAGGAGAGTTGTTGGTCCTTAATAGTGATGTATGGCTTCACCTTAATTCCCACGTTGACGGGTTCGCTGCTGGCACCAGCCAACTTAAAGGCCAAGTTGACGATCGCATCGGCTGATTCACCGCTGAACAGTTGGAACAAGTCGGTGGTGATAGGAATGGAGACCACGCTACTTGAGTTGGGACCTACATTGATACTTTTATTCAAAGTGGAGCTAATGACTTCTTTTCCGTTGAGGCTGACGATATAGTCCATTTTAGACATGGCGGCAGCGATAGAATTGGGGTTGTTGACGCCAACATTGACGTTGAAAGTCACAGGAAGCTTTTTGCTCATGATAGCATTGGCCAAACTGAGTAGTTGAGTGGTGTTGAGGTCTTCTTTTTGCATACCTTTGCTTAGGTTGACACCGAGCATCTGAATTTGGTCAACGCTGTTAAAGTTAAAATTGCAGTTGGCAAAATTAGCCATTTGGGCTACTTGGGTGAGCAAGTCACACGATGCCAATCCCATTGTAACGAACAGGATGATAAGGGTTTTCTTGAATGTTGACATATTGCTTATAGTTTTGATTTTCAAATTTTTGAAAAAAGAAATAAAAGATTTAACCGAGCCTGCTCGTTATAGGCTCTACAAACGTGCAATAATACAAAAAAAGTCGGACATGTTGCCCGACTTTTAGGAATTAATTTTCAAGGATCATTCCTCTCCACGACGCGAGGCGCGTTTGCGCTCCAACTCGTCAAGGATGATCTTGCGCAGACGCAGGCTCTTGGGCGTCACCTCGAGGTACTCGTCGTCGCGGATGTACTCCATGTATTCCTCCAACGAGAAACGTACGGGCGGGATGAGGCGGATGGCCTCGTCGCTGCCAGATGCACGCACGTTGGTGAGGTGCTTGGTCTTGCAAACGTTGATGACGATGTCGTTCGAGCGCGTGTTCTCGCCGATGACTTCGCCGGCATAAACATCCTCGTTCGGGTTGACGAAGAAGATGCCACGATCCTGCAGCTTCCAGATGGCATAGGGGATGGCTTGTCCCGTTTCCATCGAGATCAAGGCGCCGGTGTTGCGTGTCGGCATCTCGCCCTTCCAAGGCTCGTAGTCCTTGAAGCGGTGCGAGACGATGGCCTCGCCTTCGGTGACGGTCAACAGGGTGTTTCTCAAGCCGATGAGACCGCGCGACGGGATGTCGAAGTCGAGGCACATGCGGTCGCCTTTGGGCTCCATCTGGGTCATCTCACCCTTGCGGGCGCTGACCTGCTCGATGACGCGGCCCGAGAAGTCTTCAGGAACGAGGACGGTAAGGCATTCGATAGGCTCACACTTCACGTCGTCGATGTATTTCAGGATGACCTTGGGTTGGCCCAGCTGGAACTCATAGCCCTCGCGACGCATGGTCTCGACGAGGATGCTGAGGTGCAGGATGCCACGGCCGTAGACCATCAGTGAATCAGGAGAATCGGTGTCTTCCACCTTCAAAGCGAGATTCTTCTCGGTCTCTTTGTAGAGGCGTTCGCGCAGGTGGCGTGAGGTGACGTATTTGCCTTCCTTGCCGAAGAACGGTGAGTTGTTGATGGTGAACAGCATGCTCATCGTGGGCTCATCCACATGGATAGGTGGCAGTGGCTCGGGGTTCTCGTAGTCGGCAACCGTGTCGCCAATCTCGAAATCATCGATGCCCATCAGTGCGATGATGTCGCCAGCCTCGACGGGCTTTTTGGTGCGTTCCTTGCCCAGACCTTCAAAGGTATAGAGTTCCTTGATGGTAGAACGGGTGACGGAGCCGTCGCGTTTCACCAACGAGACATTCTGTCCAGCCTGCAAGGTGCCGCGTTTCAGACGACCCACAGCGATACGGCCCACATAGGAGCTGTAGTCCAACGAAGTGATCAGCATCTGGGGTGTGCCTTCCTCGAACTTCGCGGGCGGGATGGTGTCGATGATGACGTCCAAGAGGTAAGAGACGTTGTCGGTGACATTCTCCCAGTGGTCTGACATCCAGCCTTGTTTGGATGAACCATAGACGGTGGGGAAGTCCAGCTGGTCTTCGGTGGCGCCGAGGTTGAACATCAGGTCGAAGACGGCCTCTTGCACCTCATCGGGACGACAGTTGGGCTTGTCCACCTTGTTGATGACCACGATGGGCTTCAGGCCCAGCTCGATGGCCTTCTGCAGCACGAAACGGGTCTGCGGCATAGGACCTTCGAAGGCATCAACCAAAAGCAAAACGCCGTCAGCCATGTTGAGCACGCGCTCCACCTCGCCGCCAAAGTCGGCGTGGCCAGGAGTGTCGATGATATTGATTTTGACATCTTTATAGCGAACGGACACATTCTTCGAGAGGATGGTGATGCCGCGTTCGCGTTCGAGGTCGTTGTTGTCGAGAATGAGTTGGCCAGGGGCTTCATCCGATTCCTTGAAGAGTTGGGATTGGTAAAGGATGCGGTCCACGAGGGTGGTCTTGCCGTGGTCAACGTGAGCGATAATCGCTATATTTCTGATATTCTGCATTTTAGTAAAAATTGCTGCGATATTTGAAGGCGCAAAATTACAAAAAATGCAAATTAGGAAGGTAAATTCATCCAGAAAAACTCTTTTTTTGGCAAAATTGTTATGTCGAAAACACCAAACAAATTACCGAAAAAACACCGAACAAAATACATCTAAAACACCGAATAAATTACATCTAAAACACCGAATAAAATGTGTAAAAAATACCGAATAGATTTGCCTAATACATTTATTTATAATAATTTTGCAGCGAATTTTAAATAGATGAATTATGGACTATTTCAAAAGGATGGCAGATGTCCAACTTGAAGAGCGATTGAATGCCTTTGGAGCAGTACTGATTGAAGGCCCAAAGTGGTGTGGAAAAACCACCACGGCAGAACAATTGGCGGGCAGTGTCATCAAGTTGCAGTCGCCCGACATGCGCGAACAATATCTCACTACGGCGGCTACCAAGCCGTCGCTGTTGCTGCAAGGTGCTACTCCTCGGCTCATTGATGAATGGCAGGATGCACCCGTCATTTGGGATGCCGTGCGTACTTTGGTGGATGAAAGAGGGCTTGAGGGGCAATTTATCTTGACTGGCTCAAACGCAGTGGATAAAAGCAAGATACACCATTCTGGGAATGGCCGTATCTCAAAAATGGAAATGCTTCCTATGAGCCTTTGGGAATCTAAGGAATCCAATGGAGCGGTAAGTCTGATGGAATTGTTTGATAATCCGCAGCAAGACTTTGCAGCGGTTTCTGATATGCAGATTGAGGATATTATTTTCGCCGCTTGTCGCGGTGGATGGCCGGCCACCTTGCGCCTCAAGGATGAAAAGTCGAAACTAATGGTAGCCAAGGACTATTTCAGAACCGTTTGCAAGGAAGACATTTCGCGGATAGATGGCGTTCATAGGGATGAGAAGCTGACACGAATGATATTGCGCTCGTATGCCCGCAATATTTCCACTTTGGCGAAGAAAACAACCTTGCTTGCTGATGTTTCGGCATCTGAAGAAATGACTTGTTCGATGGATACATTCACCTCGTATGTGACGGCTTTGGAGAAACTGTTTGTCATTCAGGATGTTGATGCTTGGTGTCCGGCCATTCGCAGTAAGGCGGTCATTCGTAGCACTCCCAAGCGCACCTTCTGCGATCCGAGTGTGGCTGTGGCGGCTATGCAACTGTCGCCAAAGGCGTTGATGACGCAGTTCAAGACTTTTGGATTCCTGTTTGAACAACTGTGTATCAGGGATTTGAAGGCCTATACTTCCGATATTGATTCGCATATAGGTTACTATCGTGACAAATATGGTTTGGAGGCGGATGTCGTGCTGCATATCAACGATGGCCGTTATGCACTCATTGAGTGTAAATTGGGAAGCGCAGAAATCGAGGATGGAGCCAAACACCTATTGGAATTGCAAAGACTTATCAAAGAGCATAACAAAACGGAAATACAAACTCCCATAAGAGAGCCTGATTTGTTGCTCGTTCTCACGGGCGGACAGTATGCTTATCGTAGGCAAGACGGCGTGTTTGTGGTGCCGATTGGGTGCTTGAAGAATTAATCTTTTAGGGATAAATGTAACATTCAAATTTAGTGTTATGTTTAATGTAAATAAAATGGAATGAGAACAGAAATCATCAAACGATACTTTTGGTTGCTCGACACGATTTATCGGTCGGGTGATGTTGGCATCACATTCGAGGAAATCAACGAAAAATGGGAGCGGAACGATTTGCTTTCAGGAGGCTGTAGTTATCCGAAGCGAACTTTTGAGAGTCATCGACAAAACATTGAAGAGGTTTTCAATATACTAATCGATTGTGACAGAAGAACTAACCGATACTTCATCAGCGACAGGGAAGAACTGAAGAACCAGAACCATATCTTGAAATGGTTGGTGGAGACCTTCAATTTGAATGATGTTGTTGGCCAAAGCAAGAACTTAAAAGACCGAATCGGACTTGAGGATATACCGGCAGGGCAGGAGTATTTGGTGGATTTGCTTGATGCAATGAACCGCAATCAGACTTTTGACATGGAATATCAAAAGTTCTATGCCAATGAAAAGAAACTCTATCGCAACATGGAGCCATACGGTGTGCAAGTTTTCCAAAGGCGATGGTATGTGCTGGCACACAATCCTAAAAATGATACAATCCACACTTATTCGCTTGACCGCATCGTGAGTTTGAAGAAAAACGAAAGCACATTCAAGATGCCGAAGGATTTCTCTATTAGCGACTTTTTCAGCGGCTGCTATGGAATCATAAAGGATGCCACATCGAAACAGATCGTGGTTTTGAAAGCCAATGCTTTTCAAGCAAAATATCTGAAGACCTTGCCGCTCCATGAGTCACAGAAAATCGTTTCGGAGGATTCGGAGTTTACAACTTTTTCATATTACATCCGTCCGACTTTTGATTTTAAGCAAAAGATTCTTTCCTATATGGGAAATGTCGAGGTTGTCGAGCCGCTATCATTCAGGGATGAGATCAGGATGGAGATTGAGAAAATGAGAAAACTATACGAATAGTTTTTGCTTCCACATTGGTTTTGCATAAGGTTGCGCTATTTTTGCTGCATCAAACAAAATGAAGCAATATGGCAAAGAAAAAACTCATTAAAATCGAGGCAGAAGACCTTTTTGATAAGGCTATCACCAAAACGGCCAACAATTGTAAAGTGTACTTTAAGCTTTTGGAGAACCAATGTCTCAGATTGTGTTGGGAATATGACTCTGGAATAGATGGATGCATTCAATTCAAATGTTCAAATGAAATTAGCATCCCGGAATTCATAACTATAAATGGAAAAAACTATAGAGTCACGGAAATAGGTATTTGTGCTTTCTCATTCTATTCTTGGATTAAATCGATTTATATTCCCGAATCGGTTAATACAATAGAATGTGATGCCTTTTGGCGTTTTTCAAATCGCGGAATATGCTCCGAACTTTCAGAGATTAGGGTGTCGGAAAAGAATGAGACCTATGATAGCCGAGAGAATTGCAATGCAATAATTGAAACGAAAACCAACACGCTGATAGTTGGCTGTACAAACAGTGTCATTCCATCATCAGTTGAACGAATTAGGTCAGGAGCCTTTTGTGATTCCGATTTTAAAACAATTAGAATAGCATCTAACATAATTGACATTGGTTTTGGTTTTGCAGATTGTCCACATGTAACAACTATTGAGGTTTCTGAAGATAACAAATACTACGACAGCAGAAGTGATTGCAATGCGATTATCGAAACCGCTACCAATACTTTAATTAGAGGATGTAAAAACACAAAGATACCAAATACGGTAAAGATTATTGCGTTCCATGCTTTTGATGCTGTTGTCGGGTTAAAAACAATCACCATTCCTAATGGAGTTAGGATTATTGATAGATGGGCATTCAGTAACTGTTGGTCTTTGGAAACTGTTGAAATTCCCAAATCAGTTCATACAATCCGCGAATCGGCTTTTGTCAGTAATTATATAAAATCCGTGACTATCAAAAACAAAAAAGCCAAAATTAATAAACGTGCTTTTGATAGTCAAGCCATAATCAATGGCCAACCGCGAGATTATTGGCTGCCAATTGAAGGAGATTATTTAGATTTGCAGAAAATTTAAAAGCTTATTGAAATGAATAAACAAATTATTAGTTATGAGGACTTTGTAAATGCATTAGGTTCTCTTTGGAAAAAGTATGAAAATGTGCCTAGCTTGGAAGAAACATTGAAATTAGGTATTGGAATTGCAAATTCATATAAAGAATATGTGGATTTGTTGTGGATGGGAATAAATCCATCGTGTACTGATGGTGAGCCAATATCGAAACCATTTCCATGTTTTGAAGAGACACTTAAACACCCAAATATAACATATTGGAAGACGGTAAAACGAATACTATCAGAAACAAATTGCAAAAAAGAGCACCTTGATTTATTTGCCATTAGAAAAACTCCACAAGATTTCTTACGCAAGGTTGGTTTTGATAACGAGAAGAATCCTGCGTTACATTTTCTCGCAGAGCATTTGTGGTACACTCAACAGTTTTTAGAGAATTACTTAAAGCCTAAAGTAATCGTACTCGCGAACAAAGCCGCAGGTGCATATTTGGGATTGGAACCCAAATTTGTTTGGATGGGTTATAAGACAGAAGTAATTAAGGAAGTGTCATGTGGAAAAATTCATAGAATTGTTGGCATTAGAAACGAGGAAAGGCTAATCAGGCAGGCATCGTATGAAAACCAACTCGTTGGAACAATTATTCTACATGCAAGATTCCAAGGAAATGGTTGCCCAAAGGAACAACAGATTCGACCTGAGCATATTGATATGTTGTTGAAAATGTCAGGGAAATAAAAGTTGGATTCTTTTCATTTCATCCAATAAAACTCCTCCTTAGCCACAATAGGCTTAAAATACTCATCAATAATCCCTTGCTCGACCAATTCTTTCGGTGTGCCTTGACGCAATGGCTGCTGGGGTGCGACGACCCACATCACGTCGGCATGGCGGAGCAAAAGGTCAAGGTCGTGGCTGCTGAAGAGGATGGTCTTGCGTTTCTCGCGGGAGAGCTTGTGCATGATGTTGACCAGCTCGATCTTGCTCGGATAGTCGAGGAAGGCGGCAGGCTCGTCCATGAAGATGAGTGGCGTGTCCTGCACCAATGCCTTGGAAATCATTACCTTTTGTTGCTCACCGTCGCTCAAGGAAACGAAGTTTCGGTTAACCAAATGTCTGATGCCGACGGTTTCAAGGCTGTCGTAGATGATTTGCTCGTCTTCGGCTTTCAGTTTGGCAAGAAGGCCGAGATGGGGATAGCGACCGGCGGCCACGATGTCGAAGACCTTTAGGAAGAGGTCATCGGGTTTCTCGGTGAGCACGAGACTGAAAAGCGAACTGCGCTCGGTGGGCGAGTAGTCGCGCAAGTCCTTGCCGAACAGCTTGACCTCGCCGCCGACGGGCTTGAGGCTGGCCGACAGCGTCTTGAACAGCGTAGTCTTACCCGAGCCGTTGGGACCCGCCAAAGCAACGATGTCGCCTTCGTTGAGGCTCACGTCAATGGCGGGCATCAGGGCTTGGCCTTTGTAGCCTATGAGTAGGTCCGTGGTATGGAGCACTTCGTTCATCTCATGACTTTTTGACGGTGGAAGATAACCCACAGCACGATAGGCGCACCAATCAATGCCGTGACCGAGTTGATGGGCAAGTTGCCTTCAAAGGAGGGCAGGCGTGCGATGAGGTTGCAGAACAGGGCCAGGTCCATGCCGAGGAAGGCTGTGGCTGGGATGAGCAGCTTGTGGTCGCTGCTGCGGAAGAGGAAGCGTGCGATGTGTGGCACGGCCAAACCAAGGAAGGCGATGGGGCCGCAGAACGCCGTGATGAGGGCGGTGAGGAAGCCCGAGGCCAAGATGATGAGCATGCTGCTTCGACGGATGTTGACGCCAAGGTTCTCGGCATAACGCTCACCGAGCAGCAAAAGATTCAAGGTCTTGAAGAGCAGGAACGAGCCTATGGAGCCAACCGCCACTGCGATGGCGAAGAACGGCAGTTGGGCCTTGCTCACATTGGAGAAGCTACCCAGGCCCCAGATGACGAAGGAGTGCAGCCCTTCCTTCTGGCTGAAGAACTTCAGGATGTCGGTGACCGAGCCCGCGATATAGGCGATCATGATGCCCACCAACACGAGGCTGACCATGCTGCGGAGCCTCGAGCTGAGCGCGAGGATGAGCAGCAGCACCGCGAAGGCGCCCAGGAAAGCCGCTATGGTGACGCCGAAGGTCGACCACAGCGACAGCGTGCTGACCGACAGGCCCGTGGCGGTGCCCAGCAGTACGACGAAGGCCACGCCGAGGCTCGCGCCGCTGCTGATGCCCAGCAGGGAGGGGTCGGCGAGGGGGTTACGGAAGAGGGTCTGCATCAGGAGGCCCGATACCGACAGACCTATGCCCGCCAGCAGCGCTGTGATGGCTTGTGGCAGGCGGTAGTCGAGGATGATGGCGCGGTAGGTCGACGTGTCGCCATGCAGTAGCGCGTCCCAAAATTCATTCCACGGGATCGACACCGAGCCGTAGCGCAGGTTCAGGACGAACAGCACGATACCGACGGTCAGGATCGCGATGGAAACCAGCGCGATGGGTGGCGTTTTGCGGCGAAGGGTATAGTCGATGTCGGATACCATTTCTGGGTTGTTTTGCGTTGCAAAGATAGGGTTTAATTCGATTGGGATGGGATATGGGAAACAAATAATCCGCAAATCTTGCGGTTAGTTATCCGCAGATTTTGCGGATTATTGGCAACAAAGGTGGAGAGAATGGCTGAAAACACAACTTTTTTCCATAGGAAAGCAAAAATCACTATCTTTGTCGGCAAAACATAAAAACTGACTCTATGAACAAAACTATGCATCTCCAAGAAGAAGCCTCACGCTGCCTGCTCTGCGCCGATGCGCCGTGCAGCAAGGCCTGCAAGAATGGCGACCCGGCACGCGCCATTCGCGCCATACGATTCGATAACGAAGGCGTCGCTGGATTATGGCTCGACCCATGCAGCGATGCCGAGCTGCAAGCCGCCGAGGCGGCCTGCATCCACTACGATAGGCCGATCCGCATCAGGGAGCTGGCGAAAGCCGTCAAAGGCACGAAGCCACACAAAGACCTGCCCAGCCTCGCCATCGACTTCTGCGGCATCCCTTGCGAGAATCCCTTCTTCCTCGCCTCGTCGGCCATCTGCACCAACTACGAGATGGTGGCACGGGCCTTCGAAGCAGGATGGGCAGGCGTGTTCTACAAGACCATTTGCATGGAGGACATCCGCGAGGTGTCGCCACGCTTCGACGCCGTCAGCGAGCCGGGACGTTCCGACTTCTTCGGCTTCCGCAACATGGAACAACTGAGCGAAAACCCCGTTGAGGTGGACTTCGACATCCTGCGTAGGCTGAAACAGGACTATCCCTCGAAAATCGTCGTTGCCTCCATTATGGGCAATGCTGAGACAGAGTGGATTACTTTGGCCAAGATGGCCGAGGAAGCTGGTGTCGACGCGGTGGAGCTGAATTTTTCCTGCCCACAGATGAAGTTGGCTGGCATGGGCAGCGACGTGGGGCAGAACTCGGAACTGGTGCTGTTCTACACGGCATACGTGAAACATAACGTCAAGATCCCGGTCATCCCCAAGATGACGCCCAACATCACCCAAATCAACCAACCTGCCATGGCCGCCCACTTCGCTAGCGCCGATGCGGTGTCGGCCATCAACACCATCAAGAGCGTGACCATGAACATTCGCGGTGCCGTGGCCGAAAAGAAGACCGTCTCTGGACTCTCAGGCCGCGCCGTGAAGCCCATCGCCTTGCGCCATATCCTCGAAATGGCGAAAAATCCCATTTTCACTGCCACCAACAATGGCAAACGCATCGAGCTGAGCGGCATCGGCGGCATTGAGACCTGGCGCGACGCGCTTGAGTTCATCCAGCTGGGCTGCAGCAACGTGCAGGTGTGCACCGCCGTGATGCAGTACGGCTACCGCATCATCGACGACCTCGTGTTGGGGTTGCAAAACTATATGGCAGAACGCGGCGTCGAGCATCTGTCGGATCTGGTAGGAGAGGAGCTGCCCAATTTCGACACGCCAACCAACCTCGACCGCGACACCATCGTGTATCCCACCTTCGACCGAGAGCAATGCATCGGCTGCGGCCGTTGCTACACCTCCTGCCAAGACGGCGGCCATCAGGCCATCACCTTCGATGCCGACCTGCGTCAGCCGCATCTCGATGGAAAGCGTTGTGTGGGCTGCCATCTCTGCCGACTCGTCTGTCCCACAGGCGCCATCGGCGTGGCGAGACGGATTGCAAAGAAAGATAAATAACACAAAAGAATCCCGCCCCCATGGGAGCGGGATTCTTTATATATAACCGATTCGTTCAATCAGAACCTCAATGTCAGGTTGCCCATGACATGGAAACCTGCCATCGGGATGAAGCCAATCTGGTAGTAACGGTTGTCGTTGGGATGGCCGTAGCTGTCGTAGATGGCCGAGTAGACCCAACCGCTGGCAGCGTAGCGCTTGTTGAAGATGTTGTTGAAGCTCACCTTCACGATGGCTTCCTTGACAACTTTCTTGGGTTTCAGCGTGTAGCCGAGGCTGACGTTGGAGGTGCTGTAGGCCGGCAACGAACGGTCGAGGTTCTCGGTGTTGTCGAGGTACATGCGCGAGACATAGTTCGTGTGCCAGGTGGCCTCGAAGCCCTTGTGGTGGAAGGTGACGAAACCGTTCAGGATGGACGAAGGCGAGAAGGCCAGGGTGGAGTTGTCGTAGTGGATGACGTCGTAGCCGTCACCGTCGTAGGCTTGGCCGTTGGCATCGGTGTTGCCTTCCCAGTCGTCCCAGTTCTCCACGACTTCGTCGAAGTCCTTGATCTTGTTTTGGCTCAAGGCGGCGTTGGCCTCGATGGTCAACCATTTGGTGGGGCTCACGCCTGCCTGTAACTCGACACCCATACGGTACGAGTCCTTGATATTGGTGGTCAGTGCCTCGCCGATGTCGCTCACCGCACCGGTCTGCACGAACTGGTTGGTGTAGTCCATGTAATAGAGGTTGGCGCCTGCCTGCCAGATGCGTCCGTTGTAGTTGTAGCCCAACTCATAGTCGAGGAGTTGTTCGGGCTTGGGGAAGGGATAGGAACCATTGTCGGTGAAGTTGTTACGCTCAGGCTCGCGGTGGCTCATGGCCACGGAGGCGTAGGCGTGGTGGCTGTCCGTGTCGAAGGAGATGCCGCCCTTGGGGTTGAAGAAGGGGTACTTCTCGTGGATGTTGAGTTCCTGGTTGTAGTAGCCGCTCGCGTCGTCGTAGAACTTGTCGTTGATGCCGTTGGTCTTGTAGTCCACATAGCGGAACTGTATGTCGCCGAAGACGGTCCAGTGGTCGGCGAAGGTGTAGGCCGCCTTGATGAAGACGTTGCCGTCGAGCTTCTGTGCGTCGGAGTCGTAGTATTTGTAGTCGCCATTGGCGATGTATTTGTCTGCCACGCCTGGGTTAGCGATGTAGGTGACATAGCCGAAGTGGTTGCCTTGGAAATTCTGGGCAGAGATGCCGCCGATGACGTTCCAGTTTGCATTCTTGTAACGGGTGAACCACACAAGGCCGTAGGTGTCCTGACGGAGTCCTTTCTTGCGGACGAAGTCGGTCTTTTTCACCTGGTTGCCTTCAGCGTCGTAATAAGTCATGCCGAACTTCGAGAGCTTGTTGTTAGGACGGAACTCCTCGTAGTAGCCGTAGCCGTAGGTGTAGTGCAGCGTGGCCGTGGTCGCCCAGTGCTCGTTGATCTCCCAAGCCGCGGAGAGTAGGTTATGGTCTTGCCAGAAGTTGTCGGTGGTGCGGTCCCAGAAGGTGCCATCGTTCATTTGGTAGCGTTGGGTCTTGTAGTGGCCGTTTTCGTCTTTGACGAAGTTGCCGTCCTCATCGGTGACGAGGTATTCGTAGAGCGAGTTGTATTGCCCCAAGCCCACGTTCCACATGTCGGCGTAGGTCTTGATGCCCGTGTGCTCGCCGTATGTGCCATCCATGAGGCTGAGGTCGTCGTTGCCAGCCGTCACGCCGTTCCAGGCCTGGCCGGTCATCTCGAAGTTACCGATGTTCTTGTAGCGTAGGATGAAATTCTTGCCCATCCAGGTGAGGCCACCGTAGTAGCTGCCGCTGCGGCCTTTGGTGCCGTGGATGAAGCCGTCGGTGTGGGTCTCATGGTAGGCTCCGTCGATGATGAGGTGGTTCCACAGCAAGCCCGTGGAGGCCTTGGCACCGAAGTTGAGCGTGTTGAATGAGCCATAGGAGCCCGTGATCTCGGCACTCGGCACGAAGGAAGGCTTGGCCGATGTCAGGGATATCGTGCCGCCGAAGGCGCCGTCGCCGTTGGTGGAGCTACCCACGCCGCGTTGGATCTGCACCGAGCTGAGCAGTGAGCCGTAGCTGTTCATGTTGGCCCAGAACACGCACTGGTCTTCGGGCGAGTTGAGCGATATGCCATCGAGGGTGACATTGATGCGCGAGTCGCCTGCGCCACGGATGCGCATGTAGGAGGTGCCTGAGCCTATGCCGTTCTCACCCCATGCGATGATGCCGGGCGTCTTGGCGAACAGGAAGGGAAGTTCCTGGCCCGTTTTTGAGAAATCGTTGAGTTCCACCTTCTCGATGTTGGTGACGGAGAAGGGGGCGTTGTTTTGGATGCGCACGCCGTTGACCACTACCTCGTCCAAGTTCTGAACATTGATGGTGTCTATACTTTGCGCATGAAGGCTCATCGCCACAAAAGTGGCGAAGGCAAGAGAAATGATGTGTTTTTTGAGCATAACTCGTTGATTTAATAATGTTTGACTTCGAGACTTCGAGACTTTGAGACTTCGAGACAAAACCAATTGTCGCGTAGTCCCGCAGACCCGCAGTCATATTAAATCAATAGAGGAATGATGAGGAACTCGATTCCCTGTGTCGGCATTATCCGTATCAGGTGCAAAGGGTTTGATCTCAGCCTGTCTTTCAATCCGCAAGCGGATAAGGCACCCCTATTGGTATCGGCGGCAAAAATACAGCTTTTTTCGGAACGCTGATAAAAAAGTGTTATTTTTGCTGACAAAACAAAGGCACACGAGATGCAGATTAATAGGTTTGGATATTATTGGCTGGATACATGGGTGATGGCCAATG
>JAEEGI010016506.1_pt1 | contig 15244 bp, 17 predicted proteins | sample 8958751 | NCBI WGS metagenome assembly JAEEGI01 (sample SAMN16246545, study PRJNA631951) | gut metagenome | biome: gut microbiome; feature: rumen; material: KS-attached | host: Bos | place: Iran: Karaj | collected 2018-10
TTCAACATGGCCTTGGTGCAGGGATTGCCCTCGTTATCTACTGATGATATGAAGGCAATAGGCAACGAGTCGGCCATCTGCGCGATAAGTTCTTTAACCCCAGCCAAAGCAGGATTGGCCTTCATGGCCTCATCATCGCTAACAGCAAGTGTCTTACGCCAACGTTTCAGTTGAGGGAAGTACATCTTCATCTGTCCGATGTATTCTTCTTTGGTGATAGGCTGAGGTAGACCTTTGTTCACCTCGTTGACAAACTGGGCGCAATGCTCAATCATTTCTTCCATCGTGCACTCCTGCAGGAATTTTCCGTCCCTGTAGCAGTACATGCAATAATCTTCGTTCTTACTACCGTCGGCGTTTGTGCCGAGAACCTCGTCAGTCAGTGGCATTCCACAACTCTGACAGAATCGCATTTTTTCCATATTCCTTATTTTGTTTTATCGTTTGACGCTGCAAGGCTCGTGCAAGCCGAATGCAATCAAGCTCGCTTGCGCTCGACCTCTAGTCGCTTGCTACCAAAGGGACGCAAGAATTGCTGAGGCGCCGCCGAGTCTCGCGGTTTTCGACCGCAAAGGTAATGATAGTTCTTGCTTAGTGTAAACAAACAGTTGTTGTGTAGGGCTTGTTGAAATCGCTATATTGATAATAGGTGGCGGTAAGGGCTTTGCTGTCAAACATCACTGACCAGCGAGTCATTTCCTTAGAAGCCACTCGACGGATAGACTCCACCACATTATTCTGGTTCATCGTCGTTAGGCTATCCCTCATCTGTTTCATACTGTCATAACGACGATGGGAATCCTCGCTATAGATGGAGTGGTCCTTCAAGCGACTTTCTGTCAGATAGTGGTTCGTGCAGAGGGACGACTCCACCACCAGCATCTTGTTGTCCACCCATTCTACGACGACACTGCGGCCTGTAGCATCGCTGATGGCCAGATGATGGGAGAAGTCAATTTCAGAGTGCATGTCGTAGGACTCTAACAGATTCAGTGCTTCCTCGACATTAGCAGCTTTATCGAGTAGCACTCGGATTGACGTTGTTGTTGTCAGGTCAACACGGTCTGTATTTTGGTCTGTCTTCGTATGATCACCAGCCACAAGATCAGCAACAACCAGTCCCTTCTCGTTCATACCATCGAGTGGCGTATAGATGGCAGCTATCAGGGACATCTTGCTTGCCACATCGTTGGGCTTCCAGTCATTGCCAAAGCCAAGGAAGAAGATACAGACGGTAGATACTGATGCGTAGCCATTGTCAGGACGGGTGTGGATAACAGCGATGGGTGATTTACAATCAGGCCAGTCGAAATTACGACCTGTCAGCACGTTTCCATCCTTATCCTTTGCGGTGATGAAACTACATCCGAATTCAGCAGACTGTACATCTGGTGGCGATACCAACCCATAAAACAACTGATTGCAGACAAACGTTGCTATCTCGTTGGAAGAACTTGCTCCTCCTTGCTCCAGGAACTCATCAAGCCCATAGTCACCCTCATAGGTCATAGTGTACATCTTGTCACCCACCTGTTCCACGCTTTGCGCAGCTGCATATTGCCGATGGAACATACAATACATATTGCCTCCGGCCACTACTATCAGGGCCACTACTACAACAATTATGAATATTAGTATTTTCTTTATCATCTTGGCGTCTTATTTATGGTTTTGCCCAGTACAGGTCTGAATCGGTAGTTGTGTCGCAACTCTTCCAGTTTTCGTTGATATAACCTGTGGGGTATAAAATGAATTCATTTTCTGAAGGATTCTCGCGATAATCGCTCTCTGGGTTGAAGCGGCTTATCTTCTTGCAGGCAAAGAAGTAGAGATTCTTGGCCATGTAATAGTCCAGATAGTACTCCTTGGTCTGCTGGTTCTGATGATTCCAGTTGGCAGTCTCGCAGAGCACCAGCGGGAGGTCGTTTCTCAGCCTCTCGCGCACCTCAGCAATACCCAGCATGGTACCATTCTCATCCATCACCCAGGCATCCATCGTGGGATCGATCCATATCCACTTCTGCAACTGGCTTGACCATACGCTGTTAATCACATGGCACTCGTGGTCGTTAGGGTCGGCTGGCAAGCAGGTAACATAGCGGGCAGGTATGCCCAAAGCCAGATACATCTCGCAGAGAGAGATGGCCAGCTGGCGGCAGTTGACACCCTTGCCTGTAGTCTTAACATAATTATAAAGGTCGATGGCATCCATCTCGGCAAAGGCACGATGATTGCCATCGTGAGGCATATTGTCGTGAACAAAGTGCAGCAGATTGATAATCTTCGACAGCTCGTCGCCCTGACCAGCTACAGAGTCGAGCTTGAAATACTCACGAACCATATGCAGGTTCTTCGATTCGTTGGGCTGATAATGGAATGGATTCTCCATTTTTACAGAATCCTGTGCGTAAGGGCCCGACTTCTTGAGAACATTAAGTGGCAGTCGGTCCTTTACGATTTCTAACAGTGCCTTATACTTCTTATCTTTGCGCAGCGTCTTGAGGTCGTTGTCGTTGAGCATGTTATTGTAGTCCTTGTAGCCGTTGTCTACAGACTTCTCCAATGCTTGAAGTGCCTGTTTCTTCTGACCAGTGAGGGCATAGCAGCACGCCAAATCGTACTGATACATACCTTTCGACTCTTTAATAAGGTTTTCAGAGATTTCTGTATCTTTATGAATCGTTGTGGTGTCGAGGATATTTATCAGCGTCGTAAGTGAAGTGATTGCCTCCTTATATTTACCTTCCTTGAGACAATTCTTATAAGTTGTCTCATTCATAGCCATCACCATCTGGAACTCCATCATTCGCTTCTGCTGAGCTTGGGCGTTCATCACAAACATAAACATCATGATAGTCATGACTAACGCTTTCTTTGCATAATTCTTAGTTTTCATACTTATCATATTTTAATTTTTCAGTTTTCGACCGCAAAGGTACTGACAGTTGCGATTACCGCCAAATTTTTGGGATATTCTGCTAAAAAATGTGATGAACGGTGTATTTCTACATTCGCTGACGCTCAGCCTGTCCGGCACCAGTGCCTTTATACTTGCTCTTAGAGGCGTTGAAGGTGTAGCGGAGCGAGATACCCAGACGGTGGTTGCTGCGAGACTTGCTCTCGAAAAAACTATAGGCCCCGCAGTCCATAGCCATATCCTGAACACTGCGTTGGAACACGTCGCTGATGGTGGCACGCAGACAGAGGGCGTCATCCTTCAGCCAGCACTTCTGAACCACGAAGCCAAGAGCGTAGGAAGCCGACTTCATGCGGAAGTTGATGACGTCGCCCTTGGTCTGGATGCTCATGTTGGCTTCGAGCTGCCATCGGTGCGGCAGGCGGAAGGCGTTGTTGAGGTCGAAGAAGAAGATAGGCTTGGTGTATGTCTCTTTGACTCGGCCCGTCGCAGAGCGAGGGTCGTCAAACTCCATCGTGTTCCAGAACTTCTGTCCGCCAGCAGTCCAGTTGGGGCTCCATTCTAAGGGAATAGTGAATAGTGAAAAGTGAAAAGTGGGATTGGCAGAAAGGAAAACGGCGAGATTACGAACAGGCTTGTCCAGATTGACACGCTTCATGATGACTACCCCGTCGCTGTTATAAGCGAATGGCAGCTGCGACATGGTATTGTCTCGACGCTCGTAGGCAGCAAAGAGGTTCAGCCATTTGTAGCGGGCATTGAGGCTTACTTCCTGCATTGTAGCATTCTTCAGAGTGGGATCGCCCTGCATCAGCATATATGAATTGATGTAAGTTATGCGGCTGCTCAGGTCGTTATAGTTCGGACGAATGGTTTTAAAACTATAGGCCAGCGAAGTCTGGACGGGGCCGAACTGTTTGGCCCACGACAGACTGGGGAAGAATTCGTTCTGATAGCGTGTCATATTGTTGGCAGCATCGAGATGATCTGTATAGTCGAACCCCACATGCTCATAGCGCAAGCCTGCACTGAAATTACCAAGCTTCTCCAGATTGAAGTTATAGGTGATGAAGGCGGCGGTGTTGTTTTCCTTCACCTTCGAATCAGAAGCAGGTAAGGGATAGTTGGTGATAGAGGAACTGTTGTTGCGAGTCACAAACGAGAGTTCCGTTCCTGCCTCCAACTGCCCTCTCCAGAGGGGATAAGTCAGCACCAGCTTGGTAGCCCACAGGCGTGAAGAGCTGTGATTCTCCTGTTCCATGGCGTTGTGGATAGTATAGTCCTTCATCTCATGGATATCGTTTTCCACGTTCTGCTTGTTCGACAGGAAATCGACATTCAGGTCGATGCCCAGTTTGCCAGCCTGTCCGTTATAATAGCCATTGCCCTCCCAACTATAGGGCGTATGGCGTTGCTCGTTCTGGTCAGAATAGTTATTCTCCTTCAGAAAGTCCTGAGTCAGATATCCGTGCTCAATGTCTGTGTTCACCCACAAATCAGTCCCACTCTCGAATCTGTCGTGGCGTGTGATGCGGGCACCCAACGAATGGTTCTCGGCAATCTGCCAGTTGAACCCCAGATGATAGTCGAAACCGTTGTCATGCCAGTGGTTTCTCGAATGCGAGTCTTGCAGGATACCTTTTACTCCCTTTTCCGTCGGGAGATAGAAGGACGACGTGTCGTAGAACAGTGTCGTCTCGTTCCACTTCCAGTAGTTCACCATTCCAAAGAGGTCGAGATTATTGTGGCGATAGCGCAGGTTCAGTTGGGCGTTAGGGTCGCTCTTGCCAAACCTCAGATCCTGATTAAGACCGGTATTCATATCGAAGCCAAAGCCGTCACCCTCACGGCGAATGGTCTTGATCCTCACGACTGATGATATCGTAGCATCGTATTGTGCTCCAGGATTAGTAATCACCTCCACGCTCAGGATTTCCTCAGAGCGGAGTTGCTTCAGTTCGTTCTTGTCGTGCATCTTGCGCCCATTGATATAAATAATAGGTGTGCCCTTACCCAGCACTTCGAGTTCTTCGCCCTTAGCCGTCATGCCAGGCACCTTCGCCAGCATCTCCTGTGCTGTTCCCGATTGCGAGAGAATGGTGCCTTGGATGGTGGTCACCATCGAGCTGCCCGTCAGTTTCGTCTTAGGCATCTGGCCCTTAACGATAATCTCGCTGAGCATCGGCTGGTCTTCCTCCATCTGTATGGTACCCACGTCCGTACCGCTTACATTAACGAACGTTGTCTTGTAACCAATGAATGAGAGGCGCAGGATGCAGCACGCATCTGTTGTCTGAATCATAAACGCACCGTTCTCGTCACTCATAGCACCTTGGATATAAGTGGAGTCTGCCGAGAGCAGAGCTATACTTACAAACCCGAGCGGCTCACCATTCTGGTCTATCACTCGTCCACCTACGTCCTGAGTCTCAGCTTGTGCAGTCAGGCTCATCATCATTGCAGCCATCAAGGCCATCATTTTCAAACTAAACTTTTTCATCGCTTTACAATTTTAGAATGATTTGTCAATATGACGATGCAATGATATGATAAAGTTGCGTTTTATCTCCAATTTGTGACGAATGGTAGGATTCTGTGACGAATGGGTGCAAATGTCTGCCCCATTGTTGGTGAGGCAGACAATGATTGATTATTCGATTGGTATCTGAATGATAGAGAGCCATTTCTCTGGGTCATCCTGGTTCCAGGCTCCATCGATGTAACTGGTACGGGGCTGGCCTGCAACCTTGTAGCCTTGCTCCTCGATGTATCGGAAGGCCTCGATGAACGACTCGTAGAAGCGTTCGTAAGGGCCGACATGCTTCATGCAGAGTGCCTTGGGCACGGCTGGCAGACGCTTGAACTGGATGATGGCGCTATCTGTGCCCATCTCCTCCACCTGTTCGCAATACTCAATGTCGATATCCGTTGGCGTGTACTCTTTGTTATGCTCCATAGTGAAGCAATAGCCTGGAGGCGGACACTTGCAACCTAAGCGCTGCATCTCTGGGCCTATCTTTTCGTAGCACAGAGGTCCAAGGGCTTCGTAATTGGGAATGACTTCACGATGACTTGCCACGATAATCTCGGGCAATGACTGAATACTGAATTTTTCCATTGTTTTCATTTCTTTGCGAGAATTCCTCAGGGACGAGTCAAACGTTTTCCTGATTTTAACTTCAATTTAACACATAAGGAGTATTTCCTTCTGCAACATGTCCAAGAAACGTGCAGCATGGCCTCCATCCATCTGAACGTGATGGAATTGGAAAGATACAGGCAGAGTCGTCTTGAACCACCCTTTACGATATCTGGCCCAAGCCAAGAACGGATTATTGAACTTGCCGCTATATTGGTTTACTATGCAGTCGATCTCTATCTGTACGAGGGTGGATGTACCAATAATCATGTAATCCTCAAGGAAAGTGCTCTTACATTCACTGGCAGCCTGAGCGGTCAACTTCTGGTAATCATTATTGAACTGCTGCAAGTCGTCCGAATAAGGAATATCACATGAGCTGATACCGTCTTTGCTATTCTCCACGATAACATTGATGGCAAGTCTATCGAATTGGTATAATTTTCCTTGCTCCGGCAGTAGGTAAAACTCCTTAATATCTTTGGCAGCCCTGCCTATGCACCAGCACATCAACACATTGAACTTAACACCGCTCTTCTTGCTGACCTTTACCAAGCGGGTGACATCAAATGTCTTTACCAATGTTACCATCGGCATGGGCGATGACATCCACATCGTGAATGCTTCTGCACGACAACTCTCTTGAGGGTTTATTTCTCTTTTCATCGTCTCATTAAATAAGTTTGACGCTGCAAAGATACGAAGAGTTGCCGATACTGCCAAATTTTTGGGATATTCTGCGTGAGAATGTGATGAATGGTTCTATATTGATGTACCCAACTGATAGGCGTCATCTAAAAAGTGTGTTCCCTTGATATCGCCCTTGTCCTTAACTCCTCTCACGAGCACCTTGCCTGCATCCTCTATATCAAAGAACTTCAAGCAGAGGTTATACTCCGTCAGAATGGCATCGAACAATTCTGGCAGTGTGGCGGCACCAACCAGCAGCAATGCCATCTTCTTGATGTGGAATGAGTCGCGGATGGGATTGTGGAACCTGTCGATAACGGCTTTCAGCTGAGCACTGATGCCATAAAAATAGACTGGTGAGGCAATGACGAGCATATCTGCCTGGCTCAGATGATTGGTGCTCACCATCATCTTCTCATAGATGACGGGCATGTCATCCTGCTGAGCACAAGTGTTAGCCTCGCTTCTGAAGCAAGCGTTACAACCCAAACACGGATTTACCTTGTAATCACGTACAGAAACTATCTCCACCTGATGATGCTTTGCAGCTCCTTTGGCAAAAGCTTCGGCCAACAATTCTGTATTGCCACCCTTACGAGGGCTTCCGGATAATATCAGTATGTTCATCGATATTCAGACAACGGTAAAACCAATTATTTCAAATACTCCATAATCCCTTTACGATACAACTCTGCGGGGGCTGTGATGCCTGTCGCAGAGAGGCGGTCATAAATCTGGCAGAAGCTTTTCACATCAGCCTCGCCGAAGTTGCGGTAATCCTCAGTTTCTCGACCTGCTATCTTGAAATTATACCAACAAGCCAGGCTTTCGAAAGCGCTCCAAGGTACGTATGTCAGGTCTTTCTTCGAGTTCAGAGTGCGGGTGTAATCCTTCATCTCCTCTATGATTGGGTCGATACTGTCCTGCATCAGGAAGATGCCAAACTCATGGCTGAACATCGCCAGTTGATAGTCTAAGGACTGATTGTAATAGACGGTATTGGTGTTCTCGTTCAGATTGTTATATGATGGGCCTTTTTCGCCAGCACGATATAACAGCCAGTGATAATCACCACGATGCCATGTGTAACCTGTTACACGCTCCCAATCCTTCACGAAAGAATTACCCTTAATATGTTGGCTCAGCTGATTCTGACGCTCTTCCATATCTTTCTTCGCCTGAGGATAGACAGTCTTGAGATAGTTGTCGTAGTTATCGACATACACTTTGGCTATAGCATTGGCTATCCTCATGATGTCGGCAGGTGAGTGATAGCTCTTTGCCATTTCCTGGTATTTGTCCATGACTTTCTGAAGGCTATCCGCATTGGCAAATGTTTCTGCAGAGGCCATGAAGAAGAATGTACTAGCTAACATGCCGCCCTCACCTTGGCCAAACGTAAGGTAGTCCTTGTATTTCTGGAGAGTATCGACAGCTGCCTTGGGGAGTGTACTACCATATTTCGCAGTGTATTCCTCGTCAGAGAATCCCAGCCCTGCAAGCGTGTAGAGATGGGTAACATAGTTCACCTCAGGGCGAATCTCAAACAGGATTCTTGCTTCTGCAGCATCAGTAAAGAAATCCCGATTAAGCTCATGGGTGAAATAATTGCGCTTGATGCAATCCTTCAGCTTTTCATTGAACATATCCGGTTGTTCCATGTGGATGAAGTGTCCGCAGGTAGTCAATTCAGTATAGTTAAGAAACGGATAGAGCCTCTGCATTTTCTCCTTGTTATTAGGATCAAGTCCGCTGTTCTGAGTGCAGATAACCATTACAGGAAAGGTGAGCTGCTTGTTTGGCCACCACTTCCGTTCAACAAGGTGTTGCATCGTGCTCGATGCCACGTACTGAGGCGTTTCAGGCATGACCGACATGGCATAGTTGGTAATCTCCTGAGGTGTCTCCTTACCTGCCAATGACGAGACAAACCCCGTGATAACATCGCGACAATCAGGACCATCAAAAGCATGACCGAACTGGTTAACTGCCTCAACATATTCTGGTGTCTCTGTGCCATCATAGAAACAATACACGCCGTCAACGTCTACCAAGGCTCCTTTATGGTTAGTTGTCATGATGGTGTGGCGGCATACAGGCGTGCCAAGGCTATGGCCAACAAACACCACATTACACTTGATGTCGTTTGCGTTTAACACCTCGTCGATGGCATGGGCAAAGAAGTCCAACGTATATTCCACGTGCGGCTTGTCACTCTGTCCGTAACCAGGCAGGTCTATGAACATGAGTTTCAGGTCTTTCTCCTCACGAAAAGCCTCGAACTGCTTCTCCCAGGTGTTCATGTCACAGCCAAAGCCGTGAACGAAACAGATGGTCTCGGCATAAGCATCGGCCGACTCATTCCATATTTTATAATGTACGCGTACACTATCGTCGATAGTAACATACTCAGACTTCAACTCGCCGAGCGTCTGCGGCTGGCTACCACAGCCTACCAGCATCAACGCAAAAAACAAATACAATACTGTTCTTTTCATCTTTTTTTATCATTTGACGTTGCGAAGGTACGAATAGTTGCAGGAAACGCCAAATATTTGGGATAAACAGCATAAAAATGTGATGAGTGGCAGTCCGTCGGTTAGGTCTGGGCGCTATTTACTAATTTTTTCGGCCATTCTTACCAATTCTCGATAAGGAAGCCCTCCAACTATACGTTCTATGTCTCCCTCCTTCGTGATGAAGAACAGTGTAGGAATCGATTGGATGCGGGCTGCTGCAGCAAGAGTTTGGTTCTTGTCCACGTCAACCTTCAATACCTTGATACGGCCTTCATACTCGTCGGCAAGTCGTTTCAACATAGGGGCGAGTGCCTGACAAGGACCACACCATGTGGCATAGAAATCGATGATAACTGGCGTGATGCCTGTGTAGTTGTAACCTCTGAGGTACTGCTGATAATCTTTGATATTCTCCATAATCGTTTTATTGCTTTAATGTTTCAATGTCATAATCTTCGAAGGACAGGCCAGTGTGCATTTGCCGCATTTCAGACAGTCGGGATCGAGATAGCCTATTTTCTGTCCTCGGCTGTCGTATGGTGTGAGTTGCATCGGACAGACGCGGGCGCAACTTTTGCACTTCATCTGACAGGCACTCGATACGTGGATGTTCGTAAAGGCCTTGGGCAGTGGTGCCTTCTTTGGAGCCACCCAGCGAGAGATGGTACCCATGGGGCAGAACGAACACCAGGTGCGTGGTGCATAGATGAAACTCAACGTAACGCCAACAATGGTAGTCATCACGATAATCGTCCAGAACACACGCCCGATGCCACTCCACATAGCCAATCCGCCTTCGCTCCAAGGAACGGTGAATGTGAGTTGGATGCCGAACATGCCGAAGATAAAGAACACCATGAACAGGCGGAAGCCGAATGTACGCACGAATGCTGGTATTGGCTTATGGGGTGAGTACTTCGACAACAGACGGTCGTACATATTGCCGCGTGGACATACATGTCCGCACCACCAGCGCCCCTTCCAGATGCTGGTCATCACAGGGCCAATCATACAGATGAGTGCGATAAGTCCCACAACGGGATAGAACCACCCTACGATGATATACGCGATGATAATCCAATAGAGGTCTAATCCTGGTGTCGCAAAGTGGCGATGGAAATTCTTTTTCTGTTGCATATTCCTTATTTATTCTTAAATTCGGTGCAAAGGTACGAAGAATATAATAGATAAACGAATTTTTTTATCTATCTTTGCATCGGTTTTATCTATCATCATAATAATGTATGACTCTACAACAACTGAAATACATTGTGGCCCTCGACCGCCAGCGCAACTTCGCTAAGGCTGCTGAACAGTGTGGTATTTCACAGCCAACGCTCAGTGCTATGCTTGTAAAACTGGAAGAAGAACTCGACGTGCGTATCTTCGAGCGCAGCAACAAACTTGTCACTCCCACAGCGGCTGGCGAAAAAATTATCCGTCAGGCGGAGAAGGCATTGGCAGAAGCTGAACGCATTACGGAACTTGTAGCTGAAGACAAAGGAGCCGTCGATGGTGAGCTGGCACTCTCCGTCGGTCCTACCATCGCGCCTTACATCCTGCCCAAATTCATCCGTCATTACGTAGAAAACTATCCCACCGTGAAACTCTCCATACGCGAGATGAAGGCCGACGTGATGCTCAGCGAACTGCTGCTGGGGCATCTCGATGCTGGCATTGCTATCAGTGGAAACACTCGTCAGGGCATCCTCGAAGTGCCACTCTACACAGAGCGTTTCATGGTTTATCTCTCTGAAAACTGTTGGCGCAAGTTGCCCGTGTTCAAGCCAGAGAACCTGGAGCACGAGAAGATGTGGATTATGAAGGAGGCACAATGTCTGCGTGAGAGTGCCTTCAGCTTCTGTAGGGCTCGTGCTAAGGGTAATCGCGTGTACGAGGCTGGCAGTATCGAGACGTTGATCCGCATTGTTGACGAGAACGGTGGTTTTACCATTATCCCAGAGATGCATCTGCCATTTCTTTCCGACCGTCAGCGAGAGAACGTGCGCCGCATCGAGGGCGACTATCTCTCACTGCGTCGTGTGTCACTCTACATCCGCGAGGACTACATCCGCCAGCGTATGCTCAACACCATCACAGAAACGCTCCTCCGATTCATGCCCGAGGGGATGATGGAAGAGCGGATTGTGAAGTTCGGAATTAAATTGTAGCCCTCATACCATTTGTTATCGTCATGCCACAGCTAAAAGCATGAAGTTGATTGCCCATGATTGTTTTGAGAGTAGCAAAGACCTTATCACCAGTGCAATGGCTGGTGTAGAACTGAGTTTCGGGGTATTTGGCTTTCAGCCTTTGAGCCAAAGCCGCCAGTTCTTCTTCCGTCTCTTGGCCGTCGAGTAGATGGAAACCTCCGACAACTGTATGAACCGGCCACGGACAAGCCGCCAGGATATTCTCCAGACCGCTATGGGCACAGCCTGTAAACAGCAGGCCATCGACATACAGAGCCAGCTCATGACGGAAATCGTCGTGGATATAATCTCCAGTGGTGTCCTGCACATAGAGATTCACATTCCCTTTGGGCATCAGGTGTGTTTGGGGGATATGAGCTATTACATGGATGTGCTCTGCTATTGCGCAGGTCTGATTTATCAAGACGAGTCTGTCATCGTCAATCTTTGGCCATTCCGCAGTAATACTATGGAGATTCCCTCGCTTGGAAAAGAACTTACCACTCATGGCATCGGGCGAGACGAGTACCTTGGCCTGCTGATTACGTTCAACTAAATGCTGCAAGCCTCCTGCATGGTCGCTATGTCCGTGAGAGATAAACACGTAGTCCAGCGTACTGAGGTCGATGCCCATCTTCTCGGCATTGCGGATAAACACATCACTGGCTCCAGTGTCCAGCAAAAAACGATGCTTGTCCGTCTCTAATAGGATCGACAAACCATGCTCTGTTTCGAGCTGACTGTCAAAGCTTCGATTGTCTGATAATACCGTCCACGTCATGTTTATCTATTTATCCAAGTCATTCTAATGTGAGGAATGTCGTCAAGCATGAAAGTTTCGGAGGATTGCTTGAATCCTACACTTTCATAGAAACCTTTAGCATACTCTTGTGCCTCAATATCTATTTGCTTTGCACCGAAATGTTTCTTTGCTGCTTCAATGGCATATAGCATTATCTGCTTGCCATAACCTTTGTCCCGTTCGGTAGTGATAACCCTGCCAATGGAAACTTCCTGCATGTGAGTACCTGCCGGACATACACGAGCCAAGGCAACCACCTTGCCTGCAACGGTCAGCCACAGGTGAATGGATTTTTGGTCATCATTATCCATGTCTTGATAGACGCAATTCTGCTCGACCACAAACACCTCGCTTCGCACTCGCAACAGTTCGTACAGTTCATCCACAGTCAGTTCCTGGAATAATTTCTGATGAAATACTGTTTTTTCCTCGTAGCCCTTCTGTGCCACGAACTCTTTATTGTAGGCAATCATCTGGTCAATCATACTATTTTGACACACCCTTTTCTTTCTTTTTGTGATTATTTCATTCCAGACCGGCTACTGAAGTTGATACGGATACCTTTGTCGTCGACCATCATGTCCATGCCGCCGTTGTTACCGTTGCTGGCAGTAGGCTTGCGCTGACCGTCCAATATCTCACGGCACATGTTCTTAATATCGGTTACACGCTGTAGAGTCTCCAGATTGTCACCGCTGTAATGACCGGGAAAGAGGAAATGGATGTCATTCTTCTTCATATAGTTCTCGATTCTCTCTGCAGTGTACATTTCGGTCGAGAGATTGGTGAATACCAGCAGGTTGGTCGAGCCGAAAGCATCACCACTGAATCCATAATGTTTAGCCTTGTCAAAGAACGTCGCGCTTCCAGCGGTATGACCGGGCGTAAAGATGACCTCTATCTCACGGCCGCCAAGATCAATCACTTCACCGTCGTTAAGATACTTAATCTGCCCCTTGTAGTTACGCATATTATTCGGAACGATAGGCATGTCACCTGCATTCAGATAAACCTCAGGGAAAGGACCTACGCCACCCACATGGTCGCCATGGGCATGGGTCGCTATCATGGTGACGGGCTTGGAAGTAATCTTTGCCACAATCTTGTCAAGCTCAGGTATGCGTGTCCCTGCATCAATCAGAATGGCGCGGTCGTTACCCTCAACGAGGTATAGGGACTCGTTATAAACTCTATGTCCGTTACCTATCCATGTATGTTCGTCAAGCTGGCGGAACACCACTTCATCATCCTGATAAACCACTGCGCCGCGAAGGTCACGACTATTGATTTCTGTTCCCTGTGCATCAGCCGTATACGGCATCAGACTAAGCAGCACTGCTGCAAGAAAAATGTTAGTTTTCATGTTTATAAATGTATGTTACTTCCGCAAAGCGTAATTATCTTATTTCTTTCCATCGACCTTTGTTACCTCAGCAGTTGCTTTCACAACATCGCCAATCTTTGAGGGCTTTAGGTGAGAAGACTCAATATGACCGCCAACAGTCGTATAACCATCCGGCAGTTCATCCCTGACGGCAAGCATGGCAGCATTCTCCATCAGAGCCATCATCATCGGAGTGGCGAGAACGGGCATATCACCAGAACCGACGGCAATAGCGGTCACAGCATCCGTAACCGTCAATTCACTCGTATATTTCAGTCCTATTTTTATCATTTCTTACTAAACTATCCTAAATATGGCTGCAAATATACGAAAAAACGGGGAATTATAAGTACCTTTGCAAATAAATTTGCGAAGATATATGAAGAATTTTGAAGAGATACTGAGAAAAGACCTGCACCAGTTCCTGCTGTCAATGAAGGAAGTGTTGGGAGCTGCCATGCAGCTGAAGCGAATGGGTTATCACATGACAAAAATATAATAATTATGTTAGAACATATTGCAGATTTCACGGCATGGCCGATACTGACAGGTATTCTCGTTGGTTATGTTGCTAATCGCATCATGAGCGGTGAGGGCAAAGGATGCTGCATGAATCTAATCATTGGCATCATAGGCAGCTATGCTGGTACATTCATCAGCCATCTGCTGAACATTGAACTGCTTGGCAAAGGCTATCTCACCAACTTCGTATTCTGCGTAGTCGGTGCTGTAACTGTGTTGTGGCTCTGGAAGAAACTGTTTTGATTGAATATGAATAGCAAGATGGATCCAATGGGAAGAGCCATTGCCGACTTCCATAAGAACAAAAAGGCAAGCAAGCTCAGAGTGTTCTCCCCGATGTTCGAGGAGGACGAGATTCCCCTGACTACACTATTCCGCAGCTATGAAGATATGCCCGAGATAGAACGAAAGGCTCTTGATATGGCGAAAGGAAGAATTCTGGATGTAGGAGCCGGAGCTGGCTGTCATTCACTTGTTCTCCAAGAACGAGGCTTGGATGTGACCGCCATTGATATTTCCCCTCTTTCCGTAGAAACTATGAAAGAGCGAGGGGTTAAGAAGGTAATGGAGCAGAACTTCTTCACTCTGGAGGGTCAGTATGATACCATCCTGATGCTGATGAATGGTATTGGCATTGTGGGAACCTTGGAGCGTATGCCTAAGTTCTTCAAACAGCTCGACAAGATACTGGCTCCTGGAGGTCAAGTTCTTTGTGATTCTTCGGATATCAGCTACGTTTTCGAGGATGAGGAAGGGATGATAGACATTCCTAACGAAATGGATTATTATGGTGAGCATAGCTTCCGGATGCAATACAAGGATACCATCGGAGAACCCTTTGACTGGCTATATATCGATGCTGATACTCTTAGACAAAAGGCAGGAAGATGCGGATATGAAGTCGAGTTGGTTGCTGAAGGTGAGCACTATGATTATTTGGCGAGAATTACAAAGAAAACATAACCTCAATGCAGATAATAAGAGCAACAAAGACAGCAGAGCAAGCCGGAGCCTACTATGTCCGCATACAGGCAATGGCACGCAAACACAAGATTACGCTATATGCTGAGTTTGACGAG
>JAEEGI010016509.1_pt1 | contig 15242 bp, 9 predicted proteins | sample 8958751 | NCBI WGS metagenome assembly JAEEGI01 (sample SAMN16246545, study PRJNA631951) | gut metagenome | biome: gut microbiome; feature: rumen; material: KS-attached | host: Bos | place: Iran: Karaj | collected 2018-10
GTCATGATCGCTCTGCTCTCCGACTGTCTGGGCGTGAATGTCGCCGAGCTCCTGCACGCTTCGGAGAAGTCTGCCGCCCGGCCTGTCGTCATGATGGTGGACGATGAGAACATCATTTTGCGGGGCAGCGTCCCCATCCTGGAGAAAGCCATTCCTGACGCGGAAATCGCCGCGTTTACGATACCGGCCGAAGCCGTGGCGTACGCGAAGGTTCATCCGGTTTCGCTTGCGTTCCTGGATATCAAGATGGGGCGGGTCAGCGGCTTGAACGTCTGCCGGGAGCTTTTGGCAGTCCATCCCCGTACCAATGTCGTCTATCTCACGGCGTACCGGGAGTATTCCTTTGACGCCTGGGCTACCGGCGCGTGCGGCTATCTGCTTAAGCCCATCACTGTGGATGCGGTGCGGAGAGTCCTGGCAGAGCTGCGATATCCGATCAGAAGGGGGGACGGCGTATGATGATGAGCGGTATAAAACTTGCCAATTTTATCATCGTGATCAACGCGTTTATCATCTCCGCGCTGGGCTTGATGTTCGTGATTTTTCTTCGCAAGACCTTGCGGGAGGGCCGCATTTCCTTTCTGGCCTTATTCCTTCTGCTGGTAGGATATACAGCTTCGGCTGTGGTCAACGAGCTTTCCGATACGGCGGTCATATCACAGATCTCCCTGTTTTCAAATTCCCTGTTCTCGTCCCTTCTGATCCCGGCCATCACACTATATCTGCTTCGCTGCGCCGGGGAGGACTGGCGGCACAGCCCGCTGTTTGCGGTGGTTGCCATCCTGTGGACGGTATACTTTGCACTGCTGGTCGTCACGCAGTTTACCACCTGGATATACTATATCACTCCGGACAACGTCTATCACCGAGGAGCGTGGTATCCGCTGCTCCTGATCCCGCCCGCTCTGCTGATGGTAGCGAATCTGATTGGCCTCTGGCGCTTCCGTGCCGCGCTTACACACCGGCAGCGGGTCGCTTTTCTCATTTACTTTGTGGTGCCGCTGGTCTGTATGCTGATACAGATGTTTGTCTACGGCCTGCTGCTGATCGTATTCGGCACGGCGCTGGCTGTGCTCTTCATGTTTATCTTTTTGCTGTACGATCAGGTGGAACATTCGATTCGGCAGGCCGAGGAAAACGCCAGGCAGCGCGCCAGCATCAATGTGCTCCAGATGCGCCCGCATTTTATCTGCAACACCATGATGAGCATCTACTACCTGATCGCGCTGGACGCCGAAAAGGCGCGGCAGGTCACCCTGGATTTCACCACGTATCTTCGGGACAACTTTACCGCCATCGCCAAGGAGGACACGATCCCTTTCGCGGAGGAGCTGGAACACACGCGGGCATATCTCGCGGTGGAAAAGGTGCGGCACGAGGATAAGCTGTATATAGAATTGGATACGCCCTGGACATCGTTCCGCATTCCCCCGCTGACCCTGCAGCCCATTGTGGAAAACGCCATCGTGCATGGCGTCAGCCCTGACCTGGAGCCGCTTTATCTCTCCGTATTGACCCGGGAGACAAAAACCGGCAGCGAGATCATCGTAGAGGATACCGGCCCCGGCTTTGCGCCAGTCGATGACCACGAGCCGCATATTGCGCTGGCGAATATCCGGGAGCGCCTCAAAATGATGTGCGGTGGCACCCTGGAAATCACGTCGCGTGAAATGGGCGGGACCAGAGTCACGATTCGGGTGCCGCTTAAGAATGTGAAATAACCTCTCGAACCAACAGAGCTGGTAAGAACATATTTTTATTGATCCCCCAATAAATTCTTGAAGGGATTTGCTATTCCCACGCCGGTGGGACACTATTCACCGGACTGGGCTATCGTGTTTCACGAAGGGCATATCAAGCATATTTACAAGAAAAGCAGGCTGTGGATGATCAGCTTTTCTTTATGAAACAGGTTCTGATTAGATTGACTTTATCGGTTTATATGCAATTCTTCGTCATCGTATATTTTTTTCTTTACGGATCGACAATTATCGGGTAAAATAGAAGATGATTCAATGATTGCAAACGGTGCTTTGGGGGGCGGTATATACAGCGGTTTTAAGGCGCAGGTTTCCACCGCGGCGATGATCGGGAAAAATGCCTGCAAAACGGAAAGATGGAGGGACAGAATGCCTGAAAAAAATTTTCAGCTGAACGAACAAAACATTTCCATCGTTCGGGAGATCGGAAAGCATATGCCCGGGGGATTTTTTATCTACCGCGCCAAGCAGCCGGAGGAATTGCTGTACGCCAACGAAGCTGTGTTCGACATTTTCGGCTGCGACGATCTGGAGGATTTCAAAAGGCTCACCGGCTACACCTTCCGGGGTATGCTCCATCCGCAGGATTACGAGAAGGTGGCGGCGTCCATCAATCAGCAGATCCGGGACAGCGAGGAAAAGATGGATTACGCCGAATACCGGATCATCCGCAAGGACGGCGCGGTGCGCTGGGTGGATGATTACGGCCATTTCACGGAAACGGAAGCCTACGGCGGCATTTACTATGTGTTCATCTCCGATATCACGGAAAAGCGGGAACGCATGGAATCCGACCAGAAGAAATACCGGAAAGAGCTCAACAATATGATCACCGCCATGGCGTCAGATTACCGCAGCGTATATCATGTGGATCTGGACGCTGACGACGCGGTCTGCTACCGTGTGGACCCGGAGGACGCTGCCGACCGGGAAGGCGACCATTTCTCCTTCCATCGGCGGTTTCAGGAATACTGCGCGCAGTATGTGGACGCGGAATACCGGGAGGGCTTTCTTCACTTTATCGATCCCGCGCAGATCCGCAGCGCGCTTGCCACGGAGAACATCATCGCGTACCGCTACCTGATCCGGCGCGGCGGCAAGGAATCCTATGAAATGCTGCGGATGGCGGGCGTACGGCATCCGGCGGACCGGGAGGATCATATCGTGCACGCCGTGGGCCTCGGCTTTACCGATATCGATTCGGAGATGCGCAAGAACCTGGAACAGCAGAAGGCCATAGCCGACGCGCTGGAGGCGGCCAAGCAGGCCAACCTGGCCAAGACGGCTTTCCTTTCCAACATGAGTCATGAGATCCGCACGCCCATGAACGCCATCATCGGCCTGAACAGCCTGGCGTTGCGCAGCAAAGTCCTGCCGGCGGAAACTCGGGAATACCTGGAAAAGATCGGCGGCAGCGCCCGGCATCTGCTGGGTCTCATCAACGACATTCTGGATATGAGCCGGATCGAATCCGGGCGGATGGTGTTGCATAAAGAAGAGTTTTCCTTTCGCAGCATGCTGGAGCAGATCAATACGATGGTCATGTCCCAGTGCGTGGAAAAAGGGCTGAAATACGAGTGCCAGGTTCTTGGCGGCGTCTGCGATTACTATATCGGCGACGATATAAAGCTCACGCAGGTACTGATCAATATCCTGTCCAACGCCATCAAATTCACCGATCCGCCGGGGAGCGTTTCCCTGACCATAGAACGCACCGGGACCTTTCACGAACAGTCCACCCTGAAATTCGTGATCTCCGATACCGGCATCGGGATCGATCAAAATTTTATTCCGAAGATCTTCGATCCCTTCACCCAGGAAAACAGCAGCCGCAGCAGTAAATACGGCAGCACCGGCCTGGGCATGGCCATTACCCGGAGTATCGTGGAGCTGATGAACGGTGAAATCTCCGTCCGGTCCGAAAAGGGAAAAGGCTCGGAGTTTACCGTGGTGATCTCCCTGAAAAACTGCAGGCATCAAGGCCCGGCGACTCATTACATCAAGCCGAATGATATGCGTGTGCTGATCGTGGACGACGAGGAAATCGCGGCGGAGCATGCCCGGCTGGTGCTGGACGAAGTGGGTATCCGTGCGGATATCTGCTTGACCGGCGAGGACGCCATGCAGATGCTGGAGGTGCAGCACGGCAAGCATGCGCCCTATAACCTGGTGCTCCTGGATTGGAAGATGCCGGAAATGGACGGGCTGGAGGTGGCGAAGGAAATACGGAAGCGCTACAGCAGCGAAACCACCGTGATCATCCTGACCTCCTTCAACTGGGACGAGATCATGGACGAGGCGCTGCACATCGGCGTGGACAGCTTCCTGGCCAAGCCGCTGTTCGCCTCCAACGTGATCGACGAGTTCGAGCGGATCGCAAGAAAGAACAACATGTCGCTTTTCAAGGAGCGGAAACGGGCGGAACTGAAGGACAGGCGGATTTTGCTGGCGGAGGATATTATTATCAACGCGGAGATCATGAAACATCTGCTCGCCGCGAAGGAAGCCGTGATCGACCATGCCGAAAACGGAAAGCTGGCGGTGGAAATGTTTGAAAAGAGCGGCGTCGGATATTACAGTGCCATACTGATGGACGTGCGGATGCCGGAAATGGACGGCCTGGAAGCGGCACAGACGATCCGGGCGCTGGACAGGCCGGACGCCAGGCGGATTCCCATCATCGCCCTGACCGCCAACGCCTTTGACGAGGATGTGCAGCGCAGCCTGCAGGTGGGCATGAACGCCCACCTGTCCAAGCCGGTGGAGCCGGAGCGTCTGTATCAAACGATGGAAGAGCTGATCTGGGAAGCGGAGAAGGAAAACCGGTAAGGAGAGACGGGATATGGAAAGCAAACGCAAAAACAGGACGGTGCTGGTCACGGTGCTCGGAAGCACTGCCCTCGCCGTGATCCTGATCGGGGGGATCTTCCTGATGGCGGGAAGCGCCCACCGGGATGCGACGGACGCCGCGCACTCCGTGAGTCTGCTGTATCTGGACGAATTGGCCGGACGCCGGGAGCAGGTGGTGGAGGACAAGCTGAACAGCAATATCCAGGTAATCCGGGTCGCCCTGGAAATGCTGGACGATGAGGATCTGAGCGATCTGGACCACTTGAGGAATTACCAGCGGCGGGTCAAGCGGTTTTTCAACCTGGAGCGCTTTGCCTTCGTGGATGAAAACGGCTTGGTCTATACGGCGGACGAGGGTGTGCGGGATGAAATGGGTCAGTACCCGTTTGATTATCAGACGCTTTCGGAACCGGGCGTTTTTATCAAGGATCAGTCCGTTCCCGACAAGCGGGTGATCATCGCCTATCCGATCAGGGACAGAAAGCTGTCGGTGGAGAGTCAGCCGTTGGCAATCTGCTTCATGGAAATCGATATGAACACCCTGCTGCAGGACGTTTCCATGAAATCTCAAAGCTCCGGAACTACTTTTTCAAATATATATACATCTGACGGCATCGCGCTGACTAACACCGTATTGGGCGGCCTGGCGGTGGAGGACAATTTGCTGGAAGCGCTGGCGCACGCGGAATATGACAAAGGTTCTTCCTATGCGTCCGTGATTCGGGATTTCCGCGAAGGAAACAGAGGAGTCACGGCTTTCACCTACGGTGACACCAAGGAAATGCTGAGCTACGTGCCCGTTCCGGGAACTAACTGGATGCTGACCTACCTGATCCGGGACCAGATCATCAGCGAACGGATTGATTCCGTTTCCAACAGGATCATCGTCCGGAGCATACTCCAGTCAGCGCTGATCGCGCTGGTGCTGGGTGTAATGTTTGCCTTTATCATCCGGCAGAACAGGAAAAACGCCATGCTTGCGCTCGAGAAGGAAACAGCGGACGCGGAAAACCGCGCCAGACAGCAGGAGATGGAAGAAAAGCTGGCGCTGCAGGATCAGCTGCTGGAGCAGCGTCAGGCCCTGCAGGAAGCGCTGGAGGCGGCGGAGCAGGCCAGCAAGGCCAAGACCGCCTTCCTTTCCAATATGAGCCATGAGATCCGCACGCCTATGAACGCCATCATTGGGCTGGACAGCATCGCCCTGAACGATCCGGACGTTCCGCCAAAAACCAGGGAGCTTCTGGAAAAAATCGGAGCTTCTGCGCAGCATCTGCTGGGAATCATCAACGACATCCTGGACATGAGCCGGATTGAGTCCGGGCGTATGATCATCAAGAATGAAGAGTTTTCCTTCTCTGACACGCTGGAGCAGGTCAATTCCATTATCAGTGGCCAGTGCCGGGACAAGGGGCTGAAATTCGACTGCCGCACGGTGGGAAAGATAGACGATTATTATTACGGCGACGAAATCAAGCTCCGCCAGGTGATGATCAATATTCTGGGCAACGCGGTGAAGTTCACGCCGCAGGGCGGAGAAATCACCTTTCTGATCGAAGAGGGACAGCGCTTCGGCGGTAAGGCTGTGCTGAAGCTCATTTTCCGGGATACCGGCATCGGCATGAGCAAGGAGTTTCTGCCGCACCTCTTCGACGCGTTCAGCCAGGAGGATTCCTCCACAAGCAAATACGGCAGCACCGGCCTTGGTATGCCCATCACGAAAAGCATCGTGGAGCTGATGAACGGCCATATCGAAGTGGAAAGCGAAAAGGGAAAAGGGACGACCTTCACCGTGACGGTCACGCTGGGCGAATCCGACAGCCACGCCGGCATGCTGGAGGGCGACATCAATCCCAAGGAACTGGATGTGCTGGTGGTGGATGATGATCCCATCGCGCTGGAGCACGCGCAAATCGTGCTGGGGCAGGCAGGCATCTGCTGCGAGCTCGCCGCTTCCGGCGCGGAAGCCCTGGAAAAAGTGCGGCTCCGGCACGCCCGCAGGGACGATTACGATCTTTTGCTGGTGGACTGGAAAATGCCTGAGATGGACGGCGTGGAAACCACCCGTCAGATTCGCGTCGTGGTAGGCAGCGATACGCCGATCGTGATCCTGACGTCGTATAATTGGGATGAAGTGGCGGAGGAAGCAATGCGTGCCGGCGTGGATACTTTCGTTGCTAAGCCTTTGTTTGCCGGGCATGTGCTGGATCAGTTCCGGGTGGCCTTCCGGCGAAAGAGCGCGGAAATGAAGGTCGAAAAGGCTGATCTGAAGGGACGGCGCGTGCTGCTGGCCGAGGATGTGGAAGTGAACGCCGATATCATGGTCATGGTGCTGAGCATGCGGGAGATCAATACGGATGTGGCGCAGAACGGCCGTATCGCCGTGGACAAATATCTGTCGCAGCCTGCCGGGACCTACGACGCCATTCTGATGGACATGCGGATGCCGGAAATGGACGGGTTGGAAGCCACGCGGCAGATCCGCGCCTCCGGCCGTGAGGACGCGCAGACGATCCCCATCATCGCCCTGACCGCCAATGCTTTTGACGAAGACGTGCAGCGGAGCATGCAGGCCGGGCTGAACGCGCATCTGTCGAAGCCCGTTGAGCCGAACGCCCTGTTCGATACACTGGAAAAAATGATCAGGCCTTAATCGTTGGGAGATGATACGAATGACTGCTTTGAATCAGATGTACGACATTTCCGAAATCAATGCGAAGAACCGGAAAAAGCCCGTGCTGATCGTGGAGGATGATTTCGTCAACCGTGAATTGCTGAACGCTTATCTTCAGCAGGAATATGAAATCCTTTGCGCGGAAACCGCCGAGGAGGCCCTGCGGATCATTCACGGGAACAGCGAAACGCTCAGCCTCGTGCTGTTGGATCTGAACCTACCGGGCATGAAAGGCCTGGACTTGCTACGGGAGATCAAGAAGGACATCGACCTTTCCCGGATCCCCGTCATTGTGCTGACATCCGATACGGAATCCGAGGTGGACAGCCTAAACGCCGGGGCCAGCGACTTTATCCCCAAGCCCTATCCGCGGCACGAGATTATCCTGGCCCGCGTTCGGCGCAGCATCGAGCTTTCCGAAAACAAGGATCTGATCCGCTGGACGGAGCGCGATCAGCTGACGGGACTGTATAACCGGGAGTATTTTTACCGGTACGCGGAAATATACGACACGTTTCATCAGGACGAGGCAACGGACGCCCTGGTGCTGGACGTCAGCCATTTCCGCGTGATGAACGAGCGCTTCGGAAGGGCATACGCGGATGAAGTGCTCAAACGGATCGGCGCGGAGCTGTTCAGGATCGTCAGGAGCAACGGCGGGATCGCGTGCCGCAGAGAGGCGGACACCTTCCAGGTCTACTGTCCCCACATGACGGATTACGCGCCGCTGGCCCGGCAGGTGACAGCCGCCGCCTGCGGGGAAGATAAAGGGCGCGTCCGCATCCGCGTCGGGGTTTGCCCCCGGGTGGATAAAACCGTCGATATGGAGCGCCGCTTCGACCACGCCAAAAGCGCGGCGGACACCCTGCGGAACAGCTTTTCGGAATCCGTCGCCGTGTATGACGAATCCCTGCGGGAAGGAGAAGCGTATGCCGAGCGGCTGCTGGACGATTTCCGCACCGCCCTGGCGCAGAAGCAATTCGCCGTGTATTTTCAGCCGAAATACGGCATCCGTTCCCCGAAGCCCGTTCTGTGCGGCGCGGAGGCGCTGGTGCGCTGGCAGCATCCGGAGCTGGGCATGATCCCGCCCGGCAGGTTCATCCCGCTCTTTGAGAGCAACGGCCTGATCCGGGAGCTGGATCATTATGTCTGGCGGGAAGCCGCCGCACAGATTGGCGATTGGAGGAAACGGCTGGGATGCTCGGTGCCCGTTTCCGTCAACGTGTCGCGGATCGACATGATGGATCCCGACCTGGCCGATACGTTCTGCCGTCTTGTGGAAGAAAACGGGCTGAGCTTCGATGATCTTCATCTTGAAATCACCGAATCTGCCTATACGGAGGATTCGGAAGAAATCATCCATGTCGTTTCCGGCCTGCGGGCGAGGGGTTTCAAAATAGAAATGGACGATTTCGGCGCGGGCTATTCCTCGCTGAACATGATTACAAAGCTGCCCATCGACGCGCTGAAGTTGGATATGATGTTCATCCGCACCGCGTTTCATGAAACCGGAAATACCGGCATCCTGAAAATCATGCTGGATATTTCCCGCTACCTTTCCGTACCGATGATCGCTGAGGGAGTCGAAACGGAAGAACAGATGCTAACGCTTCAAGGCCTGGGCTGCGATATCGTGCAGGGTTACTATTTTGCCCGGCCGATGCCAGCAAAAGACTTTGAAGCCTATCTGAAATCCAAATGAGGAGGGAAAATACATGCTGACGATTGAAAGCCTGCGCGGCTGGGGTGCAAACGTGGACGAGGCATTGGTCAGATGCCTGAACAATGAATCCTTTTATCTGATGCTGGTCAACAAGGCCATGCAGGACGCTCCTTTCGACAAGCTCAAGGAGGCCGTCGAAACCAGCGATCTGGACAAGGGGTTTGCCTTCGCCCATTCGATCAAGGGTATGGCGGCTAATCTGGCGCTGACGCCGATTTGCAAGCCCATCGAGCAGATCACCGAGCTGCTTCGGCACAGAACGGAAATGGATTATGCCCCGCTTCTGGAAGAAATCGAAGAAAAAAGACGCCAGTTAATGGGGCTTTTGTAACAAAAAAACGCGCGCATAATCAAGGGGCCAAAGCCTGCCCGGGGCAGCAGGACGACTGCTGCCCCGGGCAGGCTTTGGCCCAGTTGCAAATTGCTCAAAATGATCCGTATTGGCTGACTGCTTCATCAATGGTGACGGCTCCGATCCCGACCTGATACGCCGCGTTCCTTACCTGAGTGGCAAGGGAATCCGTGATACCAATCACTTCCGGGCACAATATCCGTTCTGCGGGCACTTGGCCGAAAGGCGCGTATACAGCGTCGAAGGATAAATCTGTTGTCGGCGTAACCAGGCGTTTCGAGGAAGCCATCCTGTTCAGTTCCTGGCGTGAGACCAGAAAGCGCATAAACTCGTTTGTCATGTCCAGATTGTCGCAAGTCTTATTGACAGAAAACTGTATGGAGGGGCTGTCGATAAAATATCCTCCGGCTTCTGACAGCGGAATGGGCGTAAAGGAATAGGAAAAAGGTGCTTTGGAAAACGCTTCGGATTGGCTTTCCCGCTTTCCGGTTCCGGACACAGTATCTCCCGTGCAGATCATCATGGGAACGTCCCCTTCAAAAAAGCGGAGAATGACCTGCGTATAGTTGTCGCTGATTTCGTCGCATTTTTCCAGATTGATATAGCCGTTCCCAATCAGCTGCATCATCGCCTCCAGTGCCGGGCGCATGTACACGCCTGCGAAGGGATCCATTTCATTCGCGGCCTGAAGCGCTTTGGGATTATCGCTGAGGGCAGCCACGACTTCCGGGTACACCAGGATGTTCATCAGGCAGCCGGAAGAACCCGCGCTGTAGCCCATCATGGGGCTGGCATAACCCTTGCTGAGAAACGCTTCGCACACAGCCAGCAGTTCTTCCCAAGTGGTCGGAACTTGAAGCCCTTCCTTCGCAAACAGATCGTTGTTCACCAGCATGCCATAGTTTCTGGCGAAAACTGGCACCATCAGCAAATGACCGTCCGCGTCCAGATTCAGCAGACCGGTGCGAAGACAGTCCAGATCCAAGCCTAGCTGGGGATCGGAAAGATCCTCCATATGGTCATAGACCTGTTGGTATTTTTCATTTCCGCACATCCATTGATAGGAGAAGAAGATGTTCGGGGCGTTACTGCTTTCCAGCACCGTTCCCAGCAGATTGTTGTAATCATCCGGTTTCCAATAGCTCATCTCAACATCGAGATAAAACTCATTGAATCTGTCGAATTCGGTTTCCAGCGCTTCAAAGTTGGAATAGCTCCCAATCACAGTGATCTGGCAGCTGGTATCCGTATCCAGCCTCGGCTGGAATGCAGATTCCGCCTTTGCTCGAGAAATACAGGCCGTCGGTACGATAGCAAGCAGGGCACCCAGGATGACGCAAAGCATTTTTTTCATTTTCTCTTTTCCTCCTTGATTCTGCGAATTTCTTTGATGACAAGTTTCATGTCAACCGGTTTGGCGATATGTCCATCCATGCCCGCTTCCAGGCATTCCGCGATATTTTCTGAGAAAGCGTCGGCAGTCATAGCAATGATGGGAATGGAAGAAGCCCATTTATTTTCCAGCCTGCGGATATGCCGCGTCGCGTCCAGACCGTTCATTTCGGGCATTTGAACATCCATGAAAATCAGCGCATAGCTTCCCTCTTTGGCCTCCGCCATTTTGTCTACGCAGATCCGGCCGTTTTCAGCTCGTTCTGACGTGATGCCAAACATGTTCAGCATGGCGGAGATGATTTCCCAGTTAATGTCGTTGTCTTCCGCCACCAGGATATTGATTCCCACCAGGTCAGAATAGTTATCCTCCGGTTCCACGGCCTTTGCTTCAGTCCCGAGCAGTTCATTGATTTTCTGATACAACCTGGAGCGGAACAGCGGCTTGCAGCAGAATCCGTTTGCACCCGCCTCCTTTGCTTTGCCTTCGATGTCGGACAGGTCATAAGCGGAGGTCAGCAGGATGGGGATTTGGGCGCCTACTTCTGCCCGGATCCGCTTAATTGTTTCGATACCGTTCATATCCGGCATCTTCCAGTCCAGGATAACCACATTGTAATCCTTCCCGGCTGTGTGGCGGCGGCGGGTCATCTCCAGCGCTTCCATACCGCTCTTCGCCTTCTCCGCGTTGATGCCCAGCGATTCCAGCGTATCCGCCGCGGTATCCAGCAGAATCGGGTCATCATCCGCAATCAGTGCGTCGACAGCTTCAAAATACAATTCCTCCATCTGCCTTTCGGCGATAGGAATATCCAGCGCAATGATGAAGGTCGTACCTTTTCCGATTTCGCTCTGGCACTCGATGGTTCCGTTCATCAATTCGACCATCTGTTTTGTGATTGCAAGCCCAAGCCCGGTTCCCTGGATACTGTTGACCCGGCTGTCCGTCTGCCGGGAAAAAGGCTGATACATCTTTTCCATGAATTCAGGGCTCATGCCGATACCGGTGTCCGAGACAATATAAATCAGCTTTACGCAGCTTTCCTTTTCGCTTTCTTCCTCCCTCAGATCCACGGAGACGCGGCCGCCCGGCTCCGTGTATTTGATTGCGTTGGACAGGATATTGATGTAAATCTGGTTCAGCCGCAGCTGATCTGCGTAAAGGTATTCCTTTTCCATACGGTTGATGCGGAAGCTGAAATCAATGCTTTTCTCCTTGATCATGGGTTGAGCCAGGTTTACCAGGTTCTCCACTGTCTCCACGATGGAGAAGGTCAGCGGACTCAGGTTGAGTTTTCCGCTTTCCACCTTGGAAATATCCAGAATATCATTGATCAGCGTTAGAAGATGGCTACTGGCCAGGCCGATCTTTCTCAGGCTTTCTCTCACGGCTTCCCGGTCGCCCAGATTCTTTTCGGCAATCGTGGTCAAACCGATGATTGCGTTCATCGGGGTGCGGATATCATGGGACATGGTGGAGAGGAAATCGGTTTTTGCCTTGTTGGCGGATTCAGCGTTCCTTGCCATCACCCGAAGCATTTTATTAGATGAAAGCATATACAGGAAATCCACCACCAGCAGCATCAACAATCCGGCGGTCACGGCCCCGATCAGCAGCCAATCCATCGTATCCGCATTCAGATCGCTGACCGGTGCAGTGCTCAGCAGCACCCAGCCGCTGGTGGAAGTAATGGGCGTATGTGCGACGATGCATTCCCTGCCCTTTGAATCCAGCATGAGAAACGAGTCCGTTTCGGACAGGATATCAGCAAACAGCTGTTGCTGTGCCGTGATGCCCGGCTGGTTATAGGATTTATAGAACTCAAAGAAATTTGAATTTTTAAAAGAGCGTCCCCGGATGATGTAGTTGCCGTCAGCGTCGATCATGGAAAACTCTTCATTCTCATATTCTTCCTGCGGGAAAACCCACTTTCCGGCCAGGTTGGAAGTGGGAACGATGCGCAGCAGGTAAGCCAGCCTCTTCTCTCCTGTTTCTGCGTCCCGTACGGTGATCCTGTTGCAGAAAGCCAATGACTGTTCCCCGTTGATGGGATTCGTATAGGTTCGGGAGATGTTGATCGCCGTGTCATGGTCTGCGATCCAGGATCCGTCCCCAAACAGGTCTATCCGCGCATAGGAAACAGAATAATCATCCCTGTTGTTCGGCCTTGGCCGCGTTGAATAGCCCTTCAGGGTTACCGCGTCGATAAGATGGGCGGACGTCGTGGCCTGCGCGTGGGTCGCTCCCACGTATGCCGCGGCTTCTTCCAGCGTCAGATCCTGGCTGTTGATATAATGCGCCCAGTTGTCGCAGATTCCTTGCTCCCCTTCCAGGTAATTTCCCGTTACCTGTTCCATGGCGACAGTGGTGTTGACAAAATGTTCCACCTGGTGCTGGTACTTTTCATTTCTCTCAGAGTTGGAATACAGCGCAACGAAGGCCATGATGGCAGTCATAAGAACCACATTCACTATGATAATCCATGATGTCTTCAGACGGTTCATTTCAGCAGTTCCTCCAGACGAAAGAATGACAGGGATGTCACCAGCTATTTTTCCCAACGTCTTTGATGCATCGAAAACTCTTTTTGGGCTTATTGGCTGAACCGAATATGGTCATTCTTCTTGATCGCTTGTCATAAATACTCGAAAATTGTTCTTTAATTCATTTTAATACTATCAGTAAGCGGAATCCATACTCTCCTTTCCCTGTTGATTGCCCGGCAGGTTTATCATACTACAAATATGGCGAGGACGCAACATCAGCCTGTCTTTTATATCAATCAGCTACGGCGCCGGGATTCCGTCCGGATTAGGTTTTCTCCCTATTTTGCTCCCAGACAAGCGGTATTCTCCTTTATTCTTTTGCGTTTTTTAAATCTCGCAGGCGATGTTGTTCATCGCCTCGTCAGCCGTTTCCGTGACGTTGTTGTACATTACCAGCATGTACTGTTTCATTTCAGCGGACACTTCCGCAATGGTCTCAGACGACGCATAAGCAGATAGACTGATGCTAAAGGTAGAATAAACAAGAACGTTATTCTGCCATATCCCTGCTCCCGGAGTTCCTGGTTGAGCTGACGGATCAATTTATAGGCGAAGGATTTTGAAATCCCGAGTTCCTTTGCCACTTCTTCCGCTCTCATAAACTGGTTTGTCATTGCGTCGATCCTTTCCTTGAAATCCACATTAAGCATTACTGCTTAACTTCGATTATATTATACTAAGCATATGCGCTTATATCAATAGCCTTTGGACACAAAAATTAAATTTTTTTGTTAAATTTTTTCTTGACTATCTTAAACTGATTTGCTATAATGGCTCTATCCTTTTGATGAGGTGATTTCCGATGGCAACAGGTGAACGTATTCGCTTCTTCCGAACCTTACGGGGGATGACGCAGAAGTATCTGGGACTTATGCTGGGCTTTCCTCCGTCTTCTGCTGATGTCCGGTTGGCGCAGTATGAATCCGAAGATCGCACACCGAAGGCCGATCTGACGGCTCAGCTTGCGGAAGCCCTCGATGTGTCGCCTAAAGCAATCTCTGTTCCTGATATGGACACCATAGATGGACTGATGCACACACTGTTTGCGTTGGAAGATCGGAAACTGATCCGCATTGAGAATGCCGATGGGTTGATCTGCCTTCGTGCCGACATATTTGACGGCGGCGCCAAAGCCGCAGATTTTGAGCAGCGCCTCCGTGCCTGGCAGGAGCAGTCCGCCAAACTGAAAGCGGGGGAAATTACAAGGGAGGATTACGACCGCTGGCGGTATCACTACCCGGATTTTGATGATACACGCATTCACGCCGCCATTCCTCCGGAAGAGCCGGTCAGGAGCAAACGCGGCCGTAAACCCAAGGCATAAGACTGAAAAGCTGGACATAATGAAAGCCCTCCGATCTGCGGATGATCCACAGTCGGAGGGCTGAATCATATGTATCTGTAGTTTTTCCTGATAACATTTCCGGTTATCAACCCCACAGCCACCGGGCACGGGGACAATGTGGTCTTTTTTCGGAATACTTTATCATTTCTTTATCAGAACCGTTTTTGAGAAGGCTGAAACCATTGCTGCACAAGGGGTTTCATGTTTTCGGAGATTATTCCCACTCTCTCAGGCTTAACACATTTTGTATAATTAATGTGTGTCTGATTCCAGGTGGTGACTCTGATTCTCTGTGGTATTCCTATTCTCCAGCCTATACAGCCTTTGGTTATCAAAATGTTATCACGATGATAACCAGAGGCCTGATCGCCGTGGAGAATGATTGGTTTCCACATACACATTATACTATAAGATGTGTCTGTTTTCAATGAATAATCCGCACTGATAAAAATGTGCGCCAATCACAAATCCCAGGAGAAATTGATGCAATCTTTATCTTTTTATGCGCGGATCTGGCAAAGTGCCTCAACTGCCGCATCAATGTTTTTCGTTGGCTGACCAAAAAACAGGGCCTCTATTCGGAAATCATTCAAGCATTTGCT
>JAEEGI010016511.1_pt1 | contig 15240 bp, 15 predicted proteins | sample 8958751 | NCBI WGS metagenome assembly JAEEGI01 (sample SAMN16246545, study PRJNA631951) | gut metagenome | biome: gut microbiome; feature: rumen; material: KS-attached | host: Bos | place: Iran: Karaj | collected 2018-10
GTTGCAGGGCCAACTCCTGCGATTGACAACCTTGCGTTGTCGGGATGAGGCGACTCGAACGCCCGACCCCTACGTCCCGAACGTAGTGCGCTACCAACTGCGCTACATCCCGATGGCACTTCGTTTTCGAAATGCGCGTGCAAAGTTACTGCTATTTTTTGAATTTCGTGCAGTTTTAATATAAAAAATTTGTGATTACCGATAAAAACAGCTATCTTTGCAAGCAAAACAAACTTAAAATGAAGCGAAAACTGCTACTAATAGTCTGCTGTTTAGTGGGAATGATTGCTGCTGCGCAACACGTGATTGTTGTGAAGAAGGGAGATGCGCAGAGTTTGTTGGATGCCATCGCCGAGGCTAACCAGCGGAACGAGCATCCGGATGCCGATTGGCTCTTTATCCTGATACCCAATGGCTTCTATGACTTGGGCGAGACGGTGTTGACACGCATTTCGGGACATAATATAGCGCTGATAGGACAGAGCATGGAGGGTGTTGTCATACAGAACAAGCCTGATGTGAAGACGGAGAGCATTAGCAAGACGGCAATATTCCAGAATCGTGGCACGAACAACTACTATCAAGACATGACGCTGAAGAATGCGTTGGACTACTACGTCTCGGAACCCGACGGCAGGGCTGTGACACTGCAGGACAAGGGTACGCGGACCATCTGTAACCGCGTTCGTATGCTGTCGTATCAAGACACCTACTACAGCGATAACGAGAAATGTCAGAGTTACATGCAGGACACGGAGATTCACGGCACCATCGACTTTATCTGCGGAGCCGGCGACGTATGGTTCGAACGCTGTAAGATAGTGACGGAGAAACGTTCGCTGGACGGCAGCGGGATAAACATCATCACCGCAACCCGCACATCGGAAACGCCTTGGGGTTACGTGTTCAGCCACTGTACGATAGAGAACGACGTGTCGGCATTTAACTACGGACGTTCGTGGCACACCAATCCGCGTTGCGTTTGGATGTATACCACGCTGCTGACGCCAGACAAACTGGTTCCTACGCGTTTCGATGCGAAGGGTATGAAGACATCATTGAACTACTTCAAGGAGTATCGTACGACGGATGCCAACGGATGCGACATCAGCCCAAAGTCCAATGTGGTGACATTCACCTTGCGCGACGATACTCAGCCCTTTGAGGCTGAAACGATGATGACTGTCGATGAGGCCCGTCAATATACGCTGAAGAACGTCTTTGGCACGTGGCAACCTGATAAGGTGTTGAAGAAGCTGGAGCGGACAGGTAGGAAACTGAAGAAACAATACAAACTATACTAAACAATGAAAAGATTCTTATTACTGGCTGTTAGCTGTTGGCTGCTGGCTATTGGCTATGCCCAGCGGGTGATTACGGTAGAGAAGGGCAATGCCAAGAGTTTGCTAGACGCTGTGGAGCAGGCTAACAAGACGAATGCCGGCAAGAATGCCAAACAGCTCTTTATCCTCATACCCGACGGCTTTTATGACCTGGGCGAGAGGGTGCTGACACGCATAACAGGGCACAATATAGCGCTGATAGGGCAGAGTATGGAGGGAACTATTATCCAGAACAAGCCCGACATCAAGAAAGAGGGTATCAGCAAGACAGCTATCTTCCAGAACCGCGGCACGAACAACTATCTACAGGACCTGACGCTGAAGAATGCGTTAGACTATTATGCCGCAGGGGCTGCAGGCAGAGCAGTAACGCTGCAGGACAAGGGTTTGCGGACCATCTGCAATCGCGTGCGCATGCTGTCGTATCAGGACACTTACTATAGTGACAACGACCGGAGCCAGTTCTATTTCCAGGACTCGGAGATTCACGGTACGGTGGACTTTATCTGTGGTGACGGCGATGTGTGGTTTGAACGCTGCAAGATTGTGACAGAGAAACGTACCAGCGATGGCAGAGGGCGTAACGTGATAGCGGCTCCGAAAACGTCGAAGACACCGTGGGGCTACATCTTTAACCACTGCACAGTAGAAAACATCGTGTCGAACTTCGAGTATGCCCGCGGATGGAATGGTACACCGCACTGCATCTGGCTGTACACCACGTTGCTCACCCCGGAGAAGCTGAATGTCAACCGCTTTGACACAAGAGGTATGAATACTGTGCTAAGCGATTTCAAGGAGTATGGTACGATGGACGGAGACGGACGCGACATTACGCCGAAGGCTAACGAGTTGACTTTTAGGATGACAAAGAAGAAGCAGGAAGGTGACAAGGAAATCATCTCAGAACAAAGCTATACCGACGAGACTATCTTGACGGAAGTGCAAGCAGCGAAGTATACGATAAGAAATGTGTTTGGTTGTTGGCAGCCTGACCAGATTATCAGGAAGATGGAAAAGAAAGCCCAGAAACTAATGAAGCGCCTATAGCAGGTGCTTCAATTCGTTAATTTCCTCTTCGGTTGTAGCCCAACTAGTGACGAACCGACAGATAGTATGATGCCTGTCAGTCTGTCCGAAGTGGGTAAACTGTACCTTTTGGCTGAGCCTCTCCACCTGTTCATTGCCGATGATGACAAACTGCTGGTTTGTGGGAGAATCCACATAAAACTCAAATCCTTTCTGAATGAAGATCTCCTTCATGCGCATGGCCATCTCAATAGCATGGCGAGAGAGCTTGAAATAGAGGTTGTCGGTGAATAGGGCTTCAAACTGCAGGCCTATCAGAGCTCCTTTCGCAATCACGGCACCATGCTGCTTTTGTATGGAGAAGAAATGCTTATGAGCCTTGCGGTTTGTAAAGACAACAGCCTCGCCACAGAGAGCACCAATCTTTGTGCCACCGATGTAGAAGACGTCGCAATGGCGGGCAAGATATGGCAGGGTGACATCATTGCCTTCTGCCATCAGCCCATAGCCAAGACGGGCACCATCGATGTAGAGAGGTATCTCGTAGCGTTGGCATACCTGATAGATGTTGTCTATTTCCTTTGCCGTGTAGAGGGTACCTAACTCTGTAGGGAAGGTGATATAGACCAGACCAGGATGCACAGCGTGGTCTTTGTTGCCATCGTGCATATAGTCGTCAAGATACTTGTCGAGCACCTTAGCCTCCATCTTTCCCTTTGTATCGGCAATGGTGATAATCTTATGTTCCGTGAACTCTACGGCGCCGGCTTCATGGACATTGATATGTCCTGAGCCAACACAGATGACACCCTCATACTGGTATAGCATCGAATCGATAGTGGTGGCATTGGCTTGGGTACCTCCCGTCAGGAAGAATATCTGGGCATCAGGCAATCCGCAGGCCTCACGGATACGGCTCTTGGCGCGCTCAGAGAACTCGTCGAAGCCATAAGGCGTAGGCTTGCTGCCATTATACTTGATGAGATTATCAAGTACCTCCTGACAGGCTCCGTTGTTATAGTCGCATTCGAATGATATCATACTTATAAGGCTTCGAGCATGCGCTTAATAACTACCGAACAGCTGATTTCACGATTGGCAGCCTCAGGAATAACTATTGAATTGGGGCTTTCTATCACGTCGTCGGTTACGATTAGTCCGCGGCGTACGGGCAGACAGTGCATAAACTTACCATTGTCGGTCCACGACATGTGTTCGGTATCTACCGTCCACGACATGTCCTTTGAGGTAATTTTACCATAGTCGGCAGGATTCGTCACACCGGGGTTCGACCAGTTCTTGGCGTAGATAAAGTGGGCACCCTCGAAAGCTTTTTTCTGGTCGTATTCAACAATGGCATTGCCAACAAACTTCGGATCGAGTTCGTAGCCTTCGGGATGGGTGATGACGAAATCGACATCGGCAGCATTCATCCACTGGGCAAACGAATTGGGTACAGCCTGAGGCAAAGCACGGCAGTGGGGAGCCCAGGTAAGCACTACCTTAGGGCGCTCAACCGTCTTATGTTCCTCAATGGTGATGAGGTCGGCAAAGGCCTGTAGGGGATGAACGGTAGCTGTCTCCATAGCAAACACAGGCTTATCGCTATACTTGATAAACTGGTTGAGCACCGTCTCGGCATAGTCGTACTCGCGATCGGTCAGTCCGGCAAAGCTGCGCACACCAATCATGTCGCAGTAGCAGCCCATCACTGGGATGGCTTCCAGCAAGTGCTCTGACTTGTCGCCGTCCATGATGACGCCTCGCTCCGTCTCCAGTTTCCAGGCTCCGGCGTTGACATCGAGCACGATGACATTCATGCCGAGGTTCATAGCTGCCTTCTGGGTAGAAAGACGGGTGCGTAATGAATTGTTGAAGAAGATCATCATGAGCGTCTTATTTTTGCCCAGATGCTGATATTTAAACCGGTCGTTTTTTATCTCAAATGCTTCGGCCATTGCCTTTTCCAACGGTCCGATATCCTGTACGTTTATAAATGATTTCATATCTTAACTCTTAATTATTAACTTCTAACTTCTTACTTGTCCCTCACCCTCGATAATCCACTTGTAGGTGGTGATTTCTTCCAAAGCCATAGGGCCACGGGGCCCTAGCTTCTGTGTAGAGATGCCTATTTCGGCTCCCAGACCGAACTGGGCACCATCGGTGAAGGATGTCGGGGCATTCCAGTAAACGCAGGCCGCATCGACATGTGCCTGGAACTGGCGGGCTGTAGCCTCGTTGTTGGTGATGATAGCCTCGCTGTGTCCGCTGCCGAACTGGTCGATATGTGCAAGTGCTTCGTTGAGAGAGGCAACGGTGCGGATAGCCATCTTGTAGTCCATGAACTCCGTTCCAAACGATTCTTCTGTAGCAGGTTTCAGCAAGATGCTAGGGTATTGGCCCGACAGCAACTGATAGGCGGGAGCATCGGCATAAAGCACTACCTTATGGTCGAGCAGGGGCTTTACCAGTTCGAAGAGGTCGCCCAAGCGGCTCTCGTGGATGATGAGGCAATCGAGGGCATTACAGACAGACACTCTGCGGGTCTTGGCATTGCAGATAATCTTACGTCCCATTTCTAGGTCAGCGTCCTTATCGAAATAGGTGTTTACGACGCCGGCACCCGTCTCAATAACGGGTATGCGGGCGGTATCTCTGACGAAATCAATAAGGCGTCGTCCGCCACGGGGTATGCAGAGGTCTATATAGCCTACGGCATTCAGCATCTCGCCGGTAGCCTCATGGGTGGCAGGCAGAAGGGTGACGACATCAGGATTGACACCATACTGCTGCAGTACCTCGTGGATGAGTTCTACTGAAGCCTGATTTGACAGATCGGCATCAGAGCCACCCTTTAGCACGCAGGCATTACCACTCTTAAAGCAGAGTGAGAAGACATCGTAGGTGACATTGGGACGGGCCTCGTAGATCATGCCGATGACACCGAAGGGAACGGAGACGCGATGCAGGCGCAAGTCGTTGGGCAGTGTCTTCTCTTTGGAGATAAATCCTAAGGGTGAAGGCAACTGCGCCACATTGCGCATATCATTGGCAATATCATCGAGGCGTTTCTCAGTCAGTTGCAAGCGATCGTAGAGTGGATTCTTGGGATCCATCTTCGCCAGATCCTTGGCGTTTGCAACTAAGATACGTTCCTTGTAGTCGATAATGGCATCGGCTACAGCACGTAGAATCGTATTTCGTTGTTCGTCAGAAAGCAAGGCAAGAGAATGGCTGGCTTTCTTTACTCGCTTAAAAATCTCAATTAATTCCATAAGGCGTGAATTCTGTATGCGGTACGTTTTGTTTATTTTCTATGAGGTCGACAAGGATATTTTCCCGTTCACCGTTTGCAATAATCACTCGGATGCCGTTTTTCTGAACCTTTTGGGCTGTGGTGTATTTTGAATGCATGCCGCCACGTCCGAAGGCACTCTTCTCTGGCTGGATATACTCTGATAGGTCACGACCAGGAGCTACTACGCTAATCAGTTCTGCTGCAGGATCGTCGGGATGGCGGTCGAAGATGCCGTCGATATTAGAAAGCAGTACCAAGGTGTCGGCCTCCATCATCTGAGCAATCAGACCCGACAATTCGTCGTTATCGGTAAACATCAGCTCGGTGACCGATACCGTGTCGTTTTCATTGACTATGGGCAGCACGTCGTTCTCAAGCATCACTGTCATACAAGCCTGCTGATTACGATATTGCTCGCCTGGCTCAAAATTCTCTTTCATGGTAAGAACCTGCCCGACATGGATGCCAAACTCGCGGAACAGATCGTAGTAGAGTCCTACGAGCTTCACCTGTCCGACAGCAGAAAACAGCTGGCGCTGCTCTACAGAGTCCAGCGAATGATCTATAGTCAGCTCACGTCGTCCACAGGCCACGGCACCAGACGACACGAGAATAACCTCAATATTCTGCTTTCGCAACCAGGCTATCTGGTCTACGAGAGCCGACATGCGGGTTACATCCAGCTTACCGTCTTGACGTGTCAACACGTTTGAGCCAATCTTAATAACAATGCGTTTCTTCTTCATAATGCAATATCCATGATATGGTCTATTTGCGGAACAGTGCCAATGGTACCAACAATACTGATGATGTCCAGTCGCACTTCACGATCAATGTGATGATACTTAATATAATGATTCATGGCACCTTGGAGATTCCGTAGCTTTTGATAGTCTACAGCCTCCTCGGGATTGCCAAACAAGCGGTTGCGGCGAGTCTTTACCTCGACAAAAACAACTGTCCCATCCCCATCTAAGGCAATGATGTCAATGTCGCGATGTCCCGATTTCCAGTCACGCTCCACGATGGTGTAGCCCTTTTGCTGCAGATAGCTGACAGCACAATCTTCACCCCATTTGCCTAACTCGTTGTGAGATGCCATCTCTATATTATTTCTCTGCGTCTTTTTTACGAATCTCTACACGACGTATCTTACCGCTGATGGTCTTTGGCAGTTCGTCGACAAATTCGATGATACGCGGATACTTATAGGGTGCAGTTTCTTTCTTGACGTGCTGCTGGAGTTCCTTGATAAGATCGTCACCTGCCTTATCTTTCCACTCCTTGCCAAGTACGACGGTAGCCTTAACTACCATGCCGCGGATATCATCGGGTACGCCTGTGATGGCGCACTCTACAACAGCAGGGTGAGTCATCAAAGCGCTCTCAACCTCGAACGGGCCAATGCGATAACCTGATGATTTGATAACATCGTCTATGCGACCTTCGAACCAATAGTAACCGTCTTCATCGCGCCAAGCCATATCACCAGTGTGATAAATTCCATCGTGCCAGGCTTCGCGGGTCTTCTCATCGTCGCGATAATAGCCCTTGAAAAGGCCTACTGGCTTCTTATCACCCACGCGAACTACGATTTCTCCCTTTTCACCATCCTCACAACTTGTACCATCAGCACGTAGCAAATCTATGTCATATTGTGCATTGGGGATACCCATAGATCCAGGCTTTGGCGTCATCCAAGGGAAGGTACCCAAAGTCATGGTGGTCTCGGTCTGCCCAAAGCCTTCCATCATCTTGATGCCAGTCTTCTCATAGAACTTGTCAAAGACGGCGGGGTTCAGAGCCTCACCAGCTGTACAGCAATACTCAAGACTAGAGAGGTCGTAATTAGAAAGGTCCTCACGAATCATGAAGCGATAGATGGTGGGAGGTGCACAGAAACTCGTCACCTTGTATTTCTCTATCTGACGTAGCAACGTATCGGCATTGAACTTTTCGTGGTCGAAGACGAATACGGTAGCTCCTGCAAACCACTGTCCGTAGAATTTTCCCCATACAGCCTTACCCCAACCGGTATCAGCTACTGTTAGGTGGAGTGAACCCTCATGGAGGTTATGCCAGAAAACACCTGTCGACAGATGGCCCATGGCATAAAGGTAGTCGTGGGCAACCATCTTAGGCTCGCCACTGGTACCGCTGGTGAAGTACATCAGCATGGTATCGTCGTTAGTATTGACGAAGGCTGGTCTTTGGAACTGAGGAGCTTGTTTCCATTCACTCTGCCAATCGTGGAATCCCTCAGGAATGGGCTTTCCGTGATCGGTTATAGCGATATACTGCTTCACCGTAGGACTCTCTGGCATAGCTGCCTGAATCTGACTGACGACGTAGGCATCGTCAACACAGATGATAGCCTTTATGCTAGCACGGGTGTTACGATAAACAATGTCGTGCTTGGTAAGCATGTGGGTAGCTGGAATAACGATGGCGCCAATCTTATGAAGGGCCAGCATGACTACCCACCACTCATAACGGCGCTTCAGAATAAGCATCACAGGGTCGTTCTTTCCAAGGCCCAATGACATCAGATAGGATGCGGCCTGATCGGTCTGCTCCTTCAGCTCACCATAGGTAGTTCGAATCTCCTCTCCTTGGTCGTTTGTCCAGAGGATGGCCAGTTTTTCAGGCGCCTCTTCTGCCCACACATCCATTACGTCGTAGGCAAAGTTGAAATTCTCTGGGATGATAAACTCCAGATTCTTATTGTAATCTTCTACAGACGTGAACTTCGTCTGTTTTAAAAATCTCTCTATCATAAGTCTAGTTTATTCTACTGTAAAGGCGAGGAATTTGACTGCCTTGTTGCCAACAGCCAGCATTCCATGGGGCTTTGTGGAGTCGAAATAGATGCTGTCACCCTCTTCCAGAATGATAGTCTTACCGCCTATATATAGTTCCATCTTACCTTCTAGAACCAGATTGAACTCTTGGCCTGGATGTGAATTCTTATAGATGGTATGTGCATCGGGCTTGGGTTCGACGGTAACAATAAATACGTCTGCTTTGTGGTTTACAAAGCCACCCACCAATGATTGATACTTATATGCTTTTGTACGCTCGATAGACATGCCCTGTCCCTTGCGAGTCACATAATATGATTTCATGTGTGGTGCCTCGGCAAAGATAAGCTCTTCCGTTGACACACCATACTTGCGTGCAATCTTCATCAGGTTTGAGATGGTGATGTCCAACTCGCCCTGTTCTATCTTCTCGTACTTGTCTGTGCTGATACCAATGGTTTCAGCCATCTCGCTCACTGGGATATCGAGCACGTCGCGCAATCCACGCAAACGTTCGCCAATCTGTTTCAGTTGTTCGTCCATAATTATTTTGCTCCAGCTTTTAATCCTTTAATGACACTTGAAGTGAAACCGTTATGTTCCATCTCGTTCAAGCCCTTTATTGTCACACCACCAGGTGTTGTTACCAAGTCTATAGCAGCCTCTGGGTGCAGTCCTGTTTCTTTCAAAAGAGCAACAGCCCCCTTCATAGTTTGCATCACAATCTGTTTGGCGTCGTCTGCCTTAAATCCAAGCTCTACACCACCTTCTGATGCTGCACGGATGTATCGCATGGCATAAGCAATACCGCAGGATGCCAAGGTGGTGCCAGCTGCCAAGTGGTTCTCTTCGGTAATGACGGTTTCGCCCATAGAGTCGAAGAGGGCCTTTACCTGTTCTGTATGCGTAGGTGTGGCATCTGGTAAGGGGACGATGAAAGTCATGGACTGAAGTTGTGCTATAGCAATATTAGGGATGAGCAGGAAAGTGGGAATCATTTTCCCATCCTTTGTCATCCATGTCTGTATATCGCTAGACGAAACGCCTGCAGCAACTACAATTAGTATCTGTTGCTTGTAGTCAAGTACATCCTTGATACCCTTTAGTACGCTTTCAACAAGCCAGGGCTTAACAACAACACAAACGATATCGGCTCCTTGTGCTGCCAGCTGATTACTAGGGGTAGCTGTGATTCCCATATTGGAGAATTTGTCACGCATCTGGCGTGAGGGATCACTGATACAGATGTCTTCATTCTGAATGTAGTCTCCTTTGATAAGTCCTTCTGCCATAGCTCCACCCATGGCTCCAGCTCCAATGATGCTTATTTTCATAATACCTTTAATACTTTCTTTAGTTTCTCAATGAATAGGTCAGCTTCAGCCTTGGTAAGACAGAGCGGTGGCAACAGCCTGAGAATATTGGTGCCAGCACAACCTGTGAAGCAATGCTCCTGATAAATCAGAGGCTGACGCACCTCCTTGTGGGGAATGTCGAGTTCAATACCTATCATAAGGCCTCGTCCACGTACTTCCTTGATATGTGTACTGTTTATTTGGCGTATCTGCTCCATCAGGTAATCTCCCACTTCCAAAGCATTGTTAACCAACCCCTCGCTTTCGAAGACATCGAGCACTGCCAGTGCTGCTGCACATGCCAAGTGATTACCTCCGAAGGTAGTACCAAGCTGTCCGTAAACTGGTGCGAACTCAGGACTAATTAATACACCACCCATAGGGAAACCGTTGGCGATACCTTTTGCTACCGTGATGATATCTGGTTTGATGCCTAGCCACTGGTGTGCAAAGAATTTTCCGCTTCTTCCATATCCGCACTGAATCTCATCACAAATAAGAGTGGCACCATAACGCTTACAAGCATATGCTAAGTCTTGAGCAAATTTAGGCGTCACCATTTGAATACCGCCTACACCTTGGATGCATTCCAAAATGACTGCAACGACTCCACCACGAGATAACTCGCGTACCCATGGCTCGATGTCGTTCATGGGAAGGAAACGCACATGATGATTATCATTCAGGGGTGCTATAATCTTTGGATTATTTGTAACCTCGACAGCTAGGGAGGTTCTTCCGTGGAAAGAGTGCTCGCATGACAGGATACGGCTAGCTGTGGGGTTCTTAAATGATGCCAGTTTCAGCGCATTCTCATTTGCCTCGGCACCCGAGTTAATCAGGAACAACTGATAATCGTCGTAGCCGGAAATCTTGCCCAGGCGATCTGCCAGTTCTACCTGCAACTTGTTGATAACAGAGTTGGAATAAAACCCAATCTTGTTGAGCTGTTCTGTTACCTTACTAATATAATGGGGATGAGAGTGGCCGATGCTGATAACGGCATGTCCACCATAAAGGTCGAGGTACTCCTGTCCTTTATCGTCCCATACTTTACAACCTTGTCCCTTCGTGATGTTTACATCGAAGAGTGGATAAACGTCGAATAATTTCATATCGTATCCTCCTTAATGATTTAGAAAGCAGAAGCTTTCAGTTTGAGTCCGGCAGTCTCGTCGATGCCGAACATAATATTCATGTTTTGTACAGCCTGGCCCACAGCACCCTTTAGCAGATTGTCGATGGCAGAGGTTACCAGCAGTTTGTTGCCGTATTTCTCTACATGTACTAATGCCTTGTTGGTGTTTACCACCTGCTTCAGGTCGATCGACTTGTCGCTGTAGTGGGTGAAGGCAGCATCTTTATAGAAGTCTTTGTAAGCCTCAATCACATCCTCTATAGGAGCAGGCGTCTTGATGACTGCTGTGCAGAAGATGCCGCGGGCAAAATCGCCACGGTAGGGGATGAAGTCGATATCGGCATCGAGATAGCCCTGAACCTGCTTCAGACTCTGACGAATCTCGGCGATATGCTGATGTTGGAAGGGTTTGTAGATGCTCAGATTGTTGTTGCGCCAAGAGAAGTGGGTGGTAGCACCTGGCTTCTGACCAGCGCCTGTACTGCCTGTGATGGCATTAACAGCTACATCCTCCTTCAGTATATTCAAATATGCGGCTGGCAACAATGCAACCTGAATACAAGTGGCGAAACAGCCAGGATTGGCTACATGCTGAGCCTTCATAATGTCCTCCTTGTTAATCTCAGGCAGACCATACACATAATCGTGGTCGCCCTTGATGCGGAAGTCCTGTGCCAAGTCGATGATCTTTACGTTTCCAGGGATGGTGTGCTCCTTAAGGAATGCCTCACTCTTACCATGTCCGAAGCAGAAGAATACCACGTCGACCTGATCGAAAGGCATCTCGTCGGTAAACTTTAGATCGGTATCGCCAATCAGACCTTCGTGCACATCTGATACCAGATTGCCAGCGTTACTCTCTGAGTTGGCAAATACAATTTCTGCCTCAGGATGGTTGAGCAGCAAGCGAATCAATTCTCCGCCTGTATAACCTGCAGCACCTAATATTCCAACTTTTATCATCTCTTCTCGTCTTTATGGATACCGTAGTAAACACGCAGAGGTGTGCTCGATACCTTGATGAAGCCCTTTGCCTCGTCGGCTGTCCAACCAGTCTGAGTCTCGCCATACTCGCCAAGCTTGCTCTTAGTGAGGTCGTTGGCAGAGTCGATTCCTACAGTCTCGAATCCGTAAGGACGGAGCTTCAAGATAGCTGTACCTGTAACGTTACGCTGGCTTGATGTAAGCATAGCCTCGATGTCTGGCATGACTGGCTCCAGATACTGACTCTCGTGGAGGAACATACCATACCAGTTGGCAACCTGATCCTTCCAATACTGCTGCCACTTACTCAAAGTAGATTTCTCCAGCAGACGGTGAGCCTCGATAATCAGCTTAGGAGCTGCTGCCTCGAAACCTACACGACCCTTGATACCAATGATGGTATCGCCTACGTTGGCATCACGACCTATTGCATATGAAGCACCAATCTCCTCGATCTTCTGGATGGCCTTAACCTTATCGTCGAACTTCTCATCGTTGACTGCAACAATCTCGCCCTTGTTGAAGGTAATCTTAAGTGTAGCTTCCTTTTCTGGAGCAGTAACGTGCTTCAGATAGGCATCCTCTGGCAGACCTTGAGTTGGGTCGAGCAACTCGCCGCCACAGATACTGGTTCCCCAGATACCTACGTTATAAGAATACTTGAGCTTAGTGAAGTCTGCAAAGAATCCGTGCTCATTCAGGTAGTCAACCTCCTCCTTACGAGTCAGCTTCTTATCGCGGGTCAGGGTGATAATCTCTACGCCAGGAGCCATAACCAGGAAGGTCATATCGAAACGGATCTGATCGTTACCAGCACCTGTTGAGCCGTGTGCGATGGCATCGGCACCAATCTCCTTGGCATAGCGGGCAATGGCGATGGCCTGGAAAATACGCTCGCTCGATACAGAAATAGGATAGCAGTTGTTACGCAAAACGTTTCCGAAAATCATGTATTTCAATGACTTCTCATAATACTCATGGGTAACATCGAGTGTAACATAAGCCTTTGCACCTAGCTTAAAGGCATTCTCCTCGTTTTTCTTCAACTGCTCGTCGCTGAATCCACCGGTGTTGGCGCAGGCTGCATAAACATCCCAACCATCCTGGGTGAGTTTCATAACTGTATAAGAGGTGTCGAGTCCTCCTGAAAATGCGACTACTACTTTCTTGTTTGCCATATCTTTATATATACCTTATTTATTATTAACTTCATCTAATTTTTTAATTCTTTCAATCACTTCTTCGGGAATCTTAGCTGGTAGATGTTCTTCCGGGTCGTAAAGCATTGCAGTACAGATACAATACTTGCGACCTGTCCTATGTAGTACATCTACATTGACGCATCCCTCACAACCTCTCCAAAACGCTTCATCGTCAGTTAAGTCGGCAAATGTTACCGGCTGATATCCCAGTTCTGTGTTCATTTTCATGACAGCAGCACCGCTTGTCAGTGAGAATATTTTGGCATGTGGCCATCGTGTACGAGCCAACGAAAAAGTCATGTCTTTTATTTTCTTGGCAACACCTAGACCTCTATAATCTGGATGGACAATGAGTCCGGAAGTTGTGACATAACGCTTGTTTCCCCAAGTTTCTATATAACTGAAACCGGCAAATTGCCCATCTTTGAGGGCAATCACGGCTTTGGCTTCCTTCATTTTCGTGGCCAAGTATTCGTGCGTGCGTTTGGCAATACCCGTTCCACGTACTTTGGCAGCATCTGCTATTGTCTGTAGAATAGTATCTACATAGACCTCATGTTCGGGACCGGCCACAAATACTTCAATATCTTTCTGTTCCATTTCTATCTTAAATTATCATTTATCTCAAATTTGGCACTACGTCACTTAATGCATCAATTACCTCTTCTTTGGCAGCCCCTTGCCTTATAACAATGAAGATAGTGTCATCGCCAGCAATGGTTCCTAAGATTTCTTCAATATGACTATTATCGATATTGTATGCAATACTACTGGCATAACCTGGACGTGTCTTAATAACTCCGATATTGCCAGAGAAATTAATGCTTAGGAAGCCTGGCACTTGCATCATTTCACGAACAGAATGAGGCGTTGATACTCTTTTGTACATGGTGTCATTAGGCAACACATACACATAGTTCCCTCTCATTGTAGCAGCTTTGGCCACTTTTAACTGTTTGAGGTCTCGGCTTAATGTAGCTTGAGTTAATTGAAAACCTTCTTCTTTCAATGCTGCCAACAGCTCGTCTTGACTACCTAGTTCTTGACTTGAGATAATCATACGGAGTGCTTCCAGTCTGTCTTTCTTTACTTTCATTGTGGTATATTTATTCAAATACGGCTGCAAAATTATACAAAATCTTGCATATAACCAAACTTTTTCCTTTCTTTTTTAGATAAAAGTGCAAAAAAGTGAATATTTGTTCAATTTCATCATTCTTTTGAGGTTAGTTAGGTTAATAATTGGTGATAGTTTTTCATGGTAATCATGCTTATCAATAAGAGTCTAGAAATTGCTAAATAGTCGTTTCGTATTAAATATATAATAAGGTGTAAATGGTGTAAGAAGCAAACAATTGTCAATCTTCTAGCAAAAAAAAGTTAATTTCAAGGAAAAATTATCCAAAAAGTTTGCGGATTACGAAAATAGTCGTACCTTTGCACCCGCTAAACGAGAAACGATGGTTTTAAGTGAGGCAATAAGAAGTGAGTTCTTTGAAAAGATTTACATAAGACAGATACGAAGTAGTACAAGAAGCGAGTATTTTTAAATACTTGGGTAATTGAACTTACCGTCAATTATGTTTTTTAGACTACCGGATGAGCGTTCTGAGACAGATAAACATCCTAGGTTACCCTAGGTTGTCCTAGGTTCTCCTAGGTAAGATATAAGATTATACAGTGAAGAGTTTGATCCTGGCTCAGGATGAACGCTAGCTACAGGCTTAACACATGCAAGTCGAGGGGCAGCATGATTTGTGCTTGCACAGATTGATGGCGACCGGCGCACGGGTGAGTAACGCGTATCCAACCTTCCCTATACTAGAGGATAGCCCGGCGAAAGTCGGATTAATACTCTATGTTGTTCAATGCGGACATCTAAGTTGAACCAAAGGTTTACCGGTATAGGATGGGGATGCGTCTGATTAGGTTGTTGGCGGGGTAACGGCCCACCAAGCCCACGATCAGTAGGGGTTCTGAGAGGAAGGTCCCCCACATTGGTACTGAGACACGGACCAAACTCCTACGGGAGGCAGCAGTGAGGAATATTGGTCAATGGGCGCGAGCCTGAACCAGCCAAGTAGCGT
>JAEEGI010016513.1_pt1 | contig 15239 bp, 9 predicted proteins | sample 8958751 | NCBI WGS metagenome assembly JAEEGI01 (sample SAMN16246545, study PRJNA631951) | gut metagenome | biome: gut microbiome; feature: rumen; material: KS-attached | host: Bos | place: Iran: Karaj | collected 2018-10
AACGAGAAGATAGATAAAGCTATAAGCATCTATCCTGACAGGTTGGATTTGCCCTTCGGTAAACTCGCCACACTCTTCATGTTGGAGGATTACGATAGTGCAATGCCTGTGCTCCATCAAGTGATAGAGCGCTCCCACCTCAATGGCAACCAATGGTTGTGGACACTCAATACTCCAGTAGGTGAGGATGGCGAAACGATGTTCAAGTCGAGCATGCAAGACTATTTCAGCAGGCTATTTGACGCTGATCTTGACGGCGAGGCGATGCAACTTGTGGAATGGCTATTGCAATACTATCCCGATGAAGTCATGTTTCGCAGCGACAAGGCATCACTACTTGCCATAACAGGCAACAGTGATCAAGCTTTGCCCCTGTTCCTCTCCATCCATAAGGACTACCCCGATGACAACATCGTGACCTCAAATATCGCCTATATCTATAAGACGATGGGAGATAAGAAGAATGCGCTGAAATATTATCGCCTATTGTCAGATTGCGGTGACGAAGAGATGGAAGAACTGGCCCGTCAAGCCATCAGTGAATTGAGCACCAATGATTAGAATCCAATTAACGCTATGAAACGATTAGCCTTTTTCCTGTGTCTCCTTTGGCTGCTAGGGTTCCAAATGGCATCTGCCCAAACTCACAGCCATGACGTCAACCATGATGGAGAAGTGAACATTGCCGATGTCAATGCTGTCATTCATGCCATTCTTAGCGATATTGAGGGTTCAAGTCACGATGTGAACCGCGATGGCGAAGTGAACATCGCTGACATCAATACCCTGGTTGACAGGATTCTGGGCGATGAGTATCAGGATAATCATCTTGTGTTCAATGTGGGCAATGCGTCGTTCAAGATGATTAGGGTCGATGGCGGCACCTTCATGATGGGGAACAACAGCGGGAAGAACAACGAGAAACCGGTTCATGAAGTGACACTATCTCCATACTATATCGGGGAGACCGAGGTCACCCAGGCGTTGTGGAGAGCCACTGGATGCATCAACCGCAGCTATTACAAGAACAGCAAACTGCCTGTGCATGATGTGATGTGGCTTGAATGCCAAGAGTTCATCAGGCGGCTGAATGTGCTGACGGGCTATCGCTTCTCCCTGCCCACCGAGGCGCAATGGGAGTTTGCGGCCCGTGGTGGCAATGAGAGTAAAGGTTACCTGTATGCCGGCTGTGACGACATAGGGTCTGTCGCTTGGTATCATGACAACAGCAATGTTGACGGGACATGGATGCATGAGGTGGCCACCAAGCAGCCTAATGAGTTGGGCCTCTATGACATGAGCGGAAATGCCGTGGAATGGTGCCTGGACCGCTACTATGCTTACAGCGGTGGCGCTCAAGTTGACCCCGCATGGCCAGGCGTCGAAGACGATTCTGATGATTGTGTCGTCCGTGGAGGCAGCTGTTTCACCGCTGCTAACGAGTGCAGGATCACGGCACGCGACTTTTGCTGGAATGAGCTGCGGGAAGTCCATAATGGCCTGCGGCTGGCATTACAGGACGACCGGCCCGTGGCGCTGGGCGTGAGCGAGGATAACGTGGAGATGATGGAAGGCGAAGTGGCGACAGTGAGCATCACCAATGGCTTGGGTTCATATCATGCCAGAAGCTCGGATGACAATGTAGCCGCAGGCTATATCGAAGATTCCAAGTTGTACATCGTGGCAATGTGGTCGGGTACCGCTACATTCACGATTTGGGATGATCAGAGCGACCTGCAGGCAGAGGTCCTCGTTAGAGTGGGTAAGGAGTGCACGGTGGGCGATGTGACCTTCAAGATGATGCCTGTCGAGGGCGGCACTTTCTTGATGGGCGACACTTGGGAACAAGGCCTCAGTTACGGTGATGGTGATGGTCCTCACACAGTCCATGAGGTGACACTGTCGAGCTACAGCATCGGTCAGACCGAGGTGACACAAGAACTGTGGACAGCTGTCATGGGCTATAATCCCAGCGAGCACAACGAATGGCAAGATTTCATCAATCCGCAAGGTCCCGTCGAGAATATGACGTGGGACGAGTGCCAGGAATTCATCTCTCGGCTGAACGAGATGACGGGTCTGCACTTCCGCCTCCCCACCGAGGCCGAATGGGAGTTTGCCGCCCGTGGTGGCAACCGCAGTATGCCTTACAGCTATTCTGGCAGCCGTTATATCGAGGAAGTCGCTTGGTATAGAAGCAACGCTGACGACCACCATGGTGGAGTGTCAGGACCGCAAACCGTTGCCTTGTTGTTACCCAACGAACTGGGCCTGTATGACATGAGCGGAAACGTCTGGGAATACTGTCAGGACTGGTATGGTCCTTACAGCGAAGAACCGCAAACCAATCCCAAAGGCCCCAGCACAGGAACGGCTCGCGTCATGAGAGGAGGAAGCTTTATTGAAAGCAGTAACAGCTGCAAATGCGCTAAACGCGATTACACACAATGGTACGATGAGGGCGCCAACACCATAGGCTTCAGACTCGCGATGTGACGCCCCAAAAGTGAGTGCCAGAAACGGCTTAAAAGCCCGAATTAAGTGGCTTGTTCCCGGAATGAACTTTTTGTTTTGATTGCTGCTGTAAATCAGCACTTTACAACCCTTAAAATGAAGTCAAAAACCCACCAAATTCCTTGGTGGGTTTAATGTGTCATTGTAATTTTGCAGTAGCTGGAAACCATAGCTGCAGCCCTCTCGTCGCTGCCCAGACAATCCACCCAAATGGGTATTACAGGGAAGTGACTGCATCGATAATTTTGGCACAGACCTTATAGTGTTTAACAAAATGATTGACCACGATAATTATTAACCCAAAATAAAAAATGTAATGATGAAAAAGATTCTTTTTGTTTTGATGATGGCGGCTACCATGCTGGTGGCCAACGCCGAGAGTGGAGAGTGGGCCGTAGGTGGCCAAGTGGTCTATGGCACGAAGGCCGAGACCGCAGGCATCGGCCCGCATGTGAAATACTGCCTGAGCGATGCATTCAGGATGAATCTATCGGGCAACTACTACTTCAAGCACAAGGGAGTGTCTGCCTTTGACGTGAATCTGGAGGCCAACTACCTGTTCAGTGTGGGCGAGAAAGTCCGTCTCTATCCTCTTGCCGGTGTGGTATTGGGCATCTGGCATGCCGATGGCGTGAACGTCAGCTACGGTGGCATGGACTTCGGTGTTGACGGCAAGACCAGCACAAAGTTTGGCGGCAACGTGGGCGGAGGCTTTGAATATCTGGTAAGCGACCACCTGAGCCTGAATGCCGAGGTCAAGTACCAGATCATCAGTCATGCCAGCCAAGTGGTGTTTGGCATCGGCGCCTCTTATCGTTTCTAATCAACTAATCACCTAAAAACAGATAATAATATGAAAAAATTATTCCTTCTGGCCGTAGCCGCACTCATGCTGGTACCGGCCAACGCACAACTCAAGCGACCGACGAAGCCTGTAGCGTCGGCGCCAGCCCTCGTGAGTGGCAAACCGCTAGTCAAGATGCAGGAGATGCAGATGCGCGTCCCGGGGTCGGCCATTGCGCCTGCTCCCAACCGCGCCAATAGAGGGGCCGAAGTGTATTACCGTCGCCCTGCCGGAGCTTTTCCTGGCTGGTGTGCAATGGAGCGAAGCACTAACGACTTTGTGGGCATGTACATGATGTCCATCCTTCACATCAAGCCTTATAAGACTTACACCTTCAACGGCTTTGCGTCGGGCACCATCGGCGAGCCTCGTTATGACTGGGTAGTGCCTTACTACGACGTGCTGACCAATGAGAGCGTGACACTTAACGTCAATCGTTGCAAGGACCTCACGATAGACTATCCGAGTGTATTTCTTGACGTGCCCATGCTGTCGGTGACCGATGCCGAGAAGACCTATAATTATATGATGGCCACACCGCTTGAAGGTGAGACATCGGCAATCATGCCCTGGCCGGATTGGAGCATTGACGAGGAGCATGAGGTGCTCAAGTCAAGCGTTGATTTCGCCATGAATACCAGTGACGAATCGTCTTATCCGTTCATCTTCTATGGCGGCATGACGCCCTATGGCAGCAACGACAATGGCTGGTGGTTCGGCAAGAACGGCGGTAGCGCCAAAGGCGTTCATGTTGACGGCATCGCCCAGGCCTTTGAGAAGCCCGAACATCCCTATCTGCTCAAGCAGGTGGTGCTCATGGTGTCGCAGCTGAAGGTCACCGAAAACACAGAGATGATGTGCAAGGTGTACCGCTTGCCCGACTTGCCTGATTATCAGGACACTACATGCGTCGTTCTGCCTGAGGATTTGGGAGAGCCCATCGCTACAGGTGTGACCTGTGTGCCACCGTTTTTCGACGAAAACGACATCAAACTCATCACCTTCCCGCTCTATGCCCCCGACGAGGACTTCCCTGTCATCCTGAATGATTGCGAACCCACCATCGACGATGCCATACTGGTGGTGTTTGAGGGCTATAATGCCCCAGAGATGTCATCACTTGAGAATTTCACCGCCTTGATTGGTAATGAACTTCATTACACCGACGGTTTCGGCGAGCGTGCCTATGTCAAGGTGGGCAAAGATGATGCCGACGGCAATTTTGACGGCCATTACCAGTGGCAAGGCCTGAACAATTTCTTCTCGTCAGGAGAGATGAAGACCGGTCTGTCCATCTTCCTGGTCACCGAGCAGCCCTTCCTGCTGAGCAACACTTGGACCGATGACTATGAGTACACCTTCCCTGCCGCTGGCGGCGTCATGGAGGACAGCTATACTGATGCCAATGGTGACACTGTGAACTTGCGCAGTATCGAACTGGCCTCATGGACACCTGCTAGCGATAGTTGGTCGTGGAGCATCACCTGTGATGGTGGTGAACTGCCCTCGTGGCTCGACATCAGCCTGAACGACGTGAGGGAGTATATCGTCAATGCCGAGGTGTACGCCTATCCGCTGCCCGAGGGCGTGGACTACCGTGAGGCCGTGGTGCGCTTCGCTATCCCCGGCGACTACATCGATTACAAGTTCAAGCAAGTGCGTGAGGGTGGGGAAGAGCCCGACACCACGGTACAGGAAAAGACGCCCATGCCCGAGATTACTGTCGACGTGACCGATAAATATGTCATCATTGGCGCAACAGGCAACGGCAACGTCATGCTTTATTTTGATGGCTTCTATTCGCCTGATAATCCCGTTCACTACGTCCGTTCCGGAGTGGACCGATCGGTGGTTGTAACCGCAACAGCCCAGGAAGACGGCAAGCTTATCAGCGACACTGCCCGCAGAGTGGTCGATGTCCCTGCCGTTGAAGTGCCTGTTGAGGGCTACTGGCTGCAGATGTATGATGCCACCGTTGATGCAGGCGACACTATCATCATCCCCGTTGAGATGTGGAACGAGAGCGACGTGGTGGCCTTCCAGACCGATATCGAACTTCCTGAGGGCTTTGAGCTGGTTAAGGAAGACGGCAAGTACGCCATCAGCCTGAGTGACCGTGCCGGTGCCGACCATACCGTCATGGCCAATGAACTGTCGGACGGCAAGATACGCGTGCTGTGCTTCTCGACCGAAAACACCGCGTTCACTGGTGACAGAGGCGAGTTGTTCTATCTCCCAGTGAAGGTGTCCAAAGATGCCAACGATGGCACTGTGCGACTGAGGAACACACGCTTTACCTTAAGCGACTTGACCGAGTATAACTCTCCAAGTGTGGCTGTTGCCGCGATTACCGTTAACCACATCATTCCGGGTGACGTGAACGACAGCGGTGACGTGACGGTGACCGACATCGTGGCTACCGCCCAATACATCCTGGAGATGCATCCCGAGCCCTTCATCTTTGAAGCTGCCGAGATGAACGGCGACGGTATCATCACCGTGACCGACATCTCACTCATTGCCAACATTATCCTTAACCCCACGATGAGTGTGCCGCAGCGCATGCCCGCCCTGAGCGACGTGGGCGATGACATGAGTGGCGAGGCCATCTCGCTGCCCGCGGGCGAGACACGCACCGTGAGCATCAACCTGGACAACTCGATGGGTTACACGGGATTCCAGCTCGACATGCAGCTGCCCTCAGGCTTGACGGCGAGCAATTTTGCCCTTACGACTCGCGATGGCGGCCACACCCTAGCTGTCAACGCGCTATCCAACGGCAATCTGCGTGCCCTGTGCTATTCGCCGGCCCTGAGTGTTATCGGTGGCTGCAGTGGCGCCGTGCTCACCTTTGACGTGACAGCAACGGCTAGCATCGATGGCTATATCAACGTGAACGGCATTGAGCTGGTCACCCCTGCATGCCAGACGCTGATTCTGGACAACTTCGCCATTCCGGTGAATAACCCGTCGGCCGTGGGCGAGCTGAACGATGCCTCGGTTGTGAAGATCTATGCCGTTGGGCAGGACATCATCGTCGAGAGCCCGGTGAGCCAGGTGGTGAACATCAGCGATGTGGCTGGCAGGATGCGCCGCGTGAATGTTGTACCCGGCCGCAATGTCATCGGTGGCAACGCTGGTGGCGTGTACATTGTCACAACCGGTGGAAAAGCAACTAAACTGATGTTGAAGTAGGATTGATCATAGTGATTGGGCTAATCGACCAGGATGAATGGAAACGTAGTGGATGGCCGATTAGCCCATTTTTCATTTTACAATCGTGAGTATGACATGAAGATGAAAAGGCTTTTCCTGTTATCGACGCTGGCCTGTTGCCTGCTGAGTGCAGCAGCCACCGACAGGCTGTTTATTGAAGATTTTGCCATAGCTCGAGGTAAAACGGTTGTGATGCCCTTGGTGTTGACCAATGAAGCGCAATACACCGCTTTTCAGGCCGATGTCTATCTGCCAGAGCAATTGAGCGTGGATAGTGATAATGGGGTGTATGGCTTTGCACTGACTGAGCGCAAGGGAAATCATGTGCTCAGCGTGAACAGGCTGCCCGACGGTGGCATTCGCCTGTTGTCCTATTCTGTCGATTTGGAACCTTATAATGGTAACAATGGTGCCCTCGTGACGGTACCAGTCACAGCAAGCGATGATTTTGCCGACACTGCTATCATCGAGCTCAAAAATGTCCTGTTCACCACGCTGGACGCGGTGGAGGTGAGATTGCCCGACCATAGTTGCACCGTGACGGCGGTCATCCCGTTGCTTGGAGATGTGGACGACGATGGGACAGTGGCAATCGCTGACTTGTCGGCTCTCATTGACTATCTACTGGGGGTCGAAGTTTTTCCTTTCAACGCGGCTAATGCCGATGTGGATGGTGATGGGGTAATAGCCATCGGTGACGTGAGTGAACTCATCGACCTGCTGCGTTCCACCTTGTTAGCGTCATTGCCATAGAGTGTGGCACATGAGGCCGGACCGATGGCCTCAAGGGAGATTTGTGGCGGTTGTCAAAGTTTTATGTGACGTTGTCATTGTTCTGTAGAAGAATTCTCTTATCTTTGCGGAGAACTAAAACCAACAAGTATAGAAGAATATGAAACCCTGCAGAATTCTTATCCTGGCTGTGGCGACGCTGCTGGCGCTGGCTGCCGCCGCTCAACAATCGATGACGTTTAATGACGAGGAACGTAAACAGACGGTCACGGTGACGGCCGTGGGCAATGACATCGTGCGCGTGGACGTGGTTCCCGACGGATGGAACGGCACGGCGCTGCCTTCGCTGGCCTACGACAGGTCGGTGAAGAATGCCAAACCGGTGGTCAAGGTCAACGACATGGAGGACATGTGCGTGCTGCGCACCGAGAATGGCTTGCGTGTGGTCTGTGACAAGAACACGGGAAGCATCACGGTGAGCTGCGGCAACACGTTCTACATCACTGACCTGTGCGACCGCACTACCTCGACCGTGAGGCTGCTGCACCAGGGACAGGAGTCGTTCTACGGCGCTGGCGAGCGCGGCTACTCGTTGAACCTGGCCGGCGACACGCTCATCAACTACAACGCCCAGAACTATGGCTACCAGATGGGAGAGAAGCGCACCAAGCAGATGGGCATCACCATGCCGATGGTGATCTCGTCCAAGGGCTACGGCGTGTTCTTTGACGACTTCTGCAAGTCATCGCTCTACCTGGGCGAGCAGGGCATCGAGTACACCTCGACCTCACCGCAGCCATTGTCCTATTATGTGATCAGCGGCAACGGCAGGGTAGAGAACGTGGTGCGCAACTTCACTTGGCTCACGGGCCGCCAGGAGCTGCCGCCGCTGTGGACGCTGGGTTACATCACCTCCAAGTATGGCTACCGCGACCAGCGCGAGAGCGAGGGCGTGGTCGATACGCTCAAGCGCGAGGGCTATCCGCTCGACGGCATCGTGTTTGACCTGTACTGGTATGGCAAGGAGGAGGACATGGGACGCCTGGAGTGGGACAAGGAGCAGTGGCCCGACCACCGCAAGATGCTGCGCGACTTCAAGCAGCGTGGCGTCAACGTGGTGACCATCTCGCAGCCCTATGTGCTCACCAATGGCCGCGCCATCGACAACTACAAGCTGCTGGACCCGCAGGGCCTCTTCTGCAAGACCGACGGCACCGACACGACGCACACGGTGACCATCTGGGTAGGGCAGGGCGGCATGTTTGACGTGTCCAATCCCGCCACGCGCCTGTGGCTGCGCAACCGCTACAAGCAGCTCACCGAGGAGGGCGTGACCGGCTGGTGGGGCGACCTGGGCGAACCCGAGAAGCATCCGCTGGAGATCCGTCACTACAACGGCCTCACTGCCGAGCAGTACCACAACCTGTACGGCAACGACTGGAGCCGCATCATCTATGACCTGTTCAAGAAGGATTATCCCGACCGCCGCCCGATGATCATGATGCGTGCGGGCACGGCCGGCTTGCAGCGCTATTCGGTGTTCCCCTGGTCCACCGACGTGTCGCGCTCGTGGGGCGGTTTCCAGCCCCAGGTCACCATCATGCTCAACTCGGGCCTGAGCGGCCTGGGCTACATGTCGCACGACGTGGGCGGCTTTGCCGTCGACCCCAATAACAAGCGTGATGGCGAGCTGTACATCCGCTGGCTGCAACTGGGCCTGTTCTCGCCCGTGCTGCGCACCCACTCGACCTACCATGCCGAGCCCTACCACTATACCGAGTACGGCGACCTGACGCTGCGCATCATCAAGGAGCGTTACACCTGGCTGCCCTATAACTACACGCTGGCCTATGAGAACGCCCGCAACGGCCTGCCCATGGTGCGCCCGCTGGGCTTCTACGAGGACGACATGAACATTGCCCGCTATGACCACATCTGGGACCAGTACCTGTGGGGCCGCGACGTGATGGTGGCTCCCGTGATGCAGCAGGGTGCCGTGAGCCGCGACATCACCTTCCCCGAGGGCACCTGGGTGGACATCAACCACCCCGACAAGCGCTATGCGGGCCACACGACGATCAACTATGCCGCCCCGCTCGAGGTGCTGCCGCTGTTTGCCCGTGCCGGGGCGTTTATTCCTCAGGCCAACTACGCCATGGACAACGTGGGCGATTATAATCCCGACCGCCTCGACATCGTCTATTATCCCTGCGACCATCCGTCGACCTATGTGCTGTTTGACGACGACCTGCAATCCACCGGCACACTGGCCAATGAAAAGCATCGCGAGATCCACTTCATGGCCACTCCGCAGCTCAAGTCGTGCTTCATCACCATCCAGGGCAGGGGCAAGATTGAGGGCGATGCGCCCAGCAAGGACTATCGCCTGATTATCCCCGGCGCCAAGAAGCCGTCGCGGGTGACTGTCAATGGCAAGAAGGCCGCAGGCATGACCTACGACAAGCGCACTGCCACCCTCACCATCCCTGTCGCCATTGCCGACATCGCCACATCGACCACTATCGAGATTGTCAAGTAAGGCAATAGAAAACGTAATGATGTAGCTGCCAGTCCATAGACCCTGCGGGGCTAATGCGAATTACACAAATTAATCAAATTCTTATTCGCTAAATTGGCTTCGCCGGGCTGAAGGTAGGCATTAAAAAACTATCTAGGTCAACTTTTATATTGTTCCCATAGAAAAGAGCGAGAACAACCCCATAGGCAACATTGACAATGTGAATTGTCGCGTGTCGCCTATGGGGTTGTCCTTGTTATCTGATGGGGGCGCGGGTCAGATGACCACGGCGGTGCCGCTGGTGGCTACCATGAGCATGGAGTTGTCTTTGCCGATGGTCTCGTAGTCGATGTCGATGCCCACGATGGCGTTGGCACCCATGGCCTGGGCACGCTGCACCATCTCGTTCATGGCGGTGTCCTTGGCCTGACGCAGCACTTTCTCGTAGCTGGACGAGCGGCCACCCACGATGTCGCGGATGCCTGCCATGAAGTCTTTCAGTAAATTGGCGCCGATGATGGTCTCGCCGGTCACGATGCCTTTGTACTCACGGATGCTGTACCCCTCGATGTGGGGCGTTGTCGATAGTATCATATCTCTTAATCAATTAATGAATTAAACTCACACGTCAATTCTGCAACAATCATGCCAACCCGTAGCCCCGCAGGGATAAGGGCCAATGGCTGTATCATTGATTGACTCCTCGGTGCACAGCGCGGATTCCATTGCCGGAATCGCAATTGTTGACACGTCAAGTTGTATCTCTGGTACGGGTTTGTCAAATAATTAGACAGAAGTGTGTCTAAAATTTTTACAATCTGAAATTTTGACCTAAAAAATGCTTGACACCTCATCGAGGTGGGGATAACTTTGCATCAGAGAACAAAAATAACGGATACTAATCAATAAAATCTTAACATTATGAAACCCGAAAACGATAACAATCATATGAGCGCCCAGACCGAGGACGCTGGAGCCATGGCAAGTGTTGAGCGCAAGGCCGAGTTGCTCAAGTCCATCAAGAAGCAGTCCATCAAGAAGTCGGTGAAGAACTTTATCTTTGGCGGATTGTGTGCTTTCATTGCCGGCTGGCATTTTTACTCGATGCGCTATAGCTGCCCTTGTAACATGCGCGGATATATAATAGGTGTGTTTTTTCTCATGGGCGCAGTGTGGTTTGTTTTCAAGGCTGCCACCTATCTCCGCTGCAAGCGCGCGGGCGTCGGACAGGAAATCCAACGGCAGATAGACCGCTTGATCAATAGTGAAAACTACATCTATCAATTTGTCTTCTGGCCATGGGCCATGCTGGGCATCTGTACTAAGATGATGGGCCGCTATCCGTGGTACGGAATTGTGATTGCCATGGGTGTGGTCACGGCTCTGATGGCCCTTTACTGGAAGATGATGCGCCAGGTGACCATCGACAACTACCGCGATGAGGATGTTGAGGAACTGATTGCCCTGGAAAAGGAGAATCAGTGATTCTCCGGCCATTCATGTAGCGGCACTTTAGTGCGAGAAATCTTGCAAAATGGAATTAAATATTTAAAAAACGTTAAAAAGTTTGGAGAATTGACAGCTATTGATATACCTTTGCAGTGTGCTAGTTAGGTAGTACACTAGAAAAGTAAAAATCAACCCGGATATTACTAACCAAAAAATACTTTCAGTTATGGAAACTAAGAAATACAACACCGAGAAGAGCCTCCGCATCCAGGAGCTGTACAACAAGTCCATCGAGAAGTGTGTCAATGCCGCCAAGGAGCAGCAGTATGAAGGGATTTTTCTCTGCACGGTAATTCCCATAGCTGCATACTTGGTATTTGTCGAACCTCCCATGGCGTGGTTGAAGGGCGTGACGGTTGTTGCCTTGACGCTGATGTTTGCCTTCACCTTTTGGTATCGCTTCAAGGTCATGACCCGCATGAGTCAGGCCAGTGATGTTGATGAGCTCTTGAGCATCAACGACGCGATGAAAAAGTACAGGAAATACAGTTTTTATGTCGGCCTCGTGCTGATGGCTGTTGCCTATGGAATCCTCCATTACAAGGGCAGCGTGAATGCCGTCCTGATGACCACCCTGCCTTTTGGCGCGTTTTTGGCAGTCGTATGGGCATTCTCGGGTTTTTCCGAGTCAAAGGATTGTGCCGAGATCAAGGAAATCAAACAATTGTTAAATGAAGAATAAAAAAAGTGTCGTTACGTTGAAACTTTTAGACACCCTTTTGCGTCAATATAGTAAAACAGCAAACAATTAAACCCAGATATAGCTATGAAACGTCAATTCTTTATCCGATTACTGAGTGTGCTCATGGTAGTGCTCACGGGCCTCACGGCGATGGCCCAGGACTATAACGGTACCTGGCGCGGCAACATGACCGCCGGACCGCAGTCGATTCCCCTGGTCATCCACATCCAGCAGAACGGCGATAACATCACTGTCACGATGGACTCCCCGATGCAGCAGCTCTACGACGTGCCCACCAAGGCTTCGTTCGAGGGCAACAAGCTCACCGTCACCGAGCCTCAGGGCGGCGGTGTCTATAAGGCCGAGCTCAAGGGCAATACCCTCGAGGGCACCTTTACCATCATGGGCTACCCGATGCCGCTGAACATGACGCGCGATGCCGTCAAGGCCCCCGAGGGCGATGAGGATTGGGTGAACGACTCGCTGCTGAGCGTGTTTGACAACATCCAGCTCGAGGGCATTGAGGTTACCGCCCAGCGCCAGCTCATCAAGCAGGAGGTGGACCGCATCGGCTACAACATCGAGGCCGACGCCGACAGCAAGACCAACAACGTGCTCACCATGCTGCGCAAGGTGCCCCTGGTCAGCGTTGACGGCCAGGACGAGATCCGTGTCAATGGCCAGACCAGTTTCAGGATTTTCCGCAACGGCCACCCCGATCCCTCGCTCGAGCGCAACGCCAAGGACCTGCTCAAGGCGATGCCCGCCAGCAGCGTCAAGCGCATCGAGGTCATCACCGACCCGGGTGCCAAGTATGACGCCGAGGGCACATCGGTCATCCTCAACATCGTGATGTCCGACCGAACCGTCCTCAAGGGCGTTTCGGGTATGGCAACGGCGGCGGCTACCCACATGGGTGACCTCGTGGGCGGCTTGAACCTGACCACGCAGCTCAACAAGGTGGTGATGTCGGTCGACTACGGCATCCAGCATGGTGGCAGCCACAGCCAGAAGTCGACAACCACGTCGCTTTCCCACTATGAGGAGAGCGGGGCCGACCTCCTGGGCGAAGGCTTCATGAATACCGACCACGTGACCATGCAGTACGGCAACCTGAATGCCAGCTGGGAGCCCGACACGCTCAACCTCGTCTCGCTGTCAGTAGGCGGCTATGCCTGGGACATGAAGGGCATCGGCTCCAACAGCAGCACCATGCGTGACCTCGCTGGACAGACGCTGTACAGCTACAACAGCAACAGCAAGTCGAAATCGGACAGCTACAACGTGGATGGACGCATCGACTACCAGCGTCGCACGGGCCGCAAGGGCGAGACCATCACCCTGAGCTACATGCTCTCGGCCCTGCACAGCAAGGAGAAGGACAACTCGCAGTACAGTGAACTGTTCAACATGCCCGTTCCCTATACCGGTATCAACCAGAACGGTAAGGAGGACTTCAACGAGCACACCGTGCAGCTCGACTGGACGCGTCCCATCGCCACCAAGCACACCATCGAGACCGGTGCCAAGTACATCTACCGTTTGAACCGCAGTCACAACATGCTCAACTATGTGGGCATCGATGCCGATACCGACCTGCGCTTTAAGCACCTGACACAGGTGGGTGCAGCCTACTTGAGCTACACTTTCCACACCGGGAATTGGGATGCCCGCGCCGGTGTGCGCTACGAGCACAGTTACCTGCGTGCCAGCTATCCCGGTGGCGAGCAGGAGGCCTTTGATGCCCATCTCAACGACGTGGTGCCCAGTGCCAGCTTGCGCTACCAGTTTAATTTTGCAAACAGTCTCAAGCTCTCCTATGCTGCGACCATCAAGCGTCCGAGCATCAACTACCTGAACCCCACCGTGGTCGAGAGTCCCACGAGCCGCTCGTTCGGTAACCCCGACCTGGGTAGCTGCCACAACCACTCGTTGAGCATGACCTACATGCACATCGGCCCTAAGTTGACGTTCAACATCACGCCCGGGTTCCAGTTCAGCAACAACGGCATCGGCGCCGTCAAGTGGACCGAGGGACTGGTACAGCTGTCCACCTATGCCAACACGCTCAAGACCTTCTCGAGCTCGCTGTCAGGCTTCGTGCAGTGGATGATGACGCAGAAGACCAACCTCGTCTTCAACGGTTCGATTTCTTACACTAACTACAAGAGCCGCGCGCTCGACCTGGAGAACAACAGGGTTTCGGGCAGCTTCTTTGCCAACGTCACCCAGTACCTGCCCTGGAAATTGCAGCTCACCGGATTCGCTAGCCTGTGGGGCGGTTATGTGGGCGACTTGTACGGACACATGGGAATGAGCTTCTGGCACGGATTGTCACTGCAGCGTTCCTTCCTCAAGGATGACCGCCTGACCGTGCAGCTGATTGCCGTGAATCCTTTCGGTGGCAAGTATGTGGGCTTCAAGTACTATACCGACCATGGCGACGTGACGGGCTGGTCCAACAGCAAGCGTGTGGCACGCCAGTTCGCCTTATCGCTGAGCTACCGCTTCGGCTCCCTCTCTACCTATGTGAAAAAGGCCAGCAAGACCATCGAGAACGATGACCTGCTCGACAGCGGCAAACAGTCCACTGGAGGCGGCATCACCGGCGGCCCCGGCGGCATGGGCGGCAACTAATCCCCCAACAGGCCTCTCGAGTGAGGCATCAGGACAGCGGTTCCCATTTGCAAACAGTTTGCAAACGGGAACCGTTTCTCATTTATCTCGTTTTGCAAGCCTTGCATTGAGAAAAATTGGTAGGTCAGTTGGTGTTATTGCGATGTTTTTGCTAATTTTGTGGCCGTAAATGAGTGACAAACACAAACATATCGCTTTCCTGTGCGGCCACTTCAAACGGACCGAAGACGTCAAGCCCGAGAATCTGCTGAACTTGGGTTGGACGCTTGTTCGCTATGGCGATGAAGAGCGGCAGAATGAAAAACGTTACTATTATCCTGATTTCGTGGACTTTTGCTATAACACGAAAATGGATGAAGGTTGTGTGAGGTACACTCGCCAGGTGGACACTGAAGCCACCATAGTGGTAGGGAAGGAGGGAGAACAGCGCCAGCTTTCGTTTACCGTCAGGGAAATCACCCTGTATTTCATGCCCCAACAGATGGTGCTTTACAGCATCCGTGTTGATCAGGAAGTGTCCACGTTTGACGATTGCTCGGCGTTGATGTACAAGCTGCGCTATATCGATGACTTCGATAAGGAAACAT
>JAEEGI010016516.1_pt1 | contig 15238 bp, 19 predicted proteins | sample 8958751 | NCBI WGS metagenome assembly JAEEGI01 (sample SAMN16246545, study PRJNA631951) | gut metagenome | biome: gut microbiome; feature: rumen; material: KS-attached | host: Bos | place: Iran: Karaj | collected 2018-10
AGCAGAAACATGAACAGTGCCAGGAAGTCGATCTGCCCGGTGAGGATCTGCTTCGTGCCGGTGAGGATCGTAGTGGCGACGCCCAGACGCATGATAACGCTGGCTGAGTTCACGAAGATGCCTGTGACCAGCTCGCCCTGCAGCATGGTTTTTTCATGGGCGTCGATCTTATCGTCAAGCGCTTTCAGGAAGCGGTCCTCCTGATTGGTGGCATGGATCTCCCGGATGTTCTCCAGCGTCTCCTGGATGCCATCGGACACGGTGACCGCCGCTGCCTTTGTGATCTCGGACTTGCGTTTTGTCAGCTTCCGGCTTCCGAACAGGAGGCCAAAGGCCACCGGCACGCCCCAGAGGCAGGCAAGCGCCATCTTCCAGTTATAAGCGAAGAGCATGACCGCGATGATCGCTGTGGAGATGTAGGAGCCGTAGAGATAGCCCAGGCAGTGCGACCAGACATGTTCCAGACGGTTCACGTCGCCCATGATGGTCTCGGTGAGGTCCGCCAGATCACGTTTGCCGAAGTACCCCAGCGGCAGCTTCCGCAAACGCTCGGCAAGGCCGATGCGCATGTTCTTCACTTCGCCGTATACAAGGCCGTAGGTCGACGTGTACTGCTGCAGGTGCGTGATAAAGGAGAGCACCAGAAATACGAGGACGAGCAGCAGGATCGTGAGGGTACCCGAGAGCGGCGCTCCTTCGGTCAGCGTGGCCATGAAGCCGCGCATCATCAGGTACAGAATACCCATACCGCCCATCACGACCAGATTGACGATGACCGTCCAGAAAGTGCCTCTCTTGGCGTTCCTGATGCCCTGATCGCTGAGCGCGTATTTGCGCTGAAATTCTTTTCCAAACATTTCCCTTCACCTCCTAGATCCGCCATTTTACGGCCTGCCGGTAGTCCGTCCACATCCGGGCGTACAGGCCGTCGGCGTTCACCAGCTCCTCGTGCGTTCCCTGCTCGACCATACGGCCGGCATCCAGCACGATGATCCTGTCCGCTCCGACTACCGTGGAAAGCCGGTGCGCGATCATGATGACCGTGCGGTCTTTGGTCAGGGCCGCAAAGGCCTTCTGGATCAGGGCTTCGTTCTCCGGATCGGCAAAGGCCGTGGCCTCGTCCAGCACCACGATCGGTGCGTTTTTGAGGATCGCCCGGGCAAGCGCCACGCGCTGCTGCTCGCCGCCGGAGAGGTAAGTCCCTTCTGTCCCGATGATCGTATCCATTCCGTCCGGGAGCTTCTCAAGGATATCATCGCACTGCGCGGCGGAGAGCGCAGCCTGCACTTCTTCTCTTGTCGCCTCCGGGCGTGCGGCACGGACGTTTTCCAGAATGGATGCCTTGAACAGATGCGTGTTCTGGAACACAAAAGCCACCTGGTCCATCAGCATATGGGGATCGGTCTGCCGCACATCGACACCGCCGACCTCGACTGCGCCGGCGCTCACATCCCAGAAGCGAGGAATCAGACTCGCTGCTGTTGTCTTTCCGCCGCCTGAGGGGCCGACCAGCGCCACGGTCTGTCCCGGTTCCACATGAAACGACACATCGTCCAGCGCTGGAAAATCGGCGCCGTCATAGGTGAAACTCACATTTTTGAATACCACACTGTTGTCCTTCGGGGTCTGCGGATCGTCGGTGACTGTCATTGTGGGTGCGCTCATCACCTGCTCGATACGGCCCAGTGCGGTGCTGGCCATGATCATTCCGCTGGCGGCAAACATGATCCTTGCCAGCGCTGTGGAGACGATGGCGGAAAAGACTGCGTAAAACGCGAAGTCGGTGAGAAAACCCGCGAAGTTCCCGGAGCGCAGCGCGCCTGGAGCCAGGAGCAGCGCCACCGGCACGAGGAAGACGAACGTTCCTTCTGTGGCGGTGAGGTTCAACGCCTGCGGAACTTTGCAGATATCGCCCTGATAATGCTCCGCCTTGGCGCTGTAATCCTCAATGGCCTGCTTGAAGGCTTTGAAGGAATACACCGTCTGCTGGAACACCTTCACCACGGGGATGCCGCGCACGTATTCCGTGCCGGCTTTGCTCATCACATCCTGCGCCGCCTGATACTCTGCCATGAGTTTCGCGTTTTTGCCGCCCATCATATAGAACATGGCAGCGAAGGATACCACCGCTGCCAGCAGGCAGGCAGCGCCCATGCGCCAGTCGAACACAAACATCAGCACGATCATGGCCAGAACCATCGCCACGCTGCCAACAAGATCCGCCAGATTATGTGCCAGCAGCGTCTCCGTCTCGGAGGCCGCGCCGTTGAGGCGGTTGCGCAGCAGGCCGGAAGCGTTGGAATCGAAGAAGCCCAGCGGCGTTTTCATCAGATGCGCCATGCCCTGCTTGCGGATATTGGACGCTGTGCGGAACGCGGCGAGGTGCGTGCACATCAGTGCCGCGAAGTAAACGGCGATACCGGCTACAGCAAACGCGAAAGCCATCCAGCCGTAGCGGCCGACGCCGGCCGCCTGCGTCCAGTTCGGCGCTGCGGCGATCAGGTCCCGTGCTGCCAGCCAGATGCAGATGTAGGGAGCCATTCCCAGGATCATGGCGACCGCTGAGAGGCCCATCCCCAGAAAGGTCAGTTTCTTATAGCTGCCTGCATAGCTCAGCAGAACAGACAGATCACTTTGTTTCTTTTCTTTCACTCGGATTCCTTCTTTCCTATTTCAGTACGGCGGCCTGCTTTTTCATGACTTTTTCAGCAAGCCTCATGCCAAGCATGGCAACAGGGACCGTTAAAACCAGCATGATGGCCAGCATTGGAATGTTGCTGATCACAGGCCCCATTTTATCCGCGTAGCCGATGGGCATCTCCTCGACAGCCTCCGCCAGAGATCCGGCCGTGTCCGTCCACCAGTGGGCAGAATAGGCGTAGAAGGAGAAGGCAAGCGGGATAAAGCTCAGGAAGATGCCTTTCAGCGTGTCATACCCGTTCAAGCGTCTGATGAGTTCCGCGAGCACGATCAGAACGATGAATCCGATGATAAAGGCAGGATTGCCTTCCCCCGCAATCAGGCCAAGGATCAGCACAAAGCCGTTCAGAAACAGCGCAGCGCCAAAGCTTTGGATATTCGCAGCCACATAGAGATAGACAAAACTGAAAAGGAGCGGCACAAAGGTGCCTGCATAGGCATAACATGCCGGATGGATCAGCCCGCAGCTTGAGGCGAGGACGAACATCAGAAGATAGATCACTGCAGCCAGCAGGATACGGAACACAGGACGTTTTTTCATGGATACACCTCTTTCATTTAAAGATCTGTTTAATGAAACCACCGGATTCCTCTATAATTGCCATAGTTAAATATGTCTAACTGTTGGTCTTTTTTATCGCCCCGCATTATTGCGGGACAATCTGTTATTTCACTATTAATTTGTAAGCACTGTTACCAGCATGACGAAAGCAAACGGAAGCCATACGTTCAGGATCTTCCGTTTGATCTTGTTCCACATGGCGCAGTTATTCATATAGCTGCCTCACTTTCTATTTCTTTACCGACGAAGTGCTTCATCTTCTCAAATGTCATACGACTGATGCTGTGCTCCATCCTGCATGCGTCCTTCTCGGCGGTCTCAGGATCAACGCCCATAGAGACCAGGCACTCTTTCAGAACGCAGTGTTTCTCAAACACCTGCTCTGCCGCTTCTGTGCCCGCATCCGTCAGCCTAATCCGTTTATCTTCATTCATGGTCAGAAATCCGCCCTCTCGCAGGAGCTTTATGGCTCTGCAGACACTGGGTTTCGACACATTCAGCATTTCGGCAACATCCAGCGAGCGTACGGCGCCGTCCTTTTTCTGCAGGATCAAAATCGCTTTCAAATAGTCCTCACCGGCTCTATGCAGTTCCATAACACATTCTCTCCCTTGCAGATCGTTGAAGCATCAGCGCTTATCGCAGCGTAGTTAAGCCTCTCTAACTGAATTATACATGTATAACCCCCCGCTGTCAATAGTCTCCTTTTTGAGGTCGTGATGCTGTTTGCAAAACTGTTTCCGAATCGTGAAGCTGCTATGGACAAAAAATTGAGAAAAGGGTATTTTCAAACCGAGTTAGATGTGTTATACTTCATAGTTAGATATCGCTAACCCCTGTTAGTGAAAATATACCGTATCGTGTTAACGATCATCTAATCGATCTAACGAAATCATCAAGGAGGATTACCTCGTGTCAAAGAAGGATTCAGAAGACCAGAAAAAATCCATGAGCGTCATGTTCCGCGGCAGGGCGATCTTCAAGCCCCTGAACACCGGGTGGATCGACGAACATACCGCCTGCGTGCGCGAATGGGTCGCCAACATCTTCTTTTATTCAAAAAACGGCACGACCGTCATGATCGACGCCGGATACAACTACGACCGTCTGCGGGAAAAGATGGGCTGGCTGGATATCGATCCCGCGGCCATCAAGCATATCCTGATCACGCATCAGGATACCGACCATGTCGGAGCTCTGGAAACGGACAGCGATCAGCTGTTCCGGAACGCCACCGTCTACATTGGGGAGATCGAAAACCGCTATCTGACCGGCGAGGCCCGGCGCAGAGTCATCCACGGGCTCTATAAACTGCCTCTGGTCAAAACGGAAAACGAGCGCGTGCTACTGAAGGACGGACAGGTGCTGGACATCGACGGGATCAAGGTGGAATGCATCCTCTGCCCCGGCCACACCTGGGGGCATATGGTGTATCTGATCGACGATGCCTACCTCTTCACCGGCGACACGATCTGGTTCGGTGCGGACGGCGGCTACAGCTTCCTCTCCACGCTGGCCGAGGACAACAAACTGGCAGTCCGGTCGTTGGCGTCTCTGGAAAGGCTGCTTCGCGGGAGGACAGGGCCGATCAGGATCATCACCGGCCACACCGGCTGGACAGACGATCTGGACCTTGCCTTCCTTCACAGGGACGAGCTGTGCAGGCCGTTTACGAAGAAATATACGGATCCGGATGCGCCTTATGACGGGTATGACGAATGGGACGACACCGAAGAAAACGCCCGCACGGTGCGGCTGGAGAAGAAGGTGTTCCGCATATGAGGTATCCGGGAATGCCCGCAGGGATGTGGGCACTCTTTGCCGGGAGTTTTCAGAAAAAACTGACGGAAATTCTGGGCTATGACCATCCGAAGGCGGCACAGATGATTTCGTACGGGAATACACGCTGGCATCCGGCGGTCCGTACTGCGACTGCGGGTATAAAAAGAAAGTGAGGAAATAAAAATGATCAAAACAACACTGAAAATCGACGGGATGATGTGCTCGATGTGCGAAGCGCATATCAATGACGTGATCCGCAAGACTGTCCCCGGCGCGAAGAAGGTCTCTGCCTCTCACAGCAAAGGCGAAGCCAGCTTTCTGACAGAAGAAGCCGTGGACGAAGTCCTCCTGAAGGAGGCCGTCGCCGCGACAGGCTACGACTGCCTTGATGTGTCGTCGGAACCTTATGAAAAGAAAGGCCTGTTCGGACGCAAATGAAAACGATCGTCACCGGTTTGCTGATCCCCTTTATCGGCACAGCTGCCGGTTCGGCGTGCGTGTTTTTTCTGCGGCGGGAGCTTTCCGTTTCGATTCAGCGGGCGCTGACCGGCTTTGCAGCGGGCGTCATGGTCGCTGCGTCGATCTGGAGCCTGATCGTTCCGGCGATCGAACAGTCGGCAGGGATGGGGCGGCTGGCGTTTTTGCCCGCTTTTCTCGGTTTCTGGCTGGGGATTCTTTTTCTGCTTCTGCTGGATCATGTGATTCCGCATCTGCACCGCAGCATCGGCCAGGCGGAAGGCCCGAAAAGCCATCTGACGCGCACGGCAATGCTGGTTCTGGCCGTAACGCTGCATAATATCCCTGAGGGCATGGCGGTCGGTGTCGTCTATGCGGGGCTGCGCAGCGGTTCGGGCGAGATCACAGCAGGCGGCGCGCTGGCTCTGGCTCTCGGTATCGCGATTCAGAACTTCCCTGAAGGAGCGATCATCTCCATGCCGCTCTGCGCGGAGGGGAAAAGCAAAGCCGGCTCGTTCTGGCTGGGCGTCCTGTCCGGTGCGGTTGAACCGGTCTTCGGTGCACTGACGATCCTTGCCGCAGCGCTGATCGTGCCGGCCATGCCCATCCTCCTGTCTTTTGCGGCCGGAGCTATGCTCTATGTAGTCGTGGAGGAACTTATACCCGAGATGTCCGCCGGCGAGCACTCGAACATCGGCGTTGTGCTCTTCGCCGTTGGCTTTAGTCTGATGATGGCGCTGGATGTAGCGCTGGGATAAGGAGACAAAAAAGATGAAATACCACATTGAGAAAAACACCGTTCAGGAGACGCTGATCATCCCGCTGTTCGGTCGGCTGGTGTGCTCCGAGCGTTTTCCGGAACTGTTTTCCGATCCGGAAGCAAAGCGGATCTGCGACTCGCTTGATTATGACTTTGCCGAGAAGCGGAAGAAAATGGAGTCCCCTGCCGGTCTCTTCGGTGCGCTGGAGGTGGCGCAGCGGCAGTATGACCTGCGCTGCGAAGTCGAAGACTATTTGAAAGAGCATCCGTATGCCGCCGTGGTCAACCTGGGCTGTGGGCTGGACGACACCTTTTCCAAGGTGGACAATGGCCTCTGCCGGGGGTATAACCTCGACCTGCCGGATGTGATCCGGGTGCGGAACGAGCTGCTGCCCGCCGGAGAGCAGGAACAGAACATTGCCTGCGACCTCAACGATCATGTATGGATGGACGCGATCGACGCATCCTCCGGCGCGGTGTTCTTCGCAGCGGGCGTGTTCTATTATTTCAAGACTGAAGATGTGAAAAGGCTCTTCGCCGCAATGGCGGAGCGCTTTCCCGGCGCGGTGCTGGCTTTTGACTCCTGCAACGAACGCGGTGCGAAGCTGATGCGGAAAACGTGGCTCAAAGAGGCCGGGATCACCGATGTGAGCGCCTTTTTCTCACTGCAGGACGAGACGGAACTGGCGGGCTGGAGCGATCGTTTTGCCTCGGTCAGTGCAAAAAGCTATATGCGGGGCTATCGGGATATCTACAAGGATGTAGGGCTGTTCCACCAGCTGATGATCCGCTTCTGCGACAGCCTGGTGAACATGAAGATCGTGAAGATCGTGTTTGGGGAGTGAACACATGACGAGAAAAGAACAGATCAGAAGCGCTTATAAGCTCACCGGCGATAATGCCAGCTTTTACGACGGGATGATGACATATTCCACTCTGCCGGGCAAGGCGATCTGCCGCCTGGTGTGGAACATGGACGGAGAAAGGAACCTCCGCTATGTTGAGCGGGCACTCTCCGGCGTGCCGGAAGATTTCAGCGGGAAGCTGCTGGAGGTGCCGGTGGGTACAGGCGTGCTGACCATGCCGGTCTACCGCGAACTGCCGCAGGCCGACATCACCTGCTTTGACTACTCCGCCGACATGATGGCTGCAGCGCAGAGGAAAGCCGAAACAGCCGGGATCAGAAATATAACCTTCCGTCGGGGCGACGTAGGAGCATTGCCTTTTGAAAATGGATCCTTTGACATCGTACTCTCTATGAATGGCTTCCACGCTTTTCCGGACAAAGACGCGGCCTACAGGGAGACCTTCCGTGTGCTGAAACCGGGGGGAACCTTTTGCGGATGCTTCTATATCCACGGCGGATGTGCCCGGACGGACTGGTTTATCAAGCATCTGTATGTCCCCAAAGGCTTCTTCACGCCGCCCTTCGAGACGGAGAGCAGCCTGCGGAAAAGACTGCAGGGCATGTACAGCGAAGTCAGCGTGACGAGCGTCGAGGGCATCGGCTGCTTCCGGTGCAGAAAGTGAGGAAAACATGGGACTTCTGAAAAACTTTTTTAATCAGACAAGAAAACCGGAAGGCATGCTGGGAGCGCTGATGCTCAGCAGCATGAACAGCGGTCACGCAAAGCTGGCCGACTGGAGTTTTTCATATCTTCCGTCGCTGCATCCATTGAGGATCATCGATCTCGGCTGCGGAGCCGGCCGTAATGCCGGGGAATTATTGAAAAAATATCCTTTCGCCCATGTAACCGCTGTCGACTATTCCGCGCTTTCTGTTGAAAAAGCGACTGCCTACAACAAAAGCAGTATCGATGCCGGGCACTGCACCGTGCAGCAGGGTGATGTTTCCCATCTTCAATTCCCGTCAGAACGCTTCGATCTTGCCACAGCTTTTGAAACTGTATACTTCTGGCCGGGTCTTGAGCGCTGCTTCGCGCAGGTCGCACAGGTGTTGAAACCGGGCGGGTATTTCCTGATCTGCAACGAGTCCGACGGTCTTGACGACACCGGCAGAAAGTTTGAGAAAGTCATCGACGGCATGAAGGTCTACACCGCACAGGAGATCGAAACCGCATTGCATAATGCCGGCTTCTCCGAGGCAAAAACGGTTCATCACAGCACAAAACCGTGGATCTGCGTGCTTGCGCGGAAATAAGAGGAGATACTTCCATGCAATTTACAGAGTTTGGAAAGCAGGACGGCAAAACACTGCTGCTTCTGCCGGGCACGGCATGCACCTGGCAGCTGAATTTTAAAAATATCGTGGACGAACTGGCGGAGAAGTATCACGTTATCGCCGTCAATTACGACGGTTTTGAAGGAGATCCCTGTGTGGTCTTCACCGATGTGCCAACAGTCACGGAGAAGATTGAAGACTATATCCTCGAAAAGCACGGCGGCAATGTGGACGGGGCCTATGGCTCCTCTCTCGGCGGCAGCTTTGTGGGTCTTCTCATTCAGAGGAAACGTATCCACATCAAGCATGGGTTCATCGGCTCTTCTGATTTGGACCAGGGCAGCAAGATCACCGCGCGGCTGCTGACCGCCATCGTCGGCCCGATGCTCTCCGGTGCCTGCACCAGTGAGAAGAAGCGCGCGAAGCTCAAGGCAAAGCTGCAGAAAAAAGGCGCCATCGGAGACGGGGACAAATCGCTGGAATTTGCCAACGATTTCATCGACAACATGAAGATCCTCAACCCGAAGACAATCAGCCGCGAGTTCTACTCGGACTATATCACGCCGCTGGACGACGATATCCATGTGGATGGCACCACGGTGCACATTGTCTATGCGCTGAAAATGGGCGAAAAATACGGGAAACGCTACCGCAGGCATTTCCGTAATCCGGATATCCACGAGTTCGACATGAAACACGAAGTCTGGCTCTATGATGATACGTGGAGAAAACCTGTGATGGATATGATCGACGAATGCATGGAGATGCCTGCCAGATGAAGGAGAACGCAAAATGAAGCTGTGTCCAAAGGAATTCGAAGCCATGCAGATGGGCTGGCGCAAATGGTATATCCGTGAGCTTGAGCTTGCCACATTCAAGAAATTCGGGCTCCGGATCAAAGACCGGAACATTCTGGAGGTCGGCTGCGGTTCGGGCTACGCAGCCTCGCTGATCACAGCGGAGGCCCCGCGCAGCTATACGGGGCTGGACATCATGCCGGAGCAGCTGGCGCTGGCCCGTGAAAAAGACCTGCCGAATGCCCGTTTCCTGGAGGGCAGCGCAGACGATCTGAGCGTCTTTCCCGACGGGAGCCTCGACGCTGTGCTGGACTTCTGCATCCTTCACCACGTGGAGGGCTGGCGGACGTTCTTTGACGAGTGCAGGCGGGTGCTGAAGGACGGCGGCTGCATCTATATCGCCGACCTCTCCAGAAGCTGCATCCACATCATAGATGCGCTGCTGCATTGGGATCACGCGGAAGAAGCGCTGTTCAGCTTCGAGGAACTGGAGCGTGAAGCCAACAGCCGCGGTTTTCGGACCGTGAAGAAAGCGATCGACCTGGGAATGGAGGGCTATTTCCGCTTTCAGAAGGAGTAAGGAAACAGAAGATGGAAGCCGTTGAATTCGGAAAAGATAATCGTCGGAAGATCATGCTGATCCCCGGCAATATGATGAGCTGGCGGCAATTTGAGCGGGTGATCCCGCTGCTGGAAAAGGATTTTCATGTGGTCGCCGTCAGCACCGACGGCTATGACGGTTCGGGGAAAACCACCTTTACCACAGCGGAGGCTTCGGCAGAGAAACTGGAAGCCTATATACGGGACAGGCTGGACGGACAGGTCGACCTCGTCTTCGGCGAATCCTTCGGGTGCGCCACGGCGGGCACGCTCTTCCACCGGAAACGCGTGCGTGCGGATTCCCTGATCATGAGCGGGCCGCAGTATATGAGCCTGGGGATCTTCAGCGGCTTTGTGACAAATATGATCCCGCGCAATCAGTACCGGCTGCTCGGAAAGGTCCAGGGGCAGAAAAAGCTGCCTCTGCTCCTGAAGCTCTACACCCGGACGGACGACGAAAAGCTCCTGCAGCAGTTTGCCGCCATACCTGCCAATATTTCCATGGAAACGCTGCGAAACTGCGCCCGGGAAAGTCTGCAGCTTTATAAGGAGATCGACCTCTACAAGGCCGATTCCGCAGCGAAGGTCGCCGTCTGGTACGGGGCGAAGGAGCCGAACATGAAAAAAGCCGTGCAGAAGCTGAAGCGGGCGTTCCCGAACGCGGAACTGCATCCCTTCCCCGGCTTCGGCCACGGGGAGATCATCGCGCATCCGGAACTGATGGCCGCAGAGATCAGACGATGGATGTGCACTCTATTCTGAAGGAGACGGAAACATGAAAGAGAAAGATCTGCCGATCGATCGCACCAGACACAAGGTCTATACAAAAAACGCAAAGAAATGCGTGATGTGCCTGCTCAGGCGCTGCTATGACAGAAAGACCGCTTCCGAATTATGGGAGAAGATCCAGCTTCAATACGCAGAGTTTCTGAAGGATGAACCTGCTCTGAAGGACCTGAAGGTCACCACAAGCATCTATGACCCGATCCTGATCTTTGCCTGGTACAAGGTAGCTTCCAAAAAACCGCCGCGTGATGAGATTCAGCAGGAGATCTGCAAAAGTTTCTTCGGAAGCTTCGACAAGCTGGGGAAAATATTTGATCTGAACCGCAGACGGGATAATCGGCTGGCGAACAGGATCTTTAAAAAAGCCAATGATATCCGTGTCGAAGAAATAAGAAAATTTCCGGATTCCTTCCGTATGGGCTTCTATGCCTACGACGACAGAAACGGCGTGGTCCGCTATAGCTTTACTCAGTGCCCGAACGCGGAATTCGCAAAACGGCACCATATGGAGGACGCGCTCCCGCTGATGTGCAACTGCGACCATCTGGCCATGCAGAAGCTCCATGCCTCTCTGATCCGGGAAGGCACCTGTGTGACTTCGGATCACTGCGATTACTGCATCTGCGGCGATCAGAATCCTCTGGCGAAAGAATATGAGCTCGTTGCGACGGAAAACGGGTTGCTGCTCAGCGTGAAAAAGGAAGTGAAGAAATGAACCCAACACAGATATTTGCTCCGGAGCGTGACGGATTCTGCGGGGCGTGGTATCCGAATCCGCAGGAATCGGACAGCGCCATGATCCTCATGCTTGGCGACTCCTCCGTGGATCGCATGGCAGCATCAGCCGCGAAGTGGCTGCATCGGCAGGGCTGCCACGCCCTGGCCATGTCGCCGGATAGAAAGGATTACGGGCATCACAACTACCCGCTGGAGCGTTTCGGGAAGGCCATCGAATTCCTGAAGTCCCGGGGCTGCGGGAAGATCGGCATCGTCGGTGCGTCCACAACGGGCATGCTGGCACTCGTAACTGCATCATACTATCCGGAGATCAGCCTGACGATCGCCGTTTCGCCGCCGGACTTTATCATGGAAGGCTTTTATCAGGACGGGCTGGACGGCATGCGCGAACGGCCGGGCGACAACGAGTCGTCGGTCTCCTGGAAGGGGCAGCCGCTGCCGTATCTGCCTTATGCCTATCGGCATCCGGAATACTGGCAGAAGATCATGGAGGAGTCGAAGGCGGGCGGCGACAAGATCGCGTCCCGGAAAATGTTTGACGAATCGGAGCGCCGCCATCCCCTGCAGGAAGAAGAAAAGATCAGGGTCGAGCGCATCCGCGGCAAAGTGATCTGCATCGGAGCGGAGGACGATGTGCTCTGGGATACCTGCAGGTACATTCGCCGCATGGAACAGCGCCTGAGCGAAACGCCGCACGAGAGCGTTTTCGAGGCCTGGCTCTATGAGCACGGGACGCACTTCGCCTTTCCCGAATCCATGTTGAAAATCATGCTGCCCGTGGGTTCCCAGCTGCTGGTGAGCATCATGTTCAAAGCCGGAAAAGACTATCCGAAAGAGTGCCGCGAAACGCGGATCGATATTGACAGAAGACTGCAGAAAGCACTTCGGGAATGGCAGGCTGAAAAATGCTGACGGTTATTCAACTGATCCTGTTCTGCCTTCTGTTTACCCTTATGGTGAAGCTGGCCGTCGGAAACGATGCGGTCAACGGCCTGTATTTCTATCCGAAGCCGGTGCAGGAGCGGGCCTTTGTTATCGGCCTGATCGACCCGGAGACCGTTGTGAAAAAGAGAAAGCGGTTCATGATCCCCTTCTTTCTCATCATGCTGGCCGCACTGGTGCTGATCATCGGCGTGTGGAACCGCGTCTCGGATTTCAAGACAGCATACCTGCTGGCGCTCCTCTTTCTGGAAGTCATGAACTGGTACGACGGAATCGTGATCGACAGGCTCTGGGTGGGGCATGATCCGTTCTGGCTCCTGCCCGGCTGCGAGGATATTCCCTATGTGCAGACCTGGCGGCAGGTGCTGAAAAAGCGTGGAATCCTGACGCTGATCTGGGTCGCCGGTGCCGGCATCGTCGCCGGCATCGTCGTGCTTGTGTTTTGAGAACCATGGAGGACTTGCTGGATGACAGAGGATGAACTGAAAAAAGTATACCGGCGCATGCTCTGGATCATCCCCGGCATGCTGCTGGCCATGATCGGCGACTACTGCATGGGCGTAGAGCCGAAGGACAGTTATGCCATCTCGGGAATGATATCCTCAGGGTGGCTCACGATCGCCGACTGGCGGATCGCGCTGTCCAACATCGGTGGCCTTCTGGGCACCGCCTGCTACACCGTCGCCGCGCTCCCCTTCGCAGCGTTTCTGAAAACCATGCTCCCCGGGTGCAGGGAAAAATGGGATCGGCGGCTGCTGAAGCTTTATATCACCGGACTGATCCTGGGTGTCATGTGTTTCCTGTACTTCCACCTCGAGTGCGGGACGCTGATCCACAACTTCAATGTGATCTACGAAGCCGCCGGAGGCGATACGGAGCTTGCGGTGGCTATGTGGAACCGCTCGTATATGGTGCAGATCGTTCCGTATTGGGTGACCTTCTTTGCCTTTGAGCTTGCCATCCTGATCGGCTGGATCGCGCTGATCCTGCGGGGGATCTTTGCGCTGAACAAAACCTGGATCCTGGCTGCCCCACTGGTCGTCGCCGGATTCGGTTATCTGCTTGAGCTGCTGATTCCCTGGCCATTTAACGGTTTCGTCTCGGGTTTCGAGAGCTTCGGCTGGATCGTGATGTTCCTCGGAGGAAGAAAGCTCGTCCTGCAGGCAATACAGGAGGAAATATGCTGCTGACTGTTTTTTTATCGATCGTATTCTGCGCGGCGATATCATTGATGTTGTTATCAGCCGTAGCTTTTATTCAAAATGAGAAGTTCTTCTCTTCTGCGCCTAAGGAAGCGCAGGAATTGCTCCTTCCAAGAAATAGCGAACTGTTCTACGGTGCCCGAACCATAGGCTGGACTCTCATGGTATTCAGCATTCTCATGATACTGGGCGTGGGGGTCATCTCGATCTGGGACGGCTTCAGAAATGGTTTTACATTCTGGCAGTTTTTCCTGAGATTCGTGTTTATATTCACCATATACAAGCTTTACGACATGATCTGTTTCGATTATTTCCTGCTTATGAAGTTTCACTTCTTCCAGCACTATTATCCTGAAGTGGCAAGTGTGTATCCCCTTAAAAAGTACGGCTATAACATAAAAAGCCAGCTGTTAAAGCTTTTGGTCGTATTTCCGGCGGCTTCCGCTCTTGCCGCATGGTTCTGTAGTTTGATCTGAAAGGAAGCATGATTGTGATGCACAGGCTTATCAGGACCTCCTGCGCGATTGCCGCAGAAGAAATCGGAAAAGAAAAAGCCGACAGGATCGCAGCCTCGGCTCAAAAGCGATATGAAGAACTGCTTGCGGAGAATGCAGGTGACAGCAAAGCTCTGCGGGCACACACCTTCACACGTATTTATCCGGCGATCGCCGTTTACGAGGCGTTCAGGGCGGACGGCATCGAGCGGGAAAGAGCCGTCTGGTATATCCGCGAGTATTTTCAGCGCTTTTCCGCGAAATATGTGCCGCATTTGCAGCGGACCATCAAAGTGCTTGGTCTTGCAAAGAGGATCCCGAAGCTCTTTATGAAGATCTCACTTCAGAGTTTCGGCCCGGAAGCGGGATTCGAATATGAGTTCCCCGAGAGGCACGGCAACGAGGCACGGTTCAATATCATCCGCTGCCCGTATTATGAGACGTGCAGACGATACGGATGCCCAGAAATCACACGTGCTTTTTGTGACGGTGATGACGCGGGATACGGGAATCTGCATCCCAGGCTGTTCTGGGGACGCACGAAGACCATCGGCCGCGGCGGCGACTGCTGCAATTTCCTGCTGCAGTATCAGGACTGAATGATGAAAGAAGATCAGTAAGACACTGAAAATAAGGATATGGGAGGAAATAAAACCAATGCAATACGGATTTATGGGAATGCTGTTTTCAAAAATGTTCGGGAAGACCGTCTATAAGTATACCGGGAAGGCTGTGCCGCAGATCAACATACGTGAGTTCAGAAAAAAACACATGGCGGAATACAAAGCCATGGTCGGCAGAACACCGTCTGTGGGCTCGATGAAAGAAAACATGTTTGCGCCGGTCATGTATCTGGCCTGTTACGGCTTCGCTTACTATAAGGCTGACCCGGAGCATATCACCATGGACGTGTTTGACGGCATGATCGACGCCATCTGCAGATGCGACACGATGAAAAAATTCTACAAGGGCAAGAACTGCTTTGATCAGAAAGAGATCGACAAGTATGTCAAGGGTTCCGAACGGTCGAAGAAAAAGCAGTATCCCATGGACTGGCTCTTTGACTTCTCCTATGATCTTTCCGTGCCAGAGTACTATGTCACCCACAGGGAATGCGGCGTATGCAAGATCGCGCAGCAGGAAAACCTCATGTTCCTGATGCCGCATATGTGCGTGATGGACTACCCGACGATCGAATATAAGGGCGGAAAACTGATTCGGACAAAAACGCTCGGCG
>JAEEGI010016523.1_pt1 | contig 15235 bp, 16 predicted proteins | sample 8958751 | NCBI WGS metagenome assembly JAEEGI01 (sample SAMN16246545, study PRJNA631951) | gut metagenome | biome: gut microbiome; feature: rumen; material: KS-attached | host: Bos | place: Iran: Karaj | collected 2018-10
GATACCTGGAATTCCGCAGGAAAGAAGGCTTGACGGGGTTCCTCGTGGCCAACCGCAAAGCCTCGACGCTCCAGGTTGCCTTCTCCATGATTGCCACCTGCGTTGGCGGAACCGCCACCATCGGTATCGCCGGAAACGTGCTGGTCAAAGGTTTTCCCGCCATCTGGTGGCTGTTGAGCGGTGCGCTCGGCCTGCTGGTTTTGGCGCTCTTCCTCGCCAAAACCGTACGCCAGACCCAGGCCATGACCCTGCCGGAAATCGCACAGCACGCCATCGCCCCCCCGGCGCGTCCGATCAGCGCCGTCATCATCTGCATCGCCTGGTGCTCAATACTGGCGGCACAATTTTCTGCCTGCGCTCATATTGTCTCCGCTTTTGGCGTCAGCTTTGAGACCGCCCTGCCCTGTTGCTGCCTGGTCATCGTGCTCTACACTGCGCTCGGCGGCCAGGCAAGCGTCATCAAGAGCGACATTATCCAGTACCTGCTGGTCATCGCTGCTTTCGCCGGCGTTTTGCTATGGCTGTTTTTCACCAAGGAACAGGCCTTTGCCCTGGTGCGCTGGGAACTGGTCAACGAACGTTTTTCCTATGGCGAGATCGGGTACTACCTGCTCTTTGTCGGCGCCAGTTATATCATCGATCCGATGCTGTTTTCCCGCCTGCTGAGCGCAAGGGACGAAAAGACCGCCCTTCGCGGCGCCTTGTGGGGCGCTCTGGGCATTGCGCTTTCGGGACTCGCGATCGTTTTGACGGGCTTCGGCGCCATGACGTTCATCGAAGGTGATATCCGCCCGGATCAGCTCCTGACCGTTACCCTGTTCCGGCAACTGCCACCTTCCCTTGGCCTGTTCCTGTTGCTTGGCCTGCTGAGCGCAATCATTTCGTCCGCAGATACCTGCCTTGTCACCGCTTCCAGCATCTTTGCCCATGACATTGTCAGAAGCCACCATCTGGCCCTCTACCGCCTGATGACATTGATTTTCGGAGTGGCCGCCCTGCTGCTGGCCGTCCGGGGCGACGCCATCCTGAGCTATCTGCTTGCCGCCAACGATATCTTCGTCGGCGGCGTGGTCGTGCCACTGTTCGTCGCCATGATCTCGGGCGGTCGTGTCAGGATGCGCCCAATGCTGGCTGCCATGACGGCGGGCGGAACTTTGGGACTGGTCTCGGCACTCGGCGGCATTCTCAACAAGGGCAGCCTGTGGGATAGCAAGGTGTACAGCGTCTGCGGCATCTTGCTTTCCCTGCTGCTCAGCCTCGCCGCCCGAAACGGCGGCAGCAAGACCGCAGACTGACAGGCACAGCCTCTCGCGGAACTTCGCCCCCCCTGCGGCTCTGGAAGGAGTCTTGGCGGGCCTTATTCTAAGGCACAGAAAAACAAATGGCCCCGGCCGGCGAAACCGGACGGGGCTCGACATGCGAAACTTCATGCGGCCTTAAAAAACGCGGATTCCTCTTCTATATCCGGTCGTAATGCTTGCCGTGCCAGTAGATTCGTTTTGTGACCTCCGCCTTTTCGGGCAGCGTCACGCCTTCCATAATCCACTTGTAGAATTCGTCGAATCCGGTGCGATCCACAATGTAGCCGACATGCTCCTTCCCTTCGAAGGCACCTGGATCAATATGCTTTTCCACGTAGGCGTACGCGTTTTTGATGATCTTCACAACGCTTTCCTCATCCGCCCACTTGATGAAGTCTTCGGCAAGGCGAGGATTCCTCTTGCCGGTCCTTCCCAGCAGCACAATACGGAAATACCGCTCTTTGCTGCGCGTCCAGGCCCGGGTGGGACAGTACGCGGCACACACGCCGCAGCCGATGCAGCGATCATGGTTCCGCCGGACTTTTCCGTTGACCATGGACAGGGCATCCACCGAGCGGATCCGGCAATATTTGACACACTGTTCGCAGCCGATGCAGCGATCCGGATTGTACTGCGGCTCCGTCATGCCGACGACGCCAAAATCGTCCATGCGCACCTTGGCGCAGTCGTTGGAGCAGCCGGTCAGGGCTATCTTCATGTGCCGGTTGTTGGGAAAGACCGTGCTCTCGATACGCCGCGCCAATCCGGTCGTGTCATAGCATCCAAAGGGACACAGCCGCGAACCCGGGCAGGCCACGATATTGCGCGTGCCGGAAGCCGGGTAGCCCTTGTCCTTTTCCTCCTGGTTGGTTTGGACATCCTCGATGATTGCCTGCAGACGGCGGTTCACCGCCTCCATGTTCTCCAGGGCAATGCCGGGGATCTCCACTCCCTGGCGGTTGGTCAAAAAGATTGTACCATTGCCATATTCTTCCGCGATCTGGGCGACCCTCGTCAGACTGGCGGCGCTGACAACGCCTCCCGGCATGCGCACCCGGCTCGCGGTTTCGCCCCGGTGCTTGGAATAGCGGAAGGCGTTCTTTTTCAGTTTTTTTACATTGATATCACGTGTCATGCGATGTTCCCCCCTCCCCTAGTCCAGCATGTTTTTGGCCTGCGTATAGTTGAAGACCGGGCCATCCAGGCAGACATATTTCTCCCCGATGCGGCAGTGGCCGCACTTGCCCAGTCCGCAGCACATCTTGCGTTCCTCGGAAACCCAGATATTTTCCTCGCGCAGGCCCTTTTCCAGCAGCGCGGCGACGGAAAATTTCATCATGGCCGGAGGGCCTACCACGACCGCTTTCGCCCGGCTCACATCCCGAAGCTCAATCTCCGGGATGTACTTCGTCACCAGGCCGGTCTTTCCCCGATAGTCCTCGCCTGCGCCATCCACGGTCAGCACCAGATCCAGCGCCCGTTCCCAGCGCACCAGATCCTCTTTGAACAGTATGTCCTCCGGACTCCTGAAGCCGACAATCACATGCTTGTCCTTGGAATTCGCGCTTTCGGCCAGTGACTCGATGACGCCGCGCACCGGCGAGACACCCGTTCCTCCAGCGACGACGACCACTTCGCCCTCCGCATATTCCCGCGTGTCAAAGCCGTTGCCGTAGGGGCCGCGCAGCAAAAGGCTCTGACCGGCGTAGTGTTCGAACACCTCGTCCGTTACACGGCCGACGCGGCGGATCGTCAGATCCACAAAATTCTCACCGATGCCGCTGACCGAGATTGGAGCTTCTCCATACTTGGGAATCGAAACTTCGAAAAACTGCCCCGGTTTCACCTCTCCGTGAAACTCCATCCGGAAGGTGTACTCTTTCGCCGTATGCCGGATCACCTCCAGGATCCGGGAAGGAGCGGGAACATACGGATTTTCCGCCTTATTGATCATGTTCTGCCTCCTTTCTCACGGCGTCCGCCACCTTGTTGATGCAGTTGGAGAACGAGATGTATTCCGGGCACACCGCGTCGCAGCGACCGCAGCCCACACACATGTCATAACCGGTCCGTTTCCTGAAATCATGGATCTTGTGCAACACCTTGAAGCGCATCCGTTCGCCGTTCGTCCGGCGGTACTGGCCTCCTCCGGCCACCGTGGTGTAGCCGTCGATCATGCAGGAAGCGCCCACCCGGCGGCGTTCGCCCACCTTGCCGTTGTCCGTGTAAAAAACATCCTGCATCGTGTAGCAGGTGCAGGTCGGGCAGACCAGGGTACAGCGCCCGCAGTTGACGCAGCGCACCGAATACTCGTCCCAGAGTTCCGACTGGTAGATGCTTAAGGGGACATCCCCGGGAACTGTGACCCGCACCGAGTTTTCCTGCACAAAGCAAGGAGTGACGCTTTCCTCCCTGCCGCCCGCGGCCGCAAAGATTTTGGCAATCTCCGCATCGGGCACGTCGCAGCGATACATGCCATCCATCTTGTCAACGGAAAAGACGTAGCCCTCTTCCACGCGGTTGCTCTTCATGTCCACGCAGAAACAGTCTTCACAGCTCTTTTCGCATCCGATCAGCGCAAAGCGCACCTTCTCCCGGCGTCTCCGGTAAAAAGAGTCCTTGCTCTCCCCGTTATGCAGATAGATGTAGTCCAGCCTTTTGACTGCGTGCATATCGCAGCTTCGCAGAAAAATGATGACCGGCCGCTCGTCGATATCGGCCTCCTTGACCTGCTCCTCCGTAAAAAAGAACAGGGTTTCCGAAAGGGGCAGCAAAAATTCCTTGAAGGCATATTCGGATCGTTTCTCCAGCTCCAGTTCGCTTTCATCCCCAATGAAATCGTAACGGACGACATCGTCGTCCGCGAACCGGCCCTCTCCCTTCTTCAGAACCGGCGCGTAGAGCCGGAAGGCTTGTCCCAATGCTTTCAGGACCTGTCCGAAACCTTCCGTGTTCAGCACATAACCCACTTCCTTCCTCCTTTCTTCGAGAAGTTTCCCCAAAAAGCTTCCCGCCAGGCGGACGCCCTCCCCGACTCAATGTCTCCGGCACCGCCGGTAAAAGGGCGTTCCCATTTGCAGAGCCCGCCTCCGGGACTCTCCCTTCCGGCGGAAATACTTTCCGCCGTGACAACCGCTTACATCCTCAACGGACATATTGCCGTCCATTTCCTCCAGCGACCGTTCCAGTGTCTTTTCCATATGCAGGGCCGCCACCTCGCCAACAAGCAGAATCCCCGGCGTCGGCGCATCCCGGGCCAGGACGGCGATATGCTCCAGCAGACCGTCGATCCGCCTTTCTCCATCCATCATTCCCCGGCACAGTACGGCTGCGGGCGTCCGCGGATCCTTTCCGTGCATCATGAGCTGCCGGGTTATCTCGCCGATATGGTGCATCCCCATGAGAAAGATCAGCGTGCCCGGCATCCGCGCCAGGGCCGCATAGTCAAGGACCCGGCCATCCGCTCCGTGGCCGGTCACCACCGTAAAGGCCGCGGCCATGCCGCGGTGCGTGACCGGAATGCCCAAAACCTCCGGCACCGCGATCGCGGAACTCACCCCGGGAATCACCTCGTAGGCGATGCCGTTCTCCTGAAGAGCCAGCACCTCCTCGCTGCCGCGTCCGAAGACGAAACTGTCGCCGCCCTTCAGGCGCACCACGACGCGGCCTTCCCGGGCCTTTTGGATGAGCAGCCGCGTGATCTCCTGCTGCTCCATGCTGTGCCTGCCGTGGCGCTTGCCCACCGCGATGATCTCGCAAGAGGGTGAGGCATACGAAAGCACGTTGTGATCTATCAGATCGTCATGGCAGAGAACGTCCGCCCGCCGGATCGCCTGCAGGCCCCGCAGCGTCAGCGCGCCGCGCCCCGGACCGGCACCGACCAGCAGCACACAGCCCCGTTTTTCAGCGCCAAATTTTGTTTCTGACCTCATCGCAGAGGCTCCTGTAGTCCGCAAACGAACCTTCCGCCCGGGCATGATGCCGACAGGCAGCCATGCCCCGCAGGCCCAAAAGCAGAGTGGAACGCAGCGAGATCATGTTGGCGTTGCCATGAAAGAGCTTGTCTGCTATCAAAGTACGAGCCGGACGCTTGTCCGCATACTTCGCCATGGAGATTTCTTTCATCATGTTCAGGCTGTCCGCATCGAAATTCGCGTTGGTGAGTTTTCTCCCCTGTCTTCCAGTCTGATTTACGTTGAAGGCCGTTCGACATTTTTTCACTTTTCTCTTGTAGCGTACGGTCAAGAAAAAGACGGTTGTATTTGCAACGGAGTAACCATGAAAATTGCCGAACTACGAACACTGTGCCCACTCTTCGAGGGTATAGGAGAAAAGGATTTTGAGGCGCTTGTTGATTGCCTTGCGCCGCTCAGGCGGTGCTATGCAAAAGGATCCTACGTGTTCAAGGCCGGGGATGGCGAGTATTCCGCAGGAATTGTGCTTTCCGGAAACGTGCGGGTGATACAGGAGGACTTCTGGGGACATCGTTTCATTGTGGCCCAATTTGGGCCGGGGGATCTGTTTGGCGCGGCCTTCGCCTGCACGCAAGCGAGAGTTTTGCCCTTCAGCCTGGTGGCAGAGAGCGATACGGAAGTTCTTCTGGCAGAGATCCAGAAAATTCTCACCCAGTGTTCCCACGCCTGTGTTTTCCACGGACGTATGGTCAAAAATATGGCAATCCTGATGGCGAAGCGCAACGTTCATCTGACGCAGCGGCTGCAACACCTCTCCCACCGCAACATCAGGACAAAGCTGCTTTTCTTCCTCTCGGATCAGGCCCGGCAAGCAGGCTGCAACACCGTAACCATTCCCTTCAACCGTCAGGAACTGGCCGACTATCTCTGCGTGGATCGCAGTGCGCTGTCACGGGAGTTGGGGCTGATGAGGAAGAAAGGTCTGCTGGAATTCGAGAAAAACCGGTTTACACTGCTACGGTGAGCTTAACTGTACCAGTCTTGACCTGATCTGACAGTTGCCCCTTGCAAAAAAGGGGAAATTCCATTTTTGTTCTCCTTCTTCGCCCGGATGGGTTATCATGGATTTTTTCATCTTAAAAAACGGCAAGGAGACAATCATGCCCTACATCGCCATCAAGGCCTACCCCAAGGACGACGAGACCAAGCGAGAAATCGTGGACCGCATCAATCAGCTCTTTCTGGAAGTGTGGAAGTGCCCGCAGGAAGCCATCAGCATTTCGATAGAAGAAATTGAACCGGCCCTTTGGGAAGAAAACGTCTTCAAAAAGGAGATCGAGCCGCACCGCGACAAGATGATGATGCTGTCGGGCAAAAAGACCTATTGAACATCCCTGGGGAGGAAGCTCGACGCATGCCTCCCATAACACATCCTTATACGAAGAAATCCCTTATGAACAGGCAAACAACCACAACACGCCGCGCGCTCTGCGGACGTTACGCAGCCGCGCTCGCGCTGATCATGGCGATGGTATTCGCCTCGGAACAGTGCCAGGAGAAGGAGTTTATCTTTCCGGAGATCCTGGCTTTGGCGGTAGGTTTCTGGGTGGCGCCCCGTCCCTTCTGGCGCGCCTCCCGGCTCAACATCTTCCTCGCGCCGACTCTGGCGGCGGTCTGCGGCGTACTCCTGATGCGCTACAGCCACCTGCCGCTGGCCGCCATGATCGTGGTGGCCTACATCGCGGTGGCGCTGCTGCTGGTGGCGACCCGTTCGCGGCTGGCCCCGGCCATTTCCGCCGCGATTCTGCCGCTGCTCATCGGCACCACGTCCTGGAACTATCCGCTTGCCGTCGGCGTGCTGACCGGCACTGTGGCGCTGGGCAGCATCGTGGCGCAGCCCTCTTCCGGAGAAACGCCATCGGAGGAGGCGCCGTTTTCACAGCGTGACGAACTGATCTTCTGGGGAAAAATTCTTCCGGTCGTCGCCGCATACGCAGTGATGATAACGCTCTGCGACGTGCCCTTCATGATGGCGCCGCCGCTGATCGTGATGTTCAGCGAAGCCGTCCGCCCCAACAACCCGCTGGCCAGGCAACCGTTCAAACCTTTCTTTTTGGTGGCGCTTGCCGCCAGCTGCGGCGTTCTGGCGCTGTTCTTCCTGAAGGGGATGCTGCTGTTTCCGGGCTGGCTGTGCGCCGCTCTGGCTTCCTGCGCCGTCTTTGCCGGCTACGAGACAACGGGAATGCGGCTTCCGCCCGCAGCCGCGCTTGGCCTGCTGCCCCTGCTGGTTTCCCCCGAGCGGCTTGCGGGATATGCGTGGCAGGTACCGGCAGGAGCGGCACTCTTTCTGGTCATCGCCTGCCTGATCTTCAGGCCCAACGCGGCGGCTTCGAAGAAGGGGGCCTAAACCCATGCCCCGTTTCCGGTGCCTCGTCAGCCCGATCGAAAACCTGCCGCGCCAGCAGCGTTTCTGGGACATGGTGCGCGTCAACCCGGAGATCTCCGAGCTGTCGCTCGATCCTTTCCAGGAAGAACGCCCGCTGCTGGAAGAACTGCGCCGCCACGGCGTCATAGGCGCCAAGGCGGCGGCGGAAAACTATCACATCGAAAAACTTGCCGGGCGGGATGTCTGGGAACTGATCTACACCTCCGGCAAAAAGCCCACGCCCCTGCTCTCCATCCGGCTGGCCAGCCCCCAGATGGAGCTGGAGATCTGAAGTCGCAGAAAAGGCTTACGCGCCCTTCCCGTTGGTCACGGTGGCAAAAGTCTCTATCTGCTTCCCGAAAACCTCCTCGCACTTGCGGCAGGCGCCGCAGTTCTTGTCGCAGAAGGCCACCGTCTTGAAGAAATCTTCCGGCAGTTTGGCATTGTCGATAAACATGTCCTTGGAAAGAATCTGGGTCGCGTCCAGCAGATCGAGCAGATTGCCGCGGTAATGGCCATCCAGATAGGCCTGGAAGATCATCCTCATGCGGCTGACGGGCAGGGTCTTGCCGCAAACCTTGAGAATATCCGCCAAGCCGTCAACCATGTACGTATCCTCCGGGCGGATGAAGGGCGAACGGAACACGTTGGGAGGATTGAGCAGGTTGCTGTTCTGGCAGCCGTAGAGCTTGTTGAGGTGGAAGTCGTCGCAGTCGGTGGCCTTGTGCACCTGCTCGCGATTGTGATCGTTGGACATGGAGATGAAGATGTCGTGATTGACCTTGAACGGGCAGTGCAGCATGCAGCCTTCATTGACGAGAATTTCAATTTTCAGATCGGGATCGTAGGCCTTGATCTGGCGGCACAGCCGCTCCAGTGCCGGAAAATCCCGGTTCAGGCCGCGGTCAAGGATGATCTTGCGGGCGCGGAAGGCGCCGCAGGCGTTTTCCAGATAGCGCCGCATGGTGTGGAACTTGGCGATGGTGTCGATGAAACAGTTGACGCTCGGCACCAGTTCCAGATCACCGATGCGCGGCTCGATGGCGATCATCCGGCGGATATAGAAGAAGTCGAGGAAGATGATGCCGTGCAGCAGGCCCCGATCATGCAGATCCAGAAGCAGGCGGCAGTTGCCGCGGACGTTGTCACTGGAGTAGTTGAGCGGCGGATTGTAGCGTCCGTTGAGCGTCACATACTTCTTCACGTCCGGAGCCATAAGTTTCAGCGCGCGGTTCAGGTTCTGGAAAGTCGGCTTGTTGTAGATGACGCGCGCGTCGTTCATGAACGAGCTGGGAAGCGTGAAAAAGACCGAGTAGATCCGTTCGTGATTTTCGTTGATCATCGACGCGATAAAATCGTCATCGTACTTGAGCGGGATATCGAACTGCATGACACTCTCCTTTGGGGCGGTATTTTTTTTGCACGATAGCACATTCCCGCGCGAAAAGCACGGCATCCCCCGCCCTGGAAGCCATTGCGCGATTTTCGGATGGATGCGTCTTCAGCGGGACTTTGCGGCCAGCAGCGTGCCGCAGCCGCCCTCGCATTGGCCCCTCCAGCGGTTGCCCCGGCGCACATGGGGCAATTGCGCGCGCAACGCGCGGTAGATCTCCTGCCGCCGCTCCTCTCCGGGTGAGACAAAGGACGCAAGGCCGACCGGATTGTAGCGCAGGAGGTGCAGCGTCGCCTCCGGAAAAGAGGCCATGCGCCGCGCCAGTTCCTCCAGTTCGGCGTCCGTATCGTTGAGGCCGGAGAAGAGCAGGTAGTTGATGCCTACCCGGCGGCGGCTCCGGCGCGACAGTTCGGGCCAGATCCTGCCCAGAGCCGCCCACAGCGTCTCAAAACCGGGGCCTTCCGGCAAAACACGGCGGTAGGTTGCGGCGGTCCCGGCATGCAGCGACAGCATCAGGCCGTTGTGGGGCAGACGCAGAAGCTCTTCCAGACGTTCAAGCGGACGCCCGGTGGTGGTCAGCGACAGTTCCAGGCCACGTTCGCGGCACTCCGCCAGAAAGGCGCGCGTGACGTCCCAGTTCAGCAGGGGTTCGCCGCTGCCGGACAGTGTCAGGCGCCGGAAATCGCAGCCCAAGGCCTTGGCCCGCTCCACCTGTGCCCAGAGTTCTTCAAGGCTCAAGTTGCGGAAAAAAGTGCGTCCGGACGCGCAAAACGCGCACCCCAAGGGGCAGCCCGCCTGGCTGGAGAGGCAGAGCGTGCCGCTTCCGTAGAATACGCTCTCCACGATGATGCCATCTTCCAGCTCTACAGCAATCTTGCGGTTGCCGTCCATGAATGCTCCACTCCTTCCGCTTCACTGCGCTTGCGTCCGGCAGATCTCTTCCTGCAACGCCCTCCACCCGGCTTCGCCGGGATCCTCCTCACCGAGGGGGGCAGAAGCACAACCTTCCCTGAGGGGGTGACACTAAAAATATTTTACATTCTCTTTACAATTGCTTTATACTACTTTAGACAAGGATGAGGGGTGTTTCCTATCACCGCTTGTCCTTCATTCCCGAAAAAGCATATCTCAACCTTTCAACCCAACTTTCTTTCCGGTTGCTTCCCAGGATCCCTCCTGCAACCCCAAATTCAAAGTTCTTTCAAACTTTCCGACATCATAACACCTGCAACCCGAAGGAGGTGATGAAAACGCGGCACAGCTTCACCCATGGCTTTTCAAGTGGAAGAAAACCCATCCTTTTTTACGTTTTTTCAATCACAGGGAGGTTTTCATGAAGCGACGTACTTTTTTATGCCTTATGATGTCCTTGTTTCTTGTCATCGCCCTGCTCCCCTCAGACAGCCCGGCGGGCGGCAAGGCCCATCCCAACGCCTTTGGGCGCCCCACTCCCGATAACTGGAACCCCGGTGAACACATCACCGCGACCCGCGCCACCCGTCCCTACGGCTGGATGGATCAGACACGCTCGGAAGTTTTGGCACGCAACGGCATGGTGGCCACCAGCGAACCACTGGCCACGCAGGCCGGTCTGAAAATCCTGCAGGACGGCGGCAACGCGGTGGACGCCGCGGTAGCGGCCTCGGCTATGCTGGCGCTGGTCGAACCGCATAGCTGTGGATTGGGCGCGGAGCTCTTTGCCATTGTCTGGTCGGCAAAGGATCAGAAGCTCTACCAGATCTCCGCCAACGGCTGGTCTCCGGCCAGCTGGTCCATTGACTACTTCACCAAACGCGGCTTCAAGGAGATCCCCAAGAAGGGCATCTTCTCCGCCGTGGTGCCGGGTTCGGTGGATGGATGGGACAAACTTTTGAAACGCTTCGGCACCATGACCTTCAAGGAAGTGCTGGAACCGGCCGCGCATTACGCGGAGGAAGGCTTTGGCGTGCATGAGGTGCTGGCAGGCAACTTCCGCGATTCCAAAGAGGATCTGCTGAACGTTGATCCCGACACGGCCGCGGTCTATACGAAAAACGGCGAGGTACCGGCGCTCTACAGCATCTTCCGCAATCCCGACATGGGCCGCACCTTCCGGGTCCTGCAGGAAAAGGGCCGTGATGCCTTCTACAAGGGCGAGATAGCCGAAGCCATCGTGAAAAAGGCCAACTCGCTGGGCGCGGAGTGGACCATGGAGGACCTCTCCACCTTCGAGGCGGAATGGGTACCACCGGTCACCACCAATTATCACGGCTATGACATCTGGGAAACCCCGCCGCCAAGCCAGGGCTGGGCAGCACTGGAAATGCTCAACATACTTGAGGTCTGTTCGGAAGAAAACAACTTCGATCTGGCGGAACTTGGCCGCGAAAACCCGCTCTTTACCCACTACATGGCGGAAGCCAAGAAAATCGCCTACTCCGATCTGCTGCGGTACAACGCCGACCCGCGTTTCGAGGGCCCGCCGCTGGACAAACTGCTTTCCAAGGACTACGCCAAAAAGCTTTGCCCGCTGCTCTCCGCGGAAAAGGCCCGTCCCGCCAGCGTGAAGGGCAACATGGGCGGCGGCACCATCTACATGACCACGGCGGATCGCTGGGGTAACATGGTATCGCTGGTCTACAGCGTCTACTTCTCCTGGGGCTCCAAGGTAACCATCCCGGGCTACGGCTTCCAGCTCTCCTGCCGCGGCGCGATGTTCCCGCTGGATCCCACGCATCCCAACCGCCCGGAACCGCACAAGCGGCCCTTTATCACCATCATCGCCGGATTCATCAGCCAGGGCGGCAAACCGCTCATGGCTTTCGGCAACATGGGCGGCAGCACCCAGCCGCAGGCGCATGTCCAGCACGTCGTCAACATGATCGATCTGGGCTACAACGTACAGGCAACCACCGACGCGGCCCGCTTCGACCATGATCAGGTGGCCGACCGGCTGGATCTGGACATCTATCTGGACAAGGCGGTGGGCGAGAAACTGCGCGCCATGGGGCACAATGTCAAGGCTGTCCGTGGTCTGGCCGGAGGTTATCAGGGAATCCTCTTTGAAGCCGATCCCTCGCTTCCCGCGCCAGACGGCAAAGGTCCGGTGAACGGTGTGTACCGCGCCGGTTCCGACCTGCGCAAGGACGGCATGGCGGCAGGTTTCTAAATCTGGATCGCCTTTTTGAAAACATTCCTGTTCCGGCACTTGACGAGAACAGGTACAAAAAACCGGGGTGAAAGCTGAAACTTTCGCCCCGGTTTGTTTGATGGCATACAATTTTTTGAATGAACGGCAAGTTTCTCTGACAACCTTCCTCTACTTTCACCGCTTCACTGGAAAGTCACGGCTCAACGTCCTCTGCGAAGGGGCCTTTAAAGCCTTCCCCCATGGGGAAGGTGGCAGCGCGAAGCGCTGACGGAAGAGGTCAGCATCGCGCCATATCCGACCTCTCCCGCCGCTGACGCGGCACCCTCCCCAGGGGGGAGGGCTTTCTGTAGCCTCCCTGTTGGGAGGCTTTTCGAGGACATGGTGATGTTCAAAGGAAAATGCAGGGGTGGCGCGAAACGCCGGGGGGAGTTAGCCCCCCTCACCGCATCCCCAGCGCGACATGGGTCTGCGGGATGACCCGCACATCCGGGTGCAGACGGGCCGCCAGCGCCTGCCAGCACAGCAATTGGGACGCCTCGCAGGCCGCACCGCCGGTGCGCGGCTGTAAAATCAGCGGCAGATGCGGCGCCTTTTCCGCGGCAAGCGCGGCCGCCCGCGCAAGCTCCTCTTCCGCCAGCTCCGGCGCCACCACCAGCTTCACGCAGCCGCCCACCGGATCCGCAAGCCGCAGAAACTCCGCGTGCGCTTCCCAGCGGGTTGGCTCGCCGGTTACGGTGGAAAGCTTGATGTCCAGCGCCACATGATCGAGATGGGGCAGAACTTTCGAAAGGGCCTCCGGCAAGGTGCCGTTGGTTTCCAGGTAGATGGGCAGCCGCCCGCGCAGAAGCGGCAGGATCTCCCGCAGGCTTTCGGCATGCAGCAGCGGCTCTCCTCCGGTAAGGCTCAGCGAGTGGTGCGCCCCGGGGAGACGTTCCAGAAAGGCGTCCACCAGCGCCAGCAGCGCCTCCGGCCCAACCGGATTGGCAAGCGCCCGTCCGTCTTCCGTCAGGATTTCGGGCGGCATCTCGTGGCGCGTGTCGCAGTAGGCGCAGGCAAGGTTGCAGCCCGAGCAGCGCACAAAGATCTGGCGGCGCCCCACCCAGGCGCCCTCTCCCTGCACGGAGGAAAAAGCCTCCACCAGCGGAAGGCCACGTTCGCAGTGCTCAGTCACGGGTGTACTCCGCACGCGCGCGGCCCGATTCCCAGACGCCGACCCGCTCCACCTCCACCGGCCAGGCGGCAAGCGCCGTTTCCAGCCGCTCGAACAGGTAACGGGCAATATTCTCCGACGAGGGGCTCATATCGCGAAAGGTTTCGAGTTCGTTGAGATACTTGTGATCCAGTTCCCTGAGCAACTTGCGGGTCTCGTCCTTGAGCACGCGGAAATCAAGCCCCAGGCCCGCCTTGTCCAGCTCGCGCGCGGCCACCGTCACTTCCACCTTCCAGTTGTGGCCGTGCAGCTTTTCACAGTCGCCGTGGTAGTTGAGCAGATTGTGCGCGGCGGCGAATTCCTCCTCAATCGTCAGATGGTACATGCTCTTCTCCTTCTTCCGGATCCGGGGACGAATCGTCGTCCTTCACCGGCACCCGGTAACTTTCATCCGCCCAGCGGCCAAGATCGACAAGGCGGCAGCGCTCCGAACAAAAGGGCCGGCTGGGATTGCCCTCCCAGTCGCATTCACGGCCACAGATGGGACATGGTCTCCTCATTTTCAGGCTCCTTTTTCCGCCTCATATCATCCGGGGTGACACCAGGCCGTCGCGCTCCCAGCGCATAAGCGCCTCCCGGGCGCCGGTAACCGGATCTTCGGTGTCTTCCACCACATAGAACCCGGCGTTGCGGTAAAAGCGCACGAGGCCCTCGTTGTGGAGATACACCCTGCTCGTCAGGCAGCCGCGCAAGGTTTTGACAAAGTTCAGCAGTTCGGAACCCAGCCCGCGCCGCTGGTGGGAAGGATGGGTAAAGAGCGCTTCCAGATGCTCCTTCTGGAGAACGGAGAAGGCCACTATCTCCCCCCGGGATTCCAGCACCAAAGTTTCGGCATGCGGCAGATAGACGTTGAGCAGGGCATCCGTACGCGTCTGCCAGAAATCCCCGGGAATGAAGTCATGCGCCTGAATGGAACCGGCCAGCCAGATGGCGACAATCCGGCTCACATCCGCATCCTCGGCACGGCGAATCTTGGAATGTTTGGCGGCAAAAGTCATCGCAACTCCTTTTTGGTATCCGGGACAAAAGATGAATGCATTGTACGCCTGTTGCCATTCATGGACGGACGCACGTCACGATCCCATATCATATAGACGCCATCGCGATTTTGAAAGCTGCCCATGGGAAGAAAACCGTTTTCCCGCAAAAATTGGGGCATGTCCGGCAAAATGGACGCATCGTCCTCCGGCGACGCGCCTCGCCGATTCAGGGTTATCACCCGTCTCATGCCATCGAGTTCTCCGCGCAGGCGGGATTCGGAACCGGTATCGAGAAGGCGCGCAGCAGGCAGATAGAAATGGAGTGGTTTGCCCAATGAAACGCCCACGGTTCCCAGCGCATCCCCGGCCTGAAGCCCCGCCACCGTCTGCCGGGCGATGCTGCGCATGATTTCTCGGCTCTGATCAAGCGGAGCATGGAAAATCTGCCAGAACAGCATGAGCACAACCAGCGCGGCAACAGTCACCTTCATGCAGGAGGAAACCGTTGCGGACCTTGGACAGGAGCGCCGGGACCAGGCCATAAACAGCATCGCAAGCACAAGCGCGAGCACCGAAAGCAGAACCTGCTGCCAAGTCACCAAGGCCGCAAGCGAAATCAAACGGGAGGAAAGCGGCGGATGATGCAGCCAGGGCGCCGCCAGTCCCGCAATGCCCGCCAGCGCCAGAAGGGGGAACAGCCAACGCAAGGCCAGCAGCACTCTCCGCCACCAAAGCACAACCGGGGGGCAAACGGCATCAAGACGTTCCAGCAGCAGGGCCAGAGCAAAGGCCGCCACCGGAAAAACGGGCAGCAGATAACGCGCCTTGGCCAAGGGCATGGCAAGAATAAGGAGCGTCAGCAGTACCCGCGCGTCGCGCAAC
>JAEEGI010016524.1_pt1 | contig 15234 bp, 9 predicted proteins | sample 8958751 | NCBI WGS metagenome assembly JAEEGI01 (sample SAMN16246545, study PRJNA631951) | gut metagenome | biome: gut microbiome; feature: rumen; material: KS-attached | host: Bos | place: Iran: Karaj | collected 2018-10
CGGTTTGCTCGTTAAACGTATCGGGAAGCATGACCGTTCCGGTACCGGATGTGCCGATCGAATCGTTATCGATGCTCAATTCACAGTAGCATTTCATTGCGGGAGGGTTGCTCATTCCGGGTGTGTATGCGCCGTCAGTGATCAGGATAGATATTCTGTTGGTTCCGTCACTTACGGTGTAAGGAACCGTCAGTTCATCACCTTCTCTTGATACACTTTCTCCGCTCGTAACCGCAGCCGTAAGGTTCTCGTCTTTTATCGTAAGCTTATACTCCGATCCGACCGCTCCCGCATTGCCTGAAATCAAGGTGGAAAAGAGAATAGAGGAAAGGTTCAGGTTAAAAGCAGGGGCGAAAATAACTCCCCCTCCTCCCGGGTTAATTGGTTGCGGGTTAAATGAACCGTCCTCATATATCACCAATGTTTGAGGGGCTGTAGTGAAAGCGCGATTGTAGGCGGTACGAAGTGCCCAACCCGGTGCCGTCTCATTTTGACCACCCGGTAGATATTTTTTTCGGTTTGAACTGTTTGATTGTGTATTTCCGTAGCCGTAAAAAGAGCTCGTTACCTCTCTGTCATCCAAAAGGAATATCCTCTCACAGTTATTCAAAGGTGTCCAAACACTGCTTCCACCATCGGAGCCGGTATATCCGCTTCCGTCTTTTGAAGACGGCTCTTCTTTGTGGCTTTGTGCCATAGCGAAGCTTTCTGCATCAAAATATTGTTCCAGTATGAAAGCTCCGTTAAGATATTCCCGAATATCACTTTCGGCCCATACATTGCTTTGATCGTCAAAAGGATTAACCCCAATAACATACTCGCAGTCCAAAAACATCGTATTGCCGCCAAACTCTGTTGCCGCTTTATCAAGCACGCGGTATTTCAAGGGAAAAGTAGCATATCCAGCAGTCAGATACTTACCGTAATACACATAGCACCACTGATCCGCTCCTGCAGGATTGCTTATACTTCCGGTTCCCAAACCGGTATTTGTTTCATCTTTTTCGGTAAATGCGACTGCCGATACGGGCAACGAAGGAAAAGTCAGCACGGCGACAAGAAGTGCGCTGACCAGCAATTTTCCTACTTTCTTTAAAATTTTCATTTTTCTTCTCCTGTTATTAGTTTATTCGGTTCTTTCTTTTTCAGGTATTTCTTGATCACTACTGTGAGTAAAACTCCAAGTGCGAAAGCTACGACGCCTACCAAAACAAACGCGCCGAAATCGCTTGCGAGAAGCGAAGACGCCGTATAAAGACCTCCGGGGCCGGTGTCGATCTTCCTGTCAAAATGAAGAGCAACGGCCAGCAAAAGTACCAGAAGCACTCCGCTTACGGCTCCGCTTGCCCTTAAGAGGTTTCTGTCTCTGTTTCGTTTCAATATGTACGCCCGCTTGTGCATGAGTTCTATTCGTTCAATATTGTCTCTCATGTGTTATCTCCTATGTTCCGGGTACATAAGCATATCCCTGCAAATCCTCCCTTCACTTATATAGATACACGATCTCCCAATTTTCCCAAGGTAAAAAGAAAAAAAGTTGCACAAAACTTAAATAGGCGTTTTGTGCAACTTTACAAGTGCTCATTATTTAATTATCCGCTTACCCTAAACCTATAAAACGGCAGATGCGCTGTGATCATCGCTTGCGGGGAAGAGATGTCTTGCAACCCATGTCACAAGCACTATCGTAACAAGAGGGATAATGTATCCGATAACGGCGACCGCGCCTTTCTGCGATACAAGTATGTTAAATATTCCGTGAAACGTAACGGAAACGGCAAGGAGAGCGAGTATACCCGCAGCGCGAAGCCATTCTTTGTCCCAAAGCCGATAAAGTCCGACCGCAACAAACAGTGCGCAGACCACGTGAGCGGTACCGGTGCTGAAACCGCGGATAAGGAGTATAAACAATCCCGATGCGCCGTTATCCATCAAAAAGCATACATTTTCAAAAGTAGCGAATCCTATGGCGGTCATAACGGTACAGTCCGCCGCATCGCGCGCGTTCGGTTCAAAGATGAGAAGATATATCATCACGGGGAAGAACTTCATGATCTCCTCGACAAGCGGTGATATCTCAAGCGAAGCAGACAGAAGGTCCGCACCCTGGAAAGCAGCCACGAACGTGCTTATGTACGAAGAAAGAAGGCACGAAGTCATTCCGATTATCAAAAAGAACAACTCTCTTTTGGCTTTTTCTTTCATGAATATGACAGCTACAAGAAGCGGTGCCGCAAGGCATACAAATGTGTTCTCTATATAGTTCATTCATCCACCGCCTTTTTAAGTGCCGCCGGAAGCAGCAGGAACGAAACCGACAGTATCGTATCCGACCAGAAGTACGGATTGAGGAGCGTGTCTCCCATCCAAAAACACGAGATTATCCAGGAAGCGTATTCGGAGATCACGCATATGAATATGAGCAAATACAGCATTCTGCTGTTCTTAAACGATTCTTCTTTAAAGCGTGAGAGCAGCGTCCCGCAGTTACGGTACAATAACGATGTCATGATAGAAACGGAAACGATGGAATCTATTATGCCGCCGCCCCTTATAAGGAAAAACGCGGCAACGCCGAGTGTAAAGATCGGAATCAGCCAAAGTATCGGCCTGTGGAAGTTTTTTCTTCGCTCCTTCTCAATGCCGATGATGAGCATAAGAAGAAACAGAAACGAAGCGTACCAGCTAAGGTACGGGATGAACGAATAGGGTGGCGTTTCCTTGTAGAACACAAGATACAGCTGCCAGTAAAGGTCACCAAGGAAATATACAAAGGCAGAAAGAAAAAGCATGGCCCACGTATGCTTTTTCGTACTGAGCGAACGCTTAAGCGATATTCCGGCACATATTCCCAGCAGCAAAAGCTGGAGCAGATTTTCAAGCCTTTCGATCATAATTGTTTCTCTCCGTTTAATATTTCCTATAATATCAACTGTCGAAGAAAAATGCTATCCCTCACCCCAATGTAGCATCCGTCATTTCGAAAGCATTACATTTTAACGCCTTTTCTTCTTAAAAGCCAATATCCGCCTGCACCAGCGATCAGTACAAATCCGCCTGCGGCAAAGGGCCACCAAGGAAGCTTATCTTTCTCTTCAGGTTCCGGTTCTTCTGCCTTAACAGGTTCTTCAACCTTCTTTTCGGGTTCTTTAACAGGTTCTTCTTTTACCGGCTCCTCTATTACTTCAGGTTCTTCCACTACAGGCTCTTCTTCAACAGGTTCTTCCACTACGGCCTTTGTGGGCTGTACCGGTTTTGGCGAAGGAGTCGGTGCCGGTGCCGGCTGCTCAACAATAGCCTCTTCCTCATGATATTCTTCCTGAGGCTCTTCCGGAGTCTGAACAGGCGCAGGCTCGGGGGCAGGTGTTACTGCCGGTTTGGGAGTAGGCGTCGGAGCAGGTGTAGGAGTTTGTTCAGGTGTGGAAGGAGGCGTCGGCTTGGGTATACTCACTTCGGTAAATGCTGCGTTGTATGAAGCGGTACCGCTTACCGGCTCAAGAGCCGGAGACCATCCTTTAAATGTATAAATATAATCGTCAGTTGCGCTCTTCTTCGGCGGTTCACCCGTGTAAACCGGGATCTTCCCCGCAGCCACAGTTTCTCGGCTAAGCAACGTAGTACCTTCCTCATCGTAGAAATCGATGTCATAGGTGTTTGTCGTCCACTGTGCGTAAAGAGTAACGTCTTCTTTTACCGGATATGTACCTGCGTTATCATAGCTTGTTCCGCTTCCGTCAGCTTTTGTATTCCATTCCGCAAATCCGAAACCGTTACGCGTAAACTCGTTTGCATTAAGCGACACGCTGCTTCTGTTTTCGCCGTTTTGCTGAGCACTCATTGTTCCTCTTCCACCGTGAGCGTTGAAGGTGATCTTAGGAAGTCTGGTGTCGGTTGAAAGATTCGTTACTATGAAGGAAAGATCGTCAACGCTTCCGTCATACGTGAATCTGAAGTAACAATATTCATCATCCGCCATGCCGAGTGAAACAGTTACGGGTACATTAGCGGTTTCGGGAAGGAATCCTGCAGGTTCATCAAGTATCGTTGTCCAACGATCTGCCTCGTGAGCCTTAGCTTCAAGTTTAAACGCTTTCGATTGATCATCACCGGTAGTAAGTGTAAGGCCCGCAAGCTTAATATAATGCTTTGTGTAAAACTCTATGTTTTTACTTGCAGGGGCATCCCACTTTGTAGCGGGATCGTCATCAAACAATACTTCGTCGGCCTGGTCGTCACATGCGTAACCCGAATAGCGAACTCCGTCAGCCCATTGAGCTATAAAAGTCGTTCTTCCGTCAACGGTAACATTTGCTCCATTGGGTACCGTCTCATATGTTCTCTCGTTAACCCATCCGGTAAAGAAACTTCCGTCCTTTACAAATCCGTTTAAAGGAAGCGTGATCGAATTTAAGTTTTTGTTATCGGAATTTGACGAAAACTCGGTCGTTCCCGTAGCTGAGCTGTCATTTTTATCAAAAACGATCGGATCTCTCACATCGGTATTGTAATCATTTACCATGATACTTACCGATCCCAATTTGAAATCGTCCGTTCCGCCGCCTGCCTGGAATGTTAAACGGTAATAACTGTAATACATGGGTGATACCGATTCTTCAAGCAGATAATAGTTAGATTGACCGGCTTCTTTCAGTGCGGATGTATCCGAACTTGTAGCTATAATTGTATAACTGTCACTTCTGTACATCTTTGCCTCCAGTTTCCATGAAGGAGGCATCGTGCTTGCATTGGAAGAATCGGTACTTATTGTAAAGGCCGCGGGTTTAACGCATTTTTCCGTTGCAAACTCAACCGAATAGTTTTCACCTGCATTCATGGCAGGGATAGTCACATTCGTCAGAGTCTTTGAGGAATCAAGATACCTGATCGCCCAATACGATTCCCAACTTCTCCATTGTCCGTATAACGTGATCGCTCTGTCTGTCACATCACTGTCGGTTAAAACCGCACAGTTTGAATACGACTTTCCGGTTCCCGCCTGATTCTCATTCCACGAACTAAAGAAATAGTCGCGAGAGTTTACATATTCATTTGATCTTGCCGGCAAAGATGCATTTGCTCTTAAAACATATATCGGATCGTTTATTCCCCAGCCGTCACCGTCATAGTTTTCTACAAGTGTAATGCTGTAACTTAAGCGGTTAAGAAGAGGTCTTTCCTGTCCCATTACCCATGCCGAAGAAGAATTAAGACCCCAGTTCGTAAATGTATTATTAACATTGAAAGCGGCCTTATCCCTGCCAAACAGATTAGTTTTGGTACAAGCCTCTTCTTCATGTCCTATCGGATCGAGCGAAGCGGTTGAACCTTCTTTAACATAGTAACTGTTACTTACGGTTCCACCCTTTGTGTTTCCGACTATTCCGCCGCCATACTTGGTTGCGGTGCCATATCCGTCAGGGGTCACCGCACCCGTATAATGATAGCAATATGTGATGCTTCCGCCATCATTATTGCCTGCGATACCACCCGCAAAACTGCTTTCGTTAGCTCCGCCGTAAGACTTGACGGAACCGATATTGCAACAGTTTGTTACCGTTGCCGCCGTAAGTATCGAATCGATCTCAGCATTAGCATTGTATCCGACGATACCTCCGACATAAGAAGAACTCATTCCTCCTCTTGCTTCCACGTCGCCGTAATATTCACAACCGTTTACAACGCCTGCGTCACTTCGACCGACGATTCCGCCTATGTACCCGTCAGTTCCGATGACCGAAGCATCATACACTGCCAGGTCCTTAACGGTTCCTCCAAGAACATAGCCGAACAATCCATGATAAAGGCCTGAGTTCCCGGATACGGAAAGACCTTTAATATAATGTCCCTGTCCGTCAAATGTGCCGGAAAAAGGTCTTTGTTCCGAAATGCTGTTCTTGTTTCCGATGGGAACCCAATCGGTTATCTCACTCAGATCAAGATCGGCATCAAGATATACGGTCGCACCTTTATAACTCTTTCCTTCATTAACTTCATCTCTGAAATATTCAAACTCGATCTCATTAGATATATGTATGTCAGCAGGAGGCGTATATACGTAACTTGTACTTGTAGTTACGGTAGACTTAACCACCGGAAGATCTGCTTCGCATCTTAAAATGGGAGCTTTGGAATTGTATACATTATCTTCCTGCCATATGTTGGCAAAATCGAATCCGTCCAGCACTGAAGGTTTCAATATATTGTTGTCAAGATCTACCCATTCGTATTTCCCGTCATTCGACTGAGACTCGGGGGCAAGTATTCTGTGACCTCCTACCAGTTTTATATCTGTCCCGGTTACGGCATAATTATAATTGAATACTGCCTCTTCCACATATTTTCCTGAAATTGCACCACATAATTGAGCATCCCCATATACGGAAGTATAATCAACTCCATATCCACTATCAGGTAAAGCGAAACAATAATTTCGATTAATTTGCGATGAAGCAGAAATACCTCCCACAACACCACCGATAACACTATACCCATTAATTCTTCCTCTGTTATAGCAGTTGATTACCGTTCCGTTAGTATGACCGGCGATACCACCGACATCACACCCTTCCGCGATGACAGAACACGCATCCGGGTCGCTGTTCCAGCTTCTGTTAGCACATTGTTCGATTGTTCCACCGGACTGTTGTCCGACTATTCCGCCAACATAAGCCAAACTGTCCGCGTCGTCTGTCCAATATCCTCCTCGGATGTTTCCCTCATTGCGACACTGCGATATAGTTCCAAAACAATTTCCGACTATTCCGCCTATTCGTATCTGCCCTTTGACAGTTCCTCTGTTAATACACAATTCTGTCCTGCAACTTGACCGGTTCATCTGGCCGACTATTCCGCCTACGCAGGTTCCGTATTCAATACTTGTTCCTACGGCAGCGAGATTATAGCATCCGGTTATACTCTTTTCCGCAAATCCGCATATTCCTCCCATTCCCCATATTTTATTCTTCTCGTCCGGATTGTTTGAATTGATCCTGGCTTTGTCGCTTGAATCAATTGACGCGTTTTCTCCGTTACTGCATCCAATAATATTTACGCCTGATGACCCGGCAATACCACCTATATACTTTACTCCGGTGACAGTTCCTTCATTTCGACAATTTTCAACAGATCCGCCTTCCACAGTACCTGCTATTCCACCGGTTCTTTCAATCTTTCCGACAACGGCACCATCGTTACTGCAATAAGATATTTTTTTCTCTGCGTAACCTGCCACACCACCTGTATATTTGTTATCACCAGTGACATTGCCTTTATTTATGCATGAGGTAATCTCTTTAAGTGCAGCACCTACCACACCGCCGACTTTTTCACCGGTACCCAATACAGCACCCTTGTTTTCACAATCGGTGACTGTACCGTTAGACAACCCTATAACACCACCGATGTTTTCTCCCGTACCGATCACATCTCCGCTATTTTTACATGAATTGATAGGACTTGAAGAAAGGTTTACACTTCCTCCGACTATTCCGCCGACATTCTGAGTTCCGCTAACCGCTCCACTCGAACTGCAGCCGCTTACAGCAGCACTTTCTTTAAGCTGACCTGATATACCTCCCGTAAAATATGTGCCCGTTATATCACCACTGTTAATACTGCTTTCTATCTTTCCGGCATTCTTTACTCCGACTGTACCGCCGATATATTCATCACCCTGTACATTTCCGCTGTTTCTGCAACCAATGACATTGCCGTCAGAAGAACCGGCTATTCCGCCTGCGGCACATCCGGTAGTCGTTACATCAGCTTTATTGAGACACTTTGAAACGGATTTTCCGGCTCCGACTATACCTCCGACATGATCGCTCGTTGATGATACGGTCAAACCTTTATTTACACAGTCGGATATGTCTGTTTCGCTATATCCGACAACGCCTCCTACGGAGGTTTCTGTTCCGGAAACCTCTGAATAGTTGGTGCATTCGGAAATGGATCCCTCTTCCCAAAGATGTCCTGCTATTCCGCCGCTGTTTCCGGTTCCGGAAACAGCACCGCTGTTTTCGCATTTACATAATGTTCCCTTACAGGAACCTATAATGCCGCCTGTACCCCAATTCGACCCGGAAACTGCTCCGTAATTTGCGCAGTTTTCCAATGAGGTGCTCGGACCACTCTGACCGACAATACCACCGTTATCTTCTTTTATTCCGATCACGCTTGCATTGTTGGAACAATTTTTGACAGAACCATTTGTCAGATGTCCCACTACACCTCCGACGAAACTGTCCTGTCCTTGTATAGTGGCTGTACTTTCGTTAACGCAATCCGAAATCAAGTTACCAGAAGGTACTCCCATTTCGCTTCGGCCGGCGGTTCCAACTATTCCGCCAAGACGTTTTACTCCTGAAATCTGAGCGCTGTTCGAGCAATTAACAACAGAAGAATCGGCGATAAATCCTGCAATACCTCCCGTCGAAACGCTTCCTCCGCTTATCGAACCGGTGTTTATACTGTTATCCAACGACGCTATGTAAAGAGTGCCGACAATTCCGGCTACATTCTCTGCATTTCCGGAAATCGTCCCACTATTTGAGCAATCTGTTAACATATGCTCATACTGAAGGCCGGCTATGCCGGCGATATCATTTCCGTTTCCCGTTATAACACCGGTATTTGTACAATCTGAAATATTTGAGCCTGACGTTCCGGCTATTCCGCCGACATATTGAGCCTCACCCGTTATCGCACCGCTGTTTTGACAATTTTTGATATGCTCAATATCAGATTTTCCTATGATTCCTCCGGTGTTTTCACCATCACAGGATACATTACCGCTATTTACACAATACGATATTGTCCCCTGCATAATTCCACCATCTGATGGAATGATGCCCGCTATACCACCCGCATAATCGTTGCTTCCGTTTACTTCTCCATTATTAGTGCAGTTTTTTGCAAAACATTTCAATCGTCCAACGATACCGCCCGTTTCAGTACCGCCGGAGATCACAGCTCCTGTTTCATTTGTGCAGGATTCGACACCCTTACCGTTTGCGCCTTTCACGTTTCCGGCGATTCCGCCTGTACCTTCAACGCCCGTTACATTTCCGCTGTTGGAACAATCTGAAATATCATAATGAACATATCCCGCAACACCACCCGTTGAGGTTGCTCCGCTTATTACGCCTCCGATATTGTTACAGTTTTTAACATAGCCTGCCGTGATTCCCACCACGCCGCCTGTATAATTTCCGCCGGAAACCGCACCGGTGTTATCGCAATCTGTTATATTGCTGAAATAAAGGCCACTCGAACCGCTGGGATCGTTTTCACCCGCTATACCGCCTGTTCGCTCTGCTCCGATAACCGTACCCGAATTGGTACAGGAAACGGCCGATGCCAATACCGAACCTGCTATACCACCGGTCGCGGGTCCGTTTCCGGTACTCTTAATCGTTCCGGCGTTACTGCAATCGCTTACCGATACAAGTGTGTGTCCTACTATACCGCCGACATTTCCTTCCGGTCCGGTTACAGTTATATTACCGTCATTGGAACAATTTATAACATCACATGTGGTCCATCCCGCAACACCACCGGCATGACTTTTTGCCGTAACATCTCCGCTGTTATCACAGCCTGATATCGTCATATTGGAAAGACCGACTATACCTGCTACATATTTGTTTCCGTATACGTATGCACCGGCGTTATTCCTGCATACGCTGATGGAACTGTATTTATCCACTACGCCGGCTATACCGCCTATGAGTTCACCCTTTCCCGTATCGGTGTCGGCATCGACCGTTCCGTTATTCTCACAATCCGATATCAAACTTTCGCAAACACGACCCGCTACGCCTCCGACAAGGAGCGCTTCGCTGCTTACCGTACCGTTATTGTCGCAATTCACTATCCTTGCACCCGCAGTGGTGTCACCTACAACACCACCGGTGAAATCCACACCGTTGACCGTTCCGTCGTTTGTACATGAATCAATCGTATAGCCATTGCTCCATCCCACTATTCCTCCGTAAGCATTGGCAGAATAATGGATGAACATTTTTCCGTTCTCATAATAACTGTAAGCAGCTCCATAAGGTGCCGTACCTGTTAAAGTTCCGGAAAATGTACAGTTATATACTTTTCCCGCGCCGCCGGTAGCGATATTTTCATCCTCTCCGGCCCCTGCACGTCCTGTTGTATCGGAAATGTTGTTGGCCCATCCCACGATGCCTCCGATCGCCGAACCGTTTCCGTATACGTCAGCATCACTGCTGCAATCCGTCACTTCACAATCGGGGGCACTGAACCCTGCGATACCGCCGATATAACTCTTTCCGTGTACATCACCGGAGACAAAATGGCAGTTTTCAATAGTTCCGTAGTTGGCTCCCACGATACCGCCGGTATAGTTTTCACCCGTGACGGTTCCGCTTACCGAAAGGTTCTTAACCGTCCCCGTTACCGCACCGAATAAGCCGCGAAATGCACTTCCCGACTGATTGATATATAATCCGGTGATCGAATGGCCGTCACCGTCAAAATTTCCGTAAAATGTTATATGATCGCTGCTTCCGATCGAAGGCCAGTTTACTTCCGCTCCGTCGACACTTGCTCCGCATACGCTGCCAAGGTCGATGTCATTGGCCAATATGAAATAGCATCCGCTGTAAGAATCGCCGCTGTTAACATCATCGGCAAGTTTCTTCAAGTTTGCGGCTGTCTTTATTTTCCACGGATCCGATAAAGTACCGCTTCCGATCCACTCCGATGTATCACGGCTGTCAGTAACCGTGATCTCATATTCTATACCTTCAATGACCACTTTGAGCCATTCTGTAGTATCAAAAGGCTTGAGTGCATACATTATCCATTCGCCGGAATCATTTTTGATCGCACTGAATAATGAATCGTCACTTACAGACACTTCGCTCACTTCGCCTGTAAGACCGATAGAAGTAAGAATATCAACAAGGGGGATACTGTCATCTCCCGATAAGACGTACTGAAGATTTGCATATGTAAATTCTACGGTATATATTGAAAATCCGTCCGTTTCCGCTTCCGCTACATCACCTTCGGTGGTAACATCCAGTTTTTCCGCAGTCAAAGAACCGTCATCGGCGGTCTCATCTTCGGTAACATGATAGATATTTACTTCAAGGTTATCATTGGCGACTTCCGCGAGTTTAAAAGATACTTTTACTTTTCCGTCGCCTTCCGGCTCTATTTCGTTACCCGATACGTCCAAAACTTTTATATCAAAACTGTAGGAACTTACTATGTTTTGCTCTTCTTCACGCTCTTCGGTAACAGCATCCAACGCCTTCATTTCCTGCACCGGGGTCACTTTTTTTACATCAACTTCGGCATCCTTTGGAAATACGCCTTCTTCGGCAAATACGCTTACAATGATCTCATCAATGGTTACCATTTTATCAAATACGGGTTTAATATCCTTTTCGGAAATGATCTCAACCGACTTTATTTCTTCTGAAGATTCATCTTTTTTATCTAGATTCAAATCATTCGAAGAAACATCGGAAGAATACTCATCCGATAAGGGAAGCTGAACCGTTACAGGTTCTTCATCTCCGTACAATCTCAGTTCACTGCCTTCTTCTTCAATCTCCTCATCGGAAGGTGTATCTGCATCGATAGCAGCTTCCGTTACCGTTTCCGGTTCATCGGCATATGCCTGCAATGCGGTGATGTTCGGCATTGTGCCCATGATGATGGCAAACATCATTACATACGAAACAGCTTTCTTTAATCCCTTCAAACTTCTCATTTTCATTCTCCTACCCGTTTTCTTTATACCGTAAACTCTTATTCATTATCCTGTGATGCGTTCGATTTCGAGTGGTAACGCCGTATGATAAGCGTAATGATCACTCCAAGCAAAAAAGCAGCGAGGGCCGTAAGAACGTATCCGCCGGCATTGTCAAAAAGCATGCTCGCGCCGGAATATGTGACCGCTATCGTTCCGGCGTGATTTCCGCCGGTAAGGATTGCCAAAATAAGACATATGCAAAGTATCGTGCTTGAAGCCCCATACATAAATGTCTGTCTCTCGATCTTATTGCGATGTCTCTTAGCCATCCTCTTATGCAGTTCTTTGATACGTTCTTCACTGTTCATAGGTATCCTCCGCTTTTACCATTGCATTCATCTCCCAAAGTACCTCTCAAAATTCTCCTCTGTAGATTAAGTGTCAAAAAAAAGAAAAAGTACTACATGAAAAATAAAAATCGCTGCCAAAAATATGGCAGCGAATAATATGTCATATTATTCTGTCATAGATCTCTCGTCCGACATGAATAAAGATCAGTATCATAAGAAGCGGTATCGCGGCGCCAACAAGGAGGCTTATGCCCGGTTGAGCAACCGTAATGTTAAATATGGCATGAGCCGTGACGGCCACACATAAGACGGCAAATGTTCCGACCATGCGAAGCCATGTGTGATCCCACAGCAAAAACATTCCTACGGAGATCATCATCGCGCACAGCACATGCATGGCACCCGTACCGAAGCCGCGGATCAAAAGTTTAAAAAGATTCGACGTGCCGTTCTGCGTAATGAAAATGACATTTTCAAACGTTGCAAATCCGACCGCCACCACGATGATACCGTTTACGGCGTTTTTCTTTTCGGGCTCAAATAAAAGAAGGTAAAGAAGTACCGGCAAAAACTTGATCACTTCTTCAACCGCGGGCGCTATCTGATAGGAAGCGCTTGTCATGTCCGCTTCCAAAAGTCTCGCAAAAAATGTGGTGACGTACGAAGACAGAAGACACGCCGTCATGCCAAAGAGCATGAATACAAGGGATCTTTTCCAATTCTTTTTGACAAGCAGGATAGCCAGAAACAAAGGAGCGGCAAGACAGATGTACGTGTTTTCTATATATATCATCCGGCCACCTCCTTTTTCATTGCCGCAAAGAAAAGCGGAAACGAAAGCGTCATAAGAAAGTCGCTTGCATAGTAGGCATATTGCATGACGGGAATATCCCAGAAACACGAAAACGTCCAGTCACCGTATTCCAAGAGTACTATCACGATCGATACAATGCTCAACGCTTTTATATTGTACTTTGAATCTTGTTCGCACTTCGCATTCAAAAGACAACTTATCGCCGTATAGAGCACCGCTCCCATAATAACAGCGTAAACGATATTGCTTGCTATCTCACCCCAATTCATATAAAAGACAGCCATCAAAACCGTAAAGGCAGGGCCGATGAATGCCACGTAACGTTTGCGGTTTCTTTGTACCGGTTTATCTTTTCCGACTTGAGTTGACAATAAAAGGTAGATGAATAAGTATGCTGCGTACCAGCTTAGATCGGAAACCACTGATATTTCCGGGGTTGATCCATAATAGAACAGGCATATCTGCCAATAGATATCGCCCAAAAGGTAGGTGCCGTAGAAAAAAAACAGGATCGTCCATGTTCTTGAATGTTTCCTGAAGGCAGTATATAAAGAAATGCCGGCACAGATCGTCAATACGACTACCTGCACCAGATTGATAAATGTCTCAATCATCGGTTTCTTCTTCGTCCTTCATCTTCTTAAGGTTGGTGCAAAAAAGCACGACGCACACTCCAAGACCAAAAGAGATAAGAGCAGTTATTATGATCATCACAATATCGCCGGTCATCATATGTCCTCGAATCCGATCCCTTCTTTTTCAAGTTCGGCCTTAAGTGCCGCTTTGCCTCTCGTTATCAGGTTGTTTATGCGCTTTTTATTGCATCCCATGATCTTTGCTGCCTCGTCATAACTCAGATTAAGGGCATATACAAGCCACAAAGCTTCTTTATACTCAGGAAAAAGTCGTTCCAAACAATTAAGAAGAATGTCGTCACGTTCCCTGTTCAAAAGATCCTTTTCGGGCGAAAGATCTTTTGCTATCTCTCGAATACCCGACGCAGTCTCAGAACAGGCGCCGCTCATGGTGGTGTCATCCGAGCCGTCTTCGGTGAAGGGGACTGTGCTTATCCGCGCACGTTTTTTTATAACGTGGCAGGCTTTATTGTGAGCCACTCTAAAAAGATAAGCCTTAAAATTTCCTTCCCGTATACGGGGTTTATCTTCCAGAAGAACCGTAAAGCAGTCGATCAATATGTCTTCCGCGTCCCAGTAATTACCCAAAAGTGAATTCACGTAAGCAATGAGCACATTCTCATAACGAAGCAAAAGATTGTCTCCCGCTTCGTTATCGCCGGCCAGATATCGATTGTACAATTCGTCGGCGGTCAGTGCGTTGCTTTCAGGGTTCATGATAATCTCTTTATTTACTTGATCATCCCGGCTGCCGAAGCAAGATATTCGACGAGCCAGAACATGCCGCGGATCCAGATGACCGCCATGGCGCCGTTAAGCCACCACTTAAGTTCGGGTTTTTGTTTGTGAAGTCCCATTACCAAAGAAACGATAACGGTAAGCAATAAGATCATCGTTCCGAAGGTTGCCCTGTCGGGGTAGTGAGGCGAAAGTATCATCGCGCCCCATGAAACGACCGCTGCCGCGAGAAGTACGAGTACACGGATGTCCCACTTATTCCTAAGCACGGGATAGAAAATGATAAGTAAAAAGAGCAAAACGATCACAGGTGCGAACATATAATCAAATCCGCTCCTGACTTCCGCATATGCTCTTAAGAACAGTTTCATGAAAAGACTCGTATCGTTTTCCGCATAAGCGCTTCTTACGAAGTTGCCGGGAGCGAGTATGCAGGCTGCCGATCCTACGAGCGAAAACAGGCTTCCGAGGATCATCCACGGCTTGAGGGGTGATTTCTTTTTACATAAATACCCTATTGTGAACAAAGAGATAAGCCACGCCGTGGGGCCCATGTTCTCGTTACTCCAGCCGGTGATGAGGGCGAGGGGCACTATCCAGACAGTGATACCTTTAAGCGCCGTGGGTCTTTCATCGGAAAGTTCGCGCACATAGCACCACATGAAAAGCAGTATGAATGACGTGATGTAAAGATAATTGACGCTTCCCGACTGCCAATACATGCTAAGATGCCAGTTGGCGTTAAGGCCATGTAAAAGGCCGTAAACGGTACCGACGTAGATCGCGTTTCTTGCAAGAGTACGGGTCGTGCCCGACAATTTGCCGGAGATCGCAACGATAAGTGTTGAAAGAACACATGTCATTACAACGTTTAAGATATCGGCGAACAGCTCACCGCCCATCAATACAAACTGAAGTATCGTATGCGTGACGCTTCTTCCGCCCCAGTTAAGATAGTGCCAG
>JAEEGI010016525.1_pt1 | contig 15234 bp, 11 predicted proteins | sample 8958751 | NCBI WGS metagenome assembly JAEEGI01 (sample SAMN16246545, study PRJNA631951) | gut metagenome | biome: gut microbiome; feature: rumen; material: KS-attached | host: Bos | place: Iran: Karaj | collected 2018-10
GGATTGGGGATTGGGGATGGGGGATTGGGGATTGGGGATTGGGCCCAATCCCCAATCCCCAATCCCCAATCCCCAATCCCCAATCCCCAATCCCCAATCCCCAATACAATAGTATTATCACAGTAAATTTTATCAAAAAAAAATATATTATACATAAACATATTAATAAATAAAAAATAAAAAAATAAACTAAAACAATACATTTTTATCCCTTGATGACGTTATTATTAAATAAAAAATATTATAAAATAATAAACAAAAATCTCAAAAAAGTAAAAAATCCTAAGTAAAAAAATATAAATTTTATAACTTCAGAAAAAAAATAAAACATATATAAAGAAAATGTCTCTCTTCCAAAAAATAATATATTTAATATTTTTAATAACAATATCTTTCGAATTTGAAAACCGAAAATTAACAGAAATAGAGAATTTGGAAATAGAAAATATTTTTGATTCAATGATTTCTTCTCCTTCAAATCCTTTAAATATAATATTACAAACTTCAAATATCTCTGATAAAGAAAAATTATGTCCTTTATGTAAAAAAACAATAGTCGAAATAAGAGAAACAATAATAAAAAAATATGGTTATGAAGGAGCTTTAAAATTTTTTATTTCATTATGTAATTTAGGATTAGATGCTGATGTTTGTGAAAGTGCAATTAGAGGTTATGGACCTACTTTTTTTAATAGTTTATCAAAATTAATTATTAATGAAAATAAATTTTGTTCAACAATAAATTTATGTCCATCTTCAGAAAAGAAAATAAATGTTGATGAATATGCTAGAAATTTACTTAAATCAAAACCAGATAAAAAAAAGGAAAAAATTCAAAATAAAAATACCATAAAAATGTTACAATTAACAGATGTTCATTTTGATTTATATTATAAGGAAAATGCAAGTGCATATTGTACTAAATTATTATGTTGTAGAGATCCTCCAACACCACATGCTAAAATATTAAGTGGTAAATATGGTTTTCCTGGAAAATGTGATACAAATAAAAATTTATTTGAAAGCTTTTTAGATTATTCTTATAATTTAAAACCTGATTTTATTATTTGGACTGGTGATAATGCACCACATGATGTTTGGTTAGGAAGTCAAGAACATGTTTATAATTCTACTATAATATTAAAAGATATGATTGATATGAAATATAAAGGAGAAATTCCTGTTTATCCTATTTTAGGTAATCATGAAAAATATCCTAATGATGAATTTGGAGAAAATGAAAGTGAATTATTAGAAAAAATGGCTGATATATATAAAAGTTATTTAAGTGATGAAGCTTATGAAACTTTTAAAAAATATGGTTATTATACTATGATGCATAAAAATACTAATTTAAGAATAATAGCATTAAATTGTTTATATTGTGATACATTTAATTTTAATTTATTAGTAAATCAAAAAGGAGCAAAAAATCAATTTAAATGGTTAGAAGAAACATTACTTTTAGCAGAAAAAAATAATGAATATGTATATATATTAGATCATATTCCTTTAAATGCTAATTTTTATTTAACTGAATGTGCAAAAAGAATGATAGCTTTATTAGATAGATTTGATTATATAGTTAGAGGATATTTTGGAGGTCACACTCATATAGATGATATAAATCCAGTAAAAAATTATTTTGAACCTCATAATGTAATAAATATAAATTATGTTGCTCCTTCATTTACTCCTTATCCTAGAGTTTTGCCTTCATTTAGATTATATTTAATTGATGATGAAACTTATTTAGTTAAAGATTATGAACAATATAGATTAAATTTAACAAAAGCAAATATTGAGAAAGTTGCAAATTGGGAATTATCGCATTATGGAAGTAAAATATTTAATGTTAGTAATTTAAGTGAAATGACTAAAATGACTCAAAGGAAAGTTGATGGTGAATTTATTATTAAAAGATTTGGAGATAGTGAAGTTGGTTATAGTAAAGTTAATAATAAAAATGATATTAAAGAAGCACAATGTTCTATTGATAGTGTTAATTTTAGTGATTGGATGAAATGTGCTCATCCTACTTTAGATATAAATTATAATCATATTTTTACTTTGTTAAATACTATGAGTGGTGAATGGAAAGAAGATGATAGTTAAATATAATTCTTTTTAATTGGATTTTTTATGGTTTTCATTTATTAAAAATAAGTTATTTTTTTTTTGATGTTTTTTAGATTTTTTTTTTAAAGAATTTTTATTGCAATATTATTATTTATTAATTGTCTATACTTGGGTTTATGATTCCATTCACAATTAATTGAATGGCTTTTTAAAAACTATTTTTTATTTCTTCTGAGTCTTTCTTATGTTTTTCAAGTATTTATTTATTTTCATTGAATTTTCATAAATTCAAAAAAAATATTGAGAAAAAAATTTAATTTAAATAATAAATGGGAAATGAAAATTCTTTAAACTTCCTACCGAAAAGTAAAAAATATCTTATATAACATAAAAACAATAGATGACAAAACAATAACAAAAAATTCTTTTCGTTTCATAAATATAATAGGCAGAGGAGGCTTTAGTAGAGTATGGAAAGTTCTATATATAAAATATAAAAAAATATATTCTTTAAAGCAAATGTCAAAAATAGAAATAATAGATAAAAAAAGTGAACAATCAGTTTTAGATGAATTAAATTTATTATCAAAAATAAATCACTCTTTTATTATAAATATCCATTTTGCTTTTCAAGATAATGATTATTTATATTTAGTAATGGATTATTTAAGTGGAGGAGATTTAAGATATCACTTTAATAAAAATAGAGGATTCAATGAAATTCAAACTAAATTTTTTATATCAAATATATTATTAAGTTTAGATTACTTACATAAAAATAATATAATTCATAGAGATGTAAAACCAGAAAATTTAATTTTTGAAAAAAATGGTTATTTACGCTTAACAGATTTTGGAATAGCAAAAAAATATGAAAAAAATAATAAAGAAGAAACAAGTGGAACACCAGGTTATATGTCACCAGAAGTTTTATTTGGTCAAAACCATGGTTTTGCAGTAGATTATTTTGCAATTGGAGTAATATTATATGAAATAATGTTTGGTCATAGACCTTATTTAGGAACAAATAGAAAAAGTTTAAAACAAGAAATATTTAATAAACAAATATATATTAAAAAAGAAGATATTCCACAAGGATGGAGTTTTGATGCTGCTGATTTTGCTAATAAATTATTAGTTAGAAAACAAAATGATAGATTAGGTTTTAATGGACCTAAAGAAGTTTTTGATCATCCTTGGATTAAATTTTTTCCTTGGAAAGATTTATATTTAAAAAAATTAAAAACTCCTTTTAAACCTAAAAAAACTGAAGATAATTTTGATAGTAAATTTGTTAATTATATTAAAGTTCCTGGAGAAAATACTCTTGAAAGATATAATAAATATAAAATTACAAAGAATATTAATTTTATTTTCAGAAATTATAATTTTTATTTTAATGAATTTGATTATTTTGACCCTTGTAATACTAAAGTAATTAAATTTCAAAATCCTCATGAAAGTTTAGAAGATTCTTTAGAAGAAAAAGAAGATTCTGATTTTGAAATTAATATTAATCAAAATGAAGAAAAAGAATGTAATATTGGGAAAATACATAAAATTAATATCATTAATATTAAGAAAGAATATTTTAATTTAGATAATAATAAAACAATGAAAAGTTATCAAAGTTATAAAAATTTATTTAGTAATATTAATCCCAATAAAAATAATACTGGAAATAATCATATGAGTGCTGAAAGGAATTTTAATAAAAATAAAAGTATAAAATCTTTTTGCTTTTCTGTTAATACCACAAATAATACTTCAGGTACTTTAAGTAGCAGTAAAAATTATATGCATTTTGGAGGAATTAAATAAAATGGGATTTTATTTGTAATTGGAGTTCTTTTTTTGTTTTAAAATGATCTTTATTTTATATTTTAAAAACAATTAATGAGTTTATAAAGTTAAATGATAAGAATAATAAGAATAATATATTACATATAAACAAATATAAATAAACTTATATATTTTATTATTTAATTTTTTTTTTAAAACTTTTTATTTGAAAAGAGAAAATAAAAATTGTATAATAAAAATAGTTTTAATCAAAATTATTATTTTAGAAATTGAAAAAAAAGAGAAATACTTTTATTGAAAATTTTGAAATTTAATTTTTTTTGTAATGTTTAAAGAATAATATAAAATATAATTAATTATTTAATTATTTTTTTTTGATTTTCAAATAATCCAAAACAATCATCATTTAAAACACTCATTATTAAACTTGTTTTTTCTTTTTGTGGTTTTTTTTCATTATTTTTATTTATTGGATTATTATTATTTTTCTTATCAATATTAGTATTATATAATATATTTTTAATTTCTTTTGTTTCTTTTTTATCTTCATTTAAACTATTAAATGTGCCTGTGAAAGATTCTAAAATATAATTTTGATAATTTGGAGTATCAAAAAATTCTTTGTTTGTTTTTATATTATTATAATTATTGAACATCTCTTTATCAAAGGTAATTTTTTCTAAATATATTTTATTATTTTCTTTTGGATAAAATATATTATTATCTATACTATTATCTTCAAGTTTATTTAAAATATTTTCTGTTAGAAATTCTTTTTTCTCAATTAATTGAAATTTAATCACTTGAGAACAAATTTTTAATTTATTGTTTGGAAAATTTTTTAAATAACTATTATTCTTTAATTTATTAGAAGAATTATTTCTTTTAGGAATTGATTTATTTCTTTTTTTATTATTAACAATTGAAAAAGAAATATTTTTTGATACTTTATTAAGTCTTCTTTTTCTTAATTTATATATAATATTATCTTTCTTTTTAATATCCATTTTTAATTGACTAACAACATTTTGTAAATTTTCAATTAATTTATTATTTTCTTTTAAGTTTTTATTCTTAAAATTTTCTTCAACTTCTCTCTTTTTATTTTTATTGATTTTCATTTTAAATTCAATGTTTTGAGTTTTTAATATTTTATTCTCTTTCTTCAATTTATATATTTCATTTAATAATTCTTTTATTTTCTCTTCATCAACTTTTGTTCCTTTTTCTTTATAACCAAAAGAACAATTATCTTTAAAATTATAATTAATATTTTTATTTCTAACACCATCAATAATATTATTATTATCATTATAATTAGAGTCAAAATAAGAATTATCAATAAATCTATTATCATAACTATTATTTCTTCTAATTTTTCTATTACTTGATAATGGCTCTTTATCAAAATCATAAAAATTTTCATCTGAAAATAAGGGAATTTTTCTTGTAACGTATTTTAATTCTATATCATCATTTTCATCATTAATGGAATTATCTAAACTTCTAAATTGATATTGTTTAGTTTTTGGTTTTTTATAAATTCCATTTATATAATATGTATTATTTTCTTCAATAGTATTAATATCTGATTTATTTCTAACTAATTTACTTTTTTTAACATTATTTGAAAATTTGGAAAAATTTTTTAAAGGAAAATTCCAAATATTAAAATTATTTTCTAATTTTTCATTTATCATATATTTTTCAAAATTTAATTAATTTAAAAATTAATCTTTTAAAAATACTTCCATTGAAGATAAATATTATAAAACCATTATTATATCAAAACATTAACAAAATAAAAAAATAAAAATTTCTCCTTGAATGATTTTTAAATAAATTTTGAAAAATATAAGATGATAATGAAAATAAATATTATAATAATTTATTTTTATAAAAAATGATTAAAAATATTTAAAGGGTAAATTACTTTTTTTCAAATAATAATTAATTCTTAATTATAAATTCACAAATTTGATTATTTACTGACAATTAAATAAGATAAATAATTTATTTCAAATAGGATAAATAATATATAACAAAACTTCATAAGTTCCAAACTTTATCTGAAAATGAATATTATGAATTTAATTTAAATTAACCTTTCAAAAACTTAATATTTTTATTTCATTTTCATTCACAATTATTATTTCATCCCATAAACATTCCACTCATATCATTGACATTATTAGTATTACAATTAGATAATTATAAAGAAGTATTTAGAGAATATAACTCATATCATAATATTTTTTGATTTCATCCAGTTAAATTTAAGTAATTAGATTCTAATCTTTGATTGATAATATTTTCATAAATCCCTAAATATTCTAATATTATTTTTTCCAGATTTTGTTTTTCAAAATAATGAATTATATCTATAAATTGTCCAATAGTATTTCTGATATATTTCTGTACAATAATATTTGCTTTCTTCATTCTTTATATTTTGGTCTATCCAAAAAAAATTATTTATATTAATGGGATATTTTGACTCTTTTTCCTGGGAGTAAAACTTCAAACAATTCAAAAAGAATTCTATTTTTATTTATTGTTCAATCTTCTTAATTTCTTTTGTGTTTGATTTTAATTATTTTTCTTGTTAAACTTACAATCGTCTAAATCAAACATTCATTGTTTAAAACATTATTTTTTTTTAATAAAAAAGAAAAAATTTTTCCTCATATTCAATATCTTAGTTTTTAATTTAAAAAATTATAAGTATAAATAAGTTAAATTTATATTAGATATCCTTTAAAAAATCTTTAATAAATGTATTTTAAATAAAAATGAAAATATAACTAAATTAACTTCCATAAAAAATAAATTAAAGCATATACTTATTTTTTTTAAGATCAAATAAATGAAAAGTTTTCTTATTTTATATTTGATTTTTATATGATTCATTTATAATGATTTCTTATATAATTTGACAATGAGGAGTGAATTATCAATATGAATTATGAATATAATAAAAAAAAATAAATTTAAATAATATATTAACCATTAAAAAAAATTAAAAAAATAAACCAAAATTTAAAAAAAAATAAAAACCTTTTGAAACAATCTCAAAAAATGATAAAAAATTAAAAATACTTCCTTGAATTATTGTCCAAAAAAGGTTAGTAAACAAAATAAAAAACTTCAAATCCAAAAATTAAAAAAATAAAATAAAAAAATGGAAAATACAGGTTTAACAACTTTAACTCCTTTTCTAAGTTTATCATTATTAGAGAATAAAGAATCATTAGCATATGCAAAATTTATAACATGTCCAGCATGCAATGGAATAGTTTGGGAAACCATATATGCAAAATGTGGAAATGTATTTTGTGAAACATGTTTTAATGTTTATACTAAATTAAAATTTAAATGTCCTAAACATCCAGATATTCTTTTAGAAAAAAAAAATTTTAATGAAAAAGATAGTATATTACAACAAATATTTGATTTAATTATTATTAAATGTAAAAACTATAATGAAGGATGTGATAAAATATTACCTTATAATGATTTAAAAAATCATTTAGATAATGAATGTAAATTTCAAGAAGTTTTTTGTCCTAATAATTGTTCTTCTTTAATTATGAAAAAAGATTTAAATGAACATTTAAAAAATTGTTCTTATAGAAAAATTAAATGTGAAGAATGTGGTGAATTTTATATTATTAAAGATAAAGAAATTCATAAAAACAACTGTCCTAAAAGTTCAATTAAATGTGATAATGGATGTGGAAAAATAATATCAAGAGATCAATTAGAAAAACATAAAAGAGATGAATGTCCTAAAACTAAAATTTCTTGTCAATTTTGTGGAATTAATTTTGAAAGAGATAGTATGAGAAAACATAATATTGAATATGAAGAAAAACATTATAGTATTTTTAATAAGAAATTTAATGAATTAAATGAATCTTATAATAAAATGAATAAAAAAATTGATGAGTTAAATAATTGTATTAAAAAATTTGCTATTCCTAATATGAAATTAGATGAGTTTGAAACAAGAATTAGTCAAAATGAACAAAAACTTAAAGATAATAAGAAATTTTTTAATATTTGTAATGAATTAAATGTTAAATTGAATTTATTGGCTAATCAAGTTGAACAAATTAAAAATAAGAAAGAAAATAATCCAAAAGAAGAAAGTATTATTATTAATGATGATAAAAATCAATTTTTAAAAAATAAAAGAACAAGAAAAATAAGTGATTCTAAAAAAAATCTAAATTTAAATATTGAAACAATATCAAATAAAAATAATAAAGAAATAAATAAAAATAATAATAATAATATAAAATCTCCAAAATCAAATCATAATAACAATACAACAAATCAATTAAATAATATAAACAATATACATAACATTAATAATAATAATACATTAAATTTAATTGGAAATGAAAATAACTCAAAAAAACCATCTTCAATTTCATCAGATAGTTCTTCAATAACTTTAGAAAAAAATATTCCAAACAAAACATTAAAATCAAATAGTTCTTATTCAGAAAAAAGACAAAACAATGAATTAGAAAATGAAACAATAAATAATAACATAAATATAATATCTGATAATCCACTAAATAATAATAATAATAATAATAATAATAATATTAATAATAATAATAATAACAATAATAATAATATGATTCAAAATCAAAAAGATTTATTTGATAAATTATATATAGGACCAAGTTTGAAAGTATTTCAACAAACAATTATGTGTGAGAAAAAAACGATGGATAATAAACATGAATTTGCTTTTGGAGGTTTTTATTTAGATAATAATACAAATACATATCATTTTATATATAAAATAAATTTAGCAACAACAAATTTACCTTGGTTAGCAGTTGGATTATGTGATAAAGATTTTGTAATAGATAATAATTATAAATTTAGATCAAAAGAAAATGGTTTTTTTGGTATTTCTACTAATGGAAAAATATGGAATAATAATAATAAAAATGAATTTTGTAAAAGCTTTTGGGATGGTAATGTTGATAAAAATGAAATTCAAGTTACTTTTGATTATTTTCCTAATGATAAAATATTACGTTTTGATTATAATAATCTATGTGATGGGACTTTACATGATGTTTATGCGAAGAAAAGTGCTTGGTTAACTTTTTGTATTGTTTTTTATAACAGTGGAGATTATGTCGAATTAATTTATAGTGGAATCAGTTAATTAATTTATTTTTTTTTATTTTGAAGTTATTACTTATTATCTTAAAAATGGCTTTTTTTATTATTTAATTAATTTAAATATATTTTTTATTTTTTAGTTTATTATTCATTAATGAAAAATTAAGAAAAAATTAATTTCAAAATTTAAAGATAATTATTTATATCAATTTTGATTTAATTTAATTATGGTTGTTAGAATAATGAACAATTATATTAAATCCCCATTTACCATAATATTAATGTTTTTATTTTTAATTTATTTTATTCAAAAAATTGAAAAAATAAAAAAAAAGATAAATAATAAAATTTATAAAATTTATTCAAAGTATATAATAATTTTAATGTACTAACCCAATTCCGTTTTTCAAAATATTTTTTTAATATTATTAATTAAAGGATTTGACTTGTTTTTCCTTCGAAAATATATTAAATCTTTTATTTTCATCTCTAAACCAAATAAATTTTTAATTTTTCTATTCTTTATTGTATGTTTTTACTGAAATATATCATAAATAACTTCTCCTTTTATTTGTTTTATTTTGGAAATTTTTAATCATAGACACTTGTATTAATTTTTAAAAGATTTTAATATGTATTTCTAGGTTCCATGCTATAGAGTATTGAATACTATTATTTAGAAGAATTACAACATATCCTTTTGAGTATTTTGTTTGATATTTTGATATTTCCCCTTTGAGAATTTGTATTTTTTTTGATTTCTCTTTAAAATATTTTGAAATTTATATTTAAAGTCATATTTACTTTTATTATTTAAATAGAAAAATTAAATGATTAGAATTTATTTTTATATATATAATTTAATATTATATATAATTTGATTTTATAAAAATTAAATTAAATTTTTATATTATTTTTCCTATTCTATATTCATTTAATAATTCAATAAGAAATTTGTCAATATTTTAATAATAAATAATCAGATTTTAAAATACTTGTTTTTTTTGAATTTATATTCTGTTTTAGAATAATATATTATTATTAAATAATTATCTTCTTATTATATTATAAACATTCTTTTTATTTTATTATTTATTTTTTTATATTTTCCATTAATTGATTGAATAATATTTATTAAGATTTTAATATAAATTTTAATAAAAATGCAAGAATTTGGAAAACCTTCAAAGGAAAACAATATCAATATATTAAATAAAGAATTAGAAAATTCCTTAATATTAGATGAAAATTCATATATATGTAAAAATATTTGTTAATAATTTTAGCATCTGATAATTCTACATTCTTTGATGATATATTATCATTATTTCAAGAATCAAATGAAAAAGAAGATTATGATAGTAGTGTTGATGAAAATATTACAAATATTAATACTCCTAAAATTTTTAATTATCATATAAATAAAGAAAATACAAAAATAAATAATAATAACTGTTATTTCGAAAATGATAAATCTTGTATCATTAATTGTAGTAATTGTAAATATTTAAATGAAAATAATTGTATAAAAAATTCAAAAAAATTTTCAGAAATTTCTCCTATTAAAATTATATTAGGAGAAGAAAAAAGAACAACAATTTTAATAAAAAATATTCCCAATTTATATAAACCAAAAGAACTTTTTAATGAATTTATGAAGAATGAAGATATATCAGGAAAATTTAATTATTTTTATTTACCTTATAATAAAGAAATTCATAGAAATTATGGTTTTGCTGTTATTAATTTTACAAATCCTTTTCATATTATTATTTTTTTTGAAATGTATCAGAAAAATAAATTATTCAAATACATAAATGAAGAACCTTTAGAGTTGATTTTTTTAAATTATAATATTTTAAATGACAACACAAGTGATATAAATAATATAGATATATTAATACCGTTAAAATATAAGGAACTTTTTAAAAAAATTTATAAATATTCAGTTTGTATTACTATTGAAAAAAATTTTTATAATGATGGATTTTTTAAAGTTAAAAGTTTTGGTAAGAAACCAGAAGTTTTATAAATCTTTTTTATTATTTTTAAATTTTTTTAATTATATATTTATTCATTAAATTAATAAATATAAATATAAATAATTCACTTTTTAACTAAATTTTTTGTGCTAATTCTTTATTTTTATTAAATTTTTTTTCCCCATTAATTTTAAAAAAAGAAAAAACCTTTAATAACAATAAATGTAAATTAAAATAGGTGATAAAGAAAAGCGAATAAAATTTAGAAGAATAAAAAAATAAAAAAAATAATTCATATAAAATATAGTCTATTATATTCTTTTGATTAAAATATTTATAAAATATATTTTTATTTAAGTAAATTTCTATAAAGTTATTTAGGATAAATATTCTTAAAGATGTGAAAAAAAAACTAATGAAATAATTTAAATTATTTAACTATTACTCAATTCAACCATATAAATTATAATACCTTCACTTAAAAATATGGAATAAAATTACAAAATTTAAAAATTGATTTTACTCAAAGGAACAAATGATTAGAAAATTTTTAATAATAATAAGAAAAAAATAAATAATGAATTTCAAATATGAAAAATTAGTTAGTTTATTAATGATTTTAAAAATATTATTATTTTGATTATTTTTTAATATTAAAGTTTGCAAAATTTTCAAATTCTTTTCTTTCATTTCTTCTTTTTATTTCTTCTTTTGAATAAACTTTATAATGTTTAATATCTTTTATATTATTATTATTATTATTTGAATTATAATAAAAGTTTAAGTTTAAACTTTTAGATTTAGGTCTATGAGTTTTTTGAACTAAATCTCTATAATTAGTTTTTCTAAAATCTTTATTATTATCATTGGAAAACATATCATCATTTAACCATAGAATTTTTTTCTGTATTCTTCCTGTGTCAAAGTAATTTTTATTAAAATTAGATAATAAATGATTTCTTGTTGACTTTTTATAATCACCAAATAATAGATTTCTATGAATATTATTTAATCCTTCATCAATTCTATTAAAATCCATATAATCATTAAATTTCCTTTTATTTTTATTATCATTATTTAAATAAACTATAATATCATAATATAATAAATATATTTACCAGATGAATAAATAGGAAATTCATTTGATCTTCTTGTAATTCTATTAATTTTATTTCTTTTAAAAGTTCTATCAATATCTCTTTTATTTTTATCTTTATCATCCAATTCTGAAATAAACTAAAAAAATCAATAAAATATACATAAATAATTTTTTTCCTAAAAGTACTCATTTTTAAATTAATTTTCTAGTCTAAGAAAAAAAATTAAAAAGTCTAAAAATAATATATATAAAAAAATAAATTTAAAAAAAATGTTTTCTCCAGAGCCTCCAAAAGATTTAAAAATAACAATAAATACATGGACAAAAGATGCACATGCTTTATTTGATTATGAATCAGATTCAATAAATACAATATGTGTATCATTTGGAAAAGGAGGAAAAATATATAGAGATGAAAAAAAAAATGAATCAAAATATGAAAAAGATTCTGAAGATAATGGATTTTTTTTAACAGGAAGTAATTCAGCTTCAAATTCAAATGGTTGTTTAGTTAATTTTTATAATGAATATGGAAGTAGAATTAGATTGAGTAAAAATATTGAAAATGAATATGAATATAATAAAAATAATATTATTATTGTTCAAGAAAAACAATATTTTTTAGTTGAACAAATAGAATTTAAAGGAATTAGAAAAGAATATTATTCTAATTTTAAATTTAAACCTAGAATAAATGATATTATTAGATTTGGAAGAGTTCAATTTATTGTAAGAGATATGAAAGATATTTCAACAGAAAAAACAAAAGATGAAATTGAAGAAGAAGATATTTTAAAACCATTATATTTACCAAATGATAATAATAATTTAGGTAAAAATTTAACTTGTAAAATATGTAAAAAAGGAGAAAGTGATATTTATGAAAATCCAATTCTTAAAGTTTGTAAATGTAATAAATGTCCTTTATTTCATATAAATTGTTTTAAAGATTTTTTGAAAAAAGAAAAAGATTTTGGATATAATGAAACTGAATATACAAATGGAACAATGAAAATTATTATTGTATATAATTTTATTTGTCCTTATTGTTCTGAACCTTATAATCCAATAATAATTAAAAATAATAAAGAATATGATATTTTACCTTATTCATATAAAAAAAAGGATTATTATATTATTTTAGAATCATTAAATTTTGTTAAAGAAAGTATTTTTACTTCTATGATAATTATATTTACTTTTCCTAATAAAAAAGAAGAATATTTTTTAGGAAGAGGACATGAAGCTACTTTTAAAATAAGTGATATTTCTATTTCAAGAGTTCATTCTAAATTTTATATTAAAGATAATAATATTTTTATAGATGATTTAGGAAGTAAATTTGGAACTTTAGTTTTAATTAGGAAAGATGTTGATTTAAATGAAATTGTTGATAAAAAAATTAAAATTCAAACTGGAAGAACTACTTTATGGGTTGATGAAAATAAAAAATAAAATTTATAAAGGAAGTTTTTAAGTTTATTTATATATAATATATTTTTTAAATGGTTTTAAATTTCTTTTCTTTTTTTCATTGTTATCAAATTTATTTCCTAATTTAAAATAGAATTTTATCTTTTAAAATTCTTTAAGTTTATATTCTAATAACAAAATAAAATTAATTTTATCATCAATATATTATAATCAAATATTTCATAAATTAATAATTTTATTCATAAATTCATTATTTTTATAAATGTTTATCCACTCTATATTTAATTTTCTATTTTTGACTCAAATTATTGTATCAATTTATAATTCATTAATTATATTTAAGAAATTTTGTTTAGTTAATTTAAATTCAATCATTTTTCGACAAAAATTTTCTATTTCTTTTATATTTAAATATCTTAAATATTATTTCTTTTTCATCTATAATCATTGAAATATAATAATTTATAATTGAAGTTTTTTGAATAATTTAAATTATATCATTATTATTATTTATAAAAATAATAAATCCTTTGTAAATATTATTCTAACTTTAAATTTTTTATTTATTCTATTTAATGTATTTATTAATTTATGTTTTTAATGAATAATATAATGGTAATATAAAGATAAAAAATAAAATAAAAAAACAATATTAATTCAATTAAATTTATTGAAAATTAAAATTTTTAGTTATTGATTTAAAACAAGTTTTGCCATATTTTTTTTAATATCATCAATTCCTTTATTTCTTAATTCAAATTCTAAGATTTTTTTTCTATTAATAATAGTAAAATCAAAAATATAATTTTTATCATCTTTCTTTTCAATTTTATTAAATTTTACAAAAGTAAAAGGAAGTAATAAAACTTCTTTTTCCTCTTTATATTTAGAATAAGAGGAAACATCAATTCCAGGAGAAATACAATCTTTTTCATATATATAATGAAAAATCATTTTCACATTAATACAATCTTCAACAATTTTATTATCTTGTATTCCTTTTTTTGTAGGAATAAATTTATTATCTAATTTTAAACTTGTAGAAGTAAAAGAAGGAAAACAAATAATTTCTTTTTCTGATAAAGTATAAGTGTAAAAATCAAGTGGATTTAATTTAATATTTCTGGTTAAATCAACAGTTTGATTTATACCTTTATCTGGATTATCATGTAGAAATTTAAAAAATCCATAATCATAAGGACCAAAAAAATAAGTTAATTCAATATAACCTTTACTTATATCTCTCATTATTTTATTTAATATATAACAAACTCCTTCTATGGTATAAGATTTAATTACCTCTAATCCAAAATTTTGACTTTTTTTTAAATTGTTTACTGTATTCAATATTAATTTTTTATCTTTTTCATTTATATCTTTTGCTGCTTTATTTAAACAATTCTTTATTTTATTTATATATGTTGTTTCATATTTTGGATTTCCCCAATTTTCATCAAAAAAATAAGATATTAATCTATGTACTGAAAAATAAGCTTTTTGATATTCATAATATGTAATTATAGGAGTAAAAGATAATTGTTTATCCATATCAATTTCAGCTTTATCAAATTTTTTTTCACTTAAATAATCTTCAACTTTTGAAAAATCAGAAGATATTAATTTTAATTTATAAAATTTTTTCCCAAGTTCTGTATTCTTATCATACATTTTTGTATATTTTTCAAG
>JAEEGI010016530.1_pt1 | contig 15231 bp, 15 predicted proteins | sample 8958751 | NCBI WGS metagenome assembly JAEEGI01 (sample SAMN16246545, study PRJNA631951) | gut metagenome | biome: gut microbiome; feature: rumen; material: KS-attached | host: Bos | place: Iran: Karaj | collected 2018-10
CTGCTGATTACGAAATAATCGCTTTCTTTCGCTTCCTTTCTTTCTCGCGAAAGAAAGGAAGGCCCCGCGGCGAGCGAAATAAAAAAGAAGAAACGCGAACGGCATAGCTCGTTCGCGTTTTTTCTTATAAGGTTTTCATCAGCTTTATATATTGCCCCTGCTTGTCTTCGTCAATCAGCAGCACGCGGTCAAATCCGGCGACGGTATAGAGCTTTAAGGCAGGGTAGTTGTCAAGGTCGACGCCGATGGTCAATTCTTTCAGCGCCAGCAGCTTCGCCTGTTCTGTCAAATACGCCAGCAATTTCTTGCCGATGCCCTGCCGACGGCAGTCCTTTTTTACAACCAGATGCGACACGTACGCCCGCCTTTGCGGAATCGTATAGTCTTCATCTTTCATGTCGAATACCAGTGAGATTTCGCCGCAAAGCGCTCCGTCCCGCTCATAGATCCATGTGATGCGGTTGCCGCTGCAAAGGTCGCTGTAAAAGTGTTCGGCAAGTGCCGGCTGCTTTTTCATGTTCCACAGTGCCGCGCACTTCGAAAAGTCTGAAGGCTGCAGTTGTTTAATAATATCGTCCATGTTGAATTCTCTTTTCTTTTTTGCGCTCGCCGCGCGGGCGTTCCTTTTTCTTGAAAGAAAAAGGAACCAAAAAGAACTTTATGATTCCTTACGGCAAAACAAACCCGATCTTCTTCATCACCTTCTGCAAGGTCCGGTTCGCAACCCGGCTCGCTCTCTCGGCGCCCTGCGCCGCCACTTCCTTGAGATACGCCTTGTCATTGCTGTAACGCTCGTAACGCTCCCGGATCGGACGCAGCTCTTCGATCACCGCTTCGGCAACCGCCGCCTTGAAATCGCCGTAGCCCTTGCCTGCAAAGTCCGCTTCGATCTGTTCGTTCGTCAGCCCCGTGCAGCACGCGTAAATGCCCATCAGATTGTTGATGCCTTCCTTGCCGTCGGCAAAGCGCACGCTGCCCTCGCTGTCCGTGACAGCGCTCTTGATCTTCTTGCTGATCACGTCGGGCGCGTCGAACACAGAGATGTAGCTCTTCGGGTTCGGATCGCTCTTGCTCATCTTCTTGAGCGGATCCTGCAGCGACATCACCCGCGCGCCCTGCTTGCCGATATACGGCTCGGGTACCGTAAACGTCGGGGAATACAGCGTGTTGAACCGCTGCGCAATGTCCCGCGCGATCTCAAGGTGCTGCTTCTGGTCCGCGCCGACGGGCACAAGGTCCGCCTGGTAAAGCAGAATGTCCGCCGCCATCAGCACCGGATAGGCGAACAGCCCGACGTTGACGTTGTCGGCGTGCGACTGGGATTTATCCTTGAACTGCGTCATGCGCGACATCTCGCCGAACTGCGTGTAGCAGTTGAGGATCCACGCGAGCTGGCTGTGCGCCGGCACCTGGCTCTGGATGAACAGAATGCTTTGGTCCGGGTCGAGCCCGATCGCGAGCAGCAGCGCCAACACATCATTGATCTGCTTGCGGAACTGCGCCGGCTCCTGACGGACCGTGATCGCGTGCAGATCGGCGACGGCGAACGCGCCGTCGAACTCGTCCGCCAGCGTTTTCCAGTTTTTGAGCGCGCCGAGATAGTTGCCCAGCGTCGGAATGCCGGACGGCTGAATACAGCTTAAAATGCGCTTTTTCGGCGCTGCGGTTGTTGCTTCCATAAGGGGTCCCTCTCTTTTCAGGATCAGATTCAAACGACTTTGTTATTATAGCATACCGCGAAAAAAGTATCAAGAGCGAATGCGTATTTTTCGGTTTTGCACAGGGCCGTTTTGGGCTTTTCAACAGGAAAAATGCCCCAATCAAGGGGCGGGTGAAAAAACTTCTCCACATTTTCCACGTGGTTTTCCACGATTTTCAACGGGTCGATGTGCAAAACTATTTTCGAATTGCGCAAAATGAGCGCGTTTATTTGGCGCTTTTACCGTTTCTTCCCATGATCCGGGCGGCGCTTTTTCGGATAAAATCGACGGTGCTGCAAAAGCTAACACAGAAAGCAAAAGGAGGTCGTTGTGTGCTATGATCAAAGGGGTCAACCGCCAGGTCGTGGAGGTGCAGGAAACGGACTGCGACTATTTTGAGCGGATCTTGTTTTTTGTCAAACCCGAATACGCGAGCCTGAGCGAGGGAAAGATCCGCGAGCGCGCCAGTCAGATCGCGGGGAAGGCGGGCGCCGCCCCACCGACAAAACTGCGCCGCCGTCGTGTGGTGGATTGTTTGAAAATCGCCGGCGCTCTGGCGGCAGGCTGTCTGCTGACCGTGCTCGCGCTGTCGTTACGGTAGGAAAAACGCGTGGCATTTTTCCTACCGCTAACTGCTAACTGCTGACAGCTAACAGCTTCAAAGCCCCGCCGGGGCTTTTTCAGTTGATCTTGAGGCGGGAGATGTCGAGCCGCGGGTCGTCGACGATAATCAGCCGTTTGATCAGCGTGTAGGTCAGCGCCGTGAAGCGTTCGCGCGGCATGGCGTCCGGATCGTGCAGATAGCGGTTGAGGATCCCATAGAACCCGGCGGACAAAAACGCGTAGAAGTAGTCGTAGCCCTCGCGGTAGGTGGTCTTGTTGTAAGCGGAGAAATACTGGAAAAAGAAGTCGCAGAACATGGTGTTGACCCGCGTCCGGAAGGGCTTGGAATAGGTGGAATCCAGCAGCATCATGGCGACGTCCTTGTGGCGGATGAACAGATCGGGCAAACGGCGCACCGTGGCGGTGACGCACTCCGGAAAGCCGATCGTCTTGAACTCTTCGAGCAGCTCGGTGATCTCACCGATCAGCGTGTTTTCGATGTCCTCCACCAGCGCGTCGATGTCGGCGTAGTGGAAATAGAAGGCGTTGCGGCTCATCTGGGCCTCTTCACAGAGCGCCTTGACGGTGATCTTCGGCAAGGGGGTGGTTTTGGCGAGTGTCGCCAGCGCGGTCTCAAAGCTGCGCTTGGTGCGGCTCACGCAGCGGTAGGTCTTTTTTTCCATACAGGGGCTCCTTTTTTTGTTTGTTTTGTGACAGGCGGCCAAGGCGTGTTTCAAATGGTGCAAATCAGATAAAACTGACCATTGACAATTTATGACAGCCTGTTATAATAAGTACAGTGTATCATATTTCTTACACAATGTCAAACTGGTTTTTCGGAAAAGGAATGATTTTTATGTACGCCGCATACGAAAACTATATTGAGCCGAGAGAGAAATACCTCCCAAAGCCGGAGGGACACGAATCGCTGTATGAGTATCTCCTCGAATGCCATCGCCGGATCTCGAACGATATCGGCGACTACACGGCGTTTGTGACGCCGGTCCTCGACAGTTGGACCGAAACGCCGATGTCCGTTTTGCTGCGGGATATCGAGCTTCTGGCGGCGTATCTGCACGCGCAGGGCTTGCGGCAGGGCGACGTGGTGACGGCGTTTATGCCGACCTGCGCCCACGCGTTCCCGGTGCTGTTCGCCGCGAACAAGCTCGGCCTGATCGTCAACTTCGTCCATCCGCTGACTCCGCCGGACGCGTTGCTGGCGGCGATGCGGCACACGAAGAGCAAGTTCCTGTTTATCCTCGGCGCGATCAGCGGATACTTCGGCGCCGTGATGGCGCAGTATCCCTGCGTGGTCTGCCGCATCTCCGATTACTGCACAGGCAAGGCGCTCGCGTATGCGCAGTATAACGAAACGAACAACGTCAAGATTCCGGATGTGCCGTTCACGTTCTACCGCGACGCGCTGGCGCAGGATCTGCCGGCGGCGGAAACGGTGCGCAACTTCGGCAAAGAGGACGCGGTGTATTTGCAGGGCGGCGGCACGACCGGCAGAAGCAAGACGATTATTCTGTCCTCCTTCGCGTTCAACGCGCTGACCTATAAATATTATCTGATGGATATGGCGCACGATTACAAGCGCGATTACGCGCTTTCGGCGCTGCCGTGCTTCCACGCGTTCGGACTGGGCGGCACGATGCTCTACGCGATCTGCAACGCCTACAAGCCGATCCTGATCTCAAAATTCGACGCCGTGCAGGTCAACGAACTAATCCGGCAGCTGCGCGTGATCGAGATCCTCGGCGTGCCGAAGATGTTCCAGAAAATGATGGAGGCGCCGAACTTCGAAAACGAAGGGCTCAAAAACCTGAAGCTCCTGTTTTCCGGCGGCGATCTGATCAGCGACGCCTTTATCCGGCAGTTTGACGAAACCATTGCAAAGCACGGCTCCACGGCACGGCTGTGCCGCGGCTACGGTCTGACGGAGATGACCGCCACGGTCACGTCCAGCTGCTGGCAGCACTTCAAAACGGAATCGACCGGCTATCCGCTGCCCGGCGTCGAGGTGCAGATCTGGGACGAAGACTGCAAAGAACTGCCGGCCGGCACGGTCGGCGAGATCGTCCTCGCAGGCGACAACATGATGAACGGGTATCTGTCGGACGAAAACATACACGAGAGCGGTATTTATGTGGACGACGCGGGCAAAAAATGGGTCCGCAGCGGCGATATGGGCTATCTGGACGAGGACGGCTATCTGTTCTTTTCCGGCCGCAAAAAGCGCATTATCATCATCGCCGGCTACAATATCTATCCCGCCACGATCGAAGAGCAGGTCACGAAACTGCCGTATATCAACGAAGTCTGCGCCGTGCAGGGCTATGACGAAACCGGCAAACCGCTGGTGAAGCTATGCGTGTCGCTTAAGGACACGGAAGCGGACAAAGCGGAAGTCATCGCCGCGCTGCGGGCGTACTGCGAATCGCATATCGAAGGCTACGCCTGTCCGCGCAAATACGAGGTGTTCGGTCTGCTGCCGCGCACGAAGATTGAGAAGATCGACTTCGTGAAGCTCTCCGACCCGGCGCCGGTCGATGCATAAACAACAATAACGGAGCGCATTCCGTAGGAAATGCGCTCCGATTCTTTTTCGCAAGATCAGACCAGCGGTCCGTATTTCGTCTGCAGCCGCGTCAGCTGCGTGAGGATCGTCGGCGAGAGGACCCACAAAAACAGCACCGTTGCCGCCGCGTGGATCAGATCCATCGGCAGACCGGTTGCGTAATAGCTGAGCAGAATGGCGCGGTTCAGCGCCTCGCCGCCCCAGAGCAGCGCCGCGGCTGGGTTCATGATTCCGCCGTAGAGGAAGACGGCGCAAAACGCGCCGAACAGGCACAGCGGCAGCCGTTTGCCGGTCAGCAGACCGCAGCGGGCCAGCACACCCGCAAGCGCCCCGGCGGCGCCCATCGCGAACATTTGGAACGGCGTCCACGGTCCCTGGGCGAACAGGAGATTTGACAGCAGCATGGTCACCGCGCCGACCAGAAAGCCGCTTTCCGCGCCGAGCGCCGCCCCGGCAAGGATGACGATCGCCAGCACCGGCTTGAACTGCGGGAGCATGAAGAACGCGGTACGTCCGGCGATCGCAAGCGCGCACAGCGCGGCCAGCACGGCGATCGCGCGGGCGGACGGTCGGCGCCGCTCAAAGCGGATGAAGAAGGGCAGCAGCCCCAGAACGAGCAAAATCAGCGACAGCAGATAATACTGCGTCACGTCGCAGAAGTGCAGCCCCGCAAGCAGCGCGGTGGGCAGCACGCCGAGCAGCCACACAGCCGAAAACACAGTCTGCCCGCGCGGCGCGGTTGTCGTGAGTTTGACGCTGAACGTGTCGGCGCTTCGAAGCAGCAGCACCGCGAGCAGCAGACAGGCGGCAAAACCGCCGCAGACCGCCCACTGTTTGGCGGAAAGAGAGATTCTTGCGCCGGTCTCGAAAAGCATCTGAAAACCGATCGTTTTCGCGGCGAAAAAGCAGCAGACCAGCGCGCCGCAAAGGCTCAGAGTACCGAGCGCTTTGCGCAGCCGGCCGGGCTTTCGCGCGGGGGCAGGCGCAGGTGTTTCCGTTGCGGTCGGCTCGGGTTCCTCCGCCGCGGGGAGGGCAGGCTCTTCTGTTCCGAACGCGGCGCAAACATCGCGCACAGTGACGCAGCCGGGAAGCAGGCCGCGGGTGATCCGCGCCGTCGCCGTGGTGTACAGGCGGCTTTCCGTGAAAAAGACGCGTGGTGGCTGCGGCGGACAGACCGCGCCGTCGAACAGCAGCGCGCAGCCGTCCGCATAGGCGGCGCAGAACGCAACGTCATGGCTGACGACCACGACGCACATCCCGTCGCGGCAGCATTCCCGCAGCAGCGCGGCGAGCGACGCCTTCTGAACGGCGTCGAGCCCCTTTGTCGGCTCGTCGAGCAACAGAATATCGGGCTGTGTCAGCAGCAGTTTCGCGAGCGCGAGCCGCTGCGCTTCGCCGCCGGACAGGGTCTCCGGATGGCGGTATTCGAAAGGCGAGAGCCGGAACCGGCGCAGCGCCGTCTGATACGCGTCATCGTCCGCGGCGACGGAAAGCAGTTCTTCGCGCACGCTTTCATGCCAGAAGAGATCCTGCGGCTGCTGCGGGAGGAGGGCGACGCTGCCTTCCTTTTGCAGCGTGCCGTGCTGCGGGTCGCGGACGCCGGCAATCAGCTGCAGCAGCGTCGTTTTGCCGCTGCCGTTCGCGCCGAGCAGACAGAGCAGCTCACCCCGGTGCGCTGTCAGCGACAGATCGCGCAGCACGTCCGGCGCGTCCTTTTCGTAGCGGAACGATACTTCTTTCAATTCCAGCGCGGGGTCGCCCGCCGCGTCAGCTGTCGGCGGTTCCGCAGATGAGGGCGTATGAGACAATAAATAGTGTTCTAAAAACGCGCGACCTTCCGCAACGCTGCAGGGTGGGTCGCCCGTGCCGTTGAGTGCCGCCCAGAGACGGGACGCCGCCGGCATCGCGGCAAGAAACGGCGACTGGCTTTCGTAAAGCTGCCGGACCGTTTCGCGGGGCGTGCCCTGTGCGGTCAGGGCGCCGTCTTCGAGGACAAAGACGCGGTCGCAGAGCGGCAGGACGTCTTCGAGCCGGTGTTCGCTGAGCAGGATCGTGGTGCCGAAATCGCGCCGGATCGTCTGCAGCCACCCGAGGAAAACGGTCGCCGCGTGGGGGTCGAGCTGCGACGTCGGCTCGTCGAGCAGCAGCAGAGAAGGACGGGTCAGCATGACCGACGCGAGGACGAGCAGCTGCTGTTCGCCGCCGGACAGACTGTTCACGTTGCGGTGCAGCCAGTCGGTGATGCCGAAATAGGTGGCGGTCTCCGCCACGCGGCGGCGCAGTTCTTCCGGCGGCAGCCCGAGGCCTTCCGCGCCGAACGCCAGCTCGTGCAGAACCTTGTCGGAGACCAGTTGTGTCTGCGGGTCCTGCGCGACGAAGCCGATGTTTGCGCTCGCTTCACGCGGGGAGAGGGCGTCGGGCGCTTTGCCGCCGATCCGCAGCGAACCGCTCTGGTCGCCGTGGGGGCGCAGCTGCGGTTTCAGCAGGCGCAGCAAAGTGGTCTTGCCGCTGCCGGAACTGCCGCACAAAACGGCGAAGTCGCCCTGTTCGAGGGTCAGCGAAATGCCGCGCAGCGCGAAAGTAGCCGCGTCGGGGTATTGAAAGCTCAGGTTTTCGAGGGTAACGTACGCCATTTTGACACCTCCAGTCGCTGTAAGATCACGGGGAAGAAACAAAGCAGTCCGTACAGCAGCGCGCAGAAGAGCCCGAGCGGGGTCGCGTCCGCGCTGTGCGGAGCGGGAAAGTATTCGAACCGAAGCAGCCCTGCCGCGTATGCGCCGCAGACCGTGAGCGCCGCGCAAAGCAGCAAAGGCAGGCAGAGCTTGTCCCGTTCATGCAGTGTGAAGCTGCTGTAAACTGTGCGGCCCGGTAGTCCGTAGCCGCGGCTTCTCATCGCGTCGGAGACGGCGATCGCGTCTGTCAGCGCGGCGCGCAGCCGGGTCTGAAACGCCGTAAACGCGCGGCGCAGCGCTTCTCGTTTTGTCCTCGGCGGACCGAGGAGACAGATCTGCGCGTCGCGGGTGCGCTCCAGCGCGCGGCGAAACGCCGGCAGAAACCGCAGACACAGCCGCAGCAGCAGCGTCAGCGAGGGCGCGGCGCGCGAGAAGAGGTACAGCCCCTTTTCGCTCGTCATCACCGCCGTATAGCAGCGAAACCACAGCAGCACGGAAAGTAGCAGACACGCGCTCATCACGCCGTACAGCAGACTTTCGCCGGTACAGGGATTGCCCCAGGGGAAGTAGAACAGGATATGGACGCCGCGGTGGTTGAACAAAGGGTTCAGCAGCGCGGCGAACGCGCAAAGCGGCAGCGCGCCGCGAAGCACGAACCGCAGCGCTTTGCCGGGGTACAGCACCGCGTGGCAGCAAAGCGCGCCGCAAAGAGAAATCAGCCGAAACAGCGGGTGGTCCAGCAGGAGCGTTCCGCCGACGGCGCACACAAAAAAGAGCAGGCTCACGCCCGGATGTAAGCGGTCCATTGCGCTTGTCCGTTCCATGAGTCTGCTCCTTTCGGTGAGATTAAGAATAGTTGTTGTGGCCGCCGATGTCGCCGCCGAGATTGCAGGTGTAGCGCCACGCGATCACGTCGCCGTTTTGCAGCTTGTAGTCGGCGCATCCGTAGTTCGGGAACACGCCGTTGACGCTGTACATCCAGCCGGAGGCGGGGCCGCCGTCGAATTCATAGAGGTTGCCTATGCCCTCGATATAGGCGGTCTGATACAGCGGCGCGATGGAAAACTCCATCTGCAGCCCGTTTTGGCGGCAGGTGCGCTTGAGCACGTCGAAGACGCTTTCGCCCGCCGTGAACGTGACGCTGCGGGACGACAGCAGAACGCCGTTTTGCGGCACGAGCGCGCGCTTGCTTTCGTCGAGTTCGTCGAGATGATTCAGCAGCGTTTTGCAGTCGATCGCCAGCGTACAGGTCAGTGTCTGCGGCTGCGTCGTGGTTGGCGCGGTCGTGGCTTTCGTCGTCGGTGCGGCAGTCGTCGTCGCGGGATGCGTCGTGGCGCGGGCGGTGGTCGCCGCCGTGGTTGCCGCGGGGTGGGTCGTTGTGGGGGGCGCAGCCTTAGTTGTGGCTTGCTTTGTCGTTGCCGCCGTCGTTGTAGCTGGAGCGGCGGTCGTGGTCGTCTGCGCTGCCGTTGTCGTCGGCGCGGCAGTCGTCGTCGGGACCGTCGTCTCTGTGGTTGTCGGCGCAGTTGTCGTGATTTCCGCTGCCGCGGTCGAGGAAACGGCCTCCGTACCTGCGGCAGTCGTGGAAATCGTCGTTGCCGCTTCGGTCGTCGATACCGGCGGCGTTTCTGTCTGTCCGCAGGCGCAAAGCAGCAGGCAAAGTGCCGCGCAGAGCAGCAAAAGCAGTTTACGCGGCATGGCGCACCTCCCGTTTTTTCAGCAGAGACAGCACAGCGCACGCCAGAAGCAGCGTCAGCGCGGCAGGCAGTACGAACGAGACTTCACCGGTGTGCGGCGTCGCTTCTTTCCGCGCGGCGGTCGTTGCGGGCGCGGCGGTGGTTGTCGGCTTCGCCGTGGTCGGTTCCGCCGCCGGTTTTGTCGTTGTTATTTCAGTGACTGCTTCGGTGGTCGTCGGCGTGGCCTTTGTCGTCACGGGAGCAGTCGGTGTTTCTGCTGCCGCTTCGGTCGGCACAGTCGGCTCCGTTGGCGGCTCCGTCGTCGGTTCTTCCATCGGTTCTTCCGCTGCGGGCGTGACGTCCGTGCAGTCGAACAGGAAGGGCTGCCCCTTCAACAGGCGGTCATAGGCAAGCAGGGCATAGGTCGCCTGCTCGCTCGCCTGGACGCTCCATTTCTGGCTGTCCTGCGTGTGGACAAAGGCGCGCGCTTCGGGCTGCCACGCGTTCAGCAGACAGTCGATCGGCGTGACGCCGTTCTTCTGCAGCCGCGCGTCCGCGGCGGGGTCGATACCCCAGGCGCAGCAGGCAAGCACGACCTGCGCCGCACTTTCGGTGTTTTCCGCGCCGATGGTGGCAAAGTTGCCGTTCTCTTTTTGGGCGGCGGACAGCAGCGCAAAGCCGCGGTCACCGACGGCGGCGACCGCCGGGTCGTCCCGGTAGGGCGCGAGCCCCTGCAGCACGATGGCGGTGATGTCCACGTCGCTGACGTCGCCCCAGATCGACCAGCCGCCGTCGTCAAACTGCGACTGTACCAGATAATCGACGCACTGGGTGCGGATCGTGGGGTCGGCAGTCTCATAGCCGCCGCTGTTCAGCGCGAGCAGGGCGTAGGCGACGGCGTTGTAGCTTTGCTTCTTGATCCAGCTGAAATCCTCATACGGGCGCAGCAAGTCCCAGCCCCCGACGTCATGCGGATCTTTGCCGAGGGCAGTCAGCGCCAGTATGGTGCGCGCGTTGTCGGTCGATTTCAGGTCGTGCAGCGCGCCGTCCTGCCGGACGGTTTTCGCCGCGAGCTCCTGTACGGACGCCTCCACCCGCGTGTAATACGCCGCGACGGCGGGGGTGTTCGCGTTCCAACGGCCGCTGCGCGCGAGGGTGAACACGGTCCAGTCGCCGCCGATCGACGTCGGCTGCAGCGTTGTGTTCTCTTCGGCGAGCCGGTCCAAAGAAGCCTGCAGCACCGATTCATAAGCGAGCGGCGCCGCCGCCAGCGCCGCCGCGGGCAGAGAAAGCCCGCAAAGCAGCGTCAGCAGCAGCGCGAAGATGCGTCGTTTCATCAGCCGATCTTGAACAGGTTCTTGAAGAAGGCGAGGATGCTGTTGAAGAACGCGACAATGCGATCCCAGAAGGAGGCCGCGGTCTCTTCGGGCGCGTTCAGCGCGGGGATCGTGGCGTCAACGTCCGCCTGCGTGGCGTCCAGCTTTTCGAGCACGGGCTTCGCCTGCTTCTTCGCGGCATTGTTGGTGCTTTCGGCATAGGCGATCATCGCCTTGTCCTTATTCGCGTGCGCATAGTACGGCGCGCTGCCGTCCCAGCCGGTGTAGCCGAGGATGCGGTTCATATCCAGACCCTTGACGTCGCCTTCATCGGGCGTACTGAGCGCAAATTGCATACGGATGACATAGGTGCTGCCGTAGCTGTTCTGGGTCGTGGCGCTTTTCAGGACGTTATCGCAAAGCGCGTCCCAGGGCATCTCGTCGTTGAGCGTGTACATCCAGCCGGCCCACGCCGCATAGTCGCCGCCGCCGAGGTCTTTGTCAGTGTTCTTGACGTAGTTGTCGTTCGACGGACCGCCGTTCGCGGTGACAACGGCCGGGAAGTTGACCTTGCCGTCGTCGATGTTGCGAACGATGTTGATAGAACCGCCGTTCGTCCATGTACCGCCGTCATACAGCACGGCAGACAGACTGTTGTCATTGAGCATCGCGAGCACTGCCATACCGGCGGTCAGCGTATCCTCGGTATAGGGACCGAAGCCGTCTTTCGCGATCAGGTCATTGATCTGCGAGACCGTGTATTCGGTCGGTTCCACAAAGTAGCCCTTGCCGAGGGTGAAGCCTTCGAGCGAGACGACGACCTTCATGGCGTCGCCCGCGGCAAAGCCATTAAGCGGTACCGCCGTGCAAAGCAGCAGGCAGACAAGCAGGATGGATACGAGTTTTTTCATTACTATCTCTCCCTTGAGAAAAGTATTAGCTAAAAAGCGCGCAGCCAAACGCAAACAATTTGCGTTTCGGTTGCACGCTTCACGCCCAATCATGAACCCCAAAAAGACCACGGCAGGTGCCTGACTGATGAACAAACGTATAGAAACGCCATTGCGGGCGTTTGTTCAAACACAGGAATGGCGGTTGCTCCGGATTTGAACCGGATTCCCTCAGCGGCGTTCTGCCGCTCCTTACTCAGCTCACAACTTTTCAAACCGTGTCTTTGCTATTCGGTTGTGTATAGCTTACCACAAACAGGGAAAAAAGTCAAGGGGAGGGAAGGGGGAATAAGGGGTTGAGGGACAAGGGACTATGGACTATGGGCCAGGGAATGGAAAGGGAGATCTCTGACCACGAAAAAAGACTCCCGCGCCGCGGGAGTCTTTTTTTCAGTTCAGTTTGCCGTAGAGCGAGACACCTTCGGCACCTGCGTCGGTCTTCGGCGCGCGGGTCGGCGCGCTGACTGTCTGGCTGCCGCCGCGGTTGCCGCCGCGACCGCCTCTGCCGCCGCGGCCGCTGTTTCTGCCGCGGTTGCCGCCGTTTCTGCCGCCGCCCGGATGGGTCGGCTTGACGCCTTCGGCGAGGGTGATCACCACGCGGCGGTCGTCGTCGTTGCCGACGGAGTGCGAGGTGACGCCTTCGATTTCCTGGATCGTCGTGTGGATGATCCGGCGCTCATAGGGGTTCATCGGCTCGAACGTAAAGTTGCGGCCGTATTTGAGCACGCGGTCGGCGTTCTTCTTCGCGAGTGAGGCGAGCGTGCTCTTTCTCTTTTCGCGGTAGTTGCCGACATTGATCGAGATGCGGGAATACTCTCCCTCGGTCTTTTGCTTGTTGGCGACCAGTCTGGTCAGATACTGGATCGCGTCCAGCGTTTCGCCGCGGCGGCCGATCACGATCCCGTAATCTTCCCCGCAGTCCAGTTCGAGCAGCACTTCGTTGTCCGCGTGGACAAACGCCTTCAGCGAAGGCTCCCGGACGCCCATCAGCTTCACCATTTCCAGCAGATAGGCTGCGCCGGCTTTCACGCCGGGCTTCGCGTCGATCGCGATCTCGGTCTTCGGAGCGGCTTCCTCCTGCTGCGGCGCGGGCTGCTGCTTCTTTGCAGCTTTCGGCTGCTGCGGCTGCTGTGCCGCCTTCTGCGGCGCGGGCTGCTGCTTTTGCGGCTTCGGCTGCTGCTTCTTCACCGGCGCGTCCGGCGTTTCGTAATAAGCGCGGGCTTCGGCTTTCTTCTTGAACAGGCCGAGCAGACCCTTCGACGGATGGGAGATCAGCTCCGCGTGCACGTCGGCGTCCGCTGGGGCGTTCAACGCTTCTCTGGCGTTTTTCAGCGCCTCTTCGATCGTTGCGCCCTGCGCTTTGGCTTCATGAATCATTTGATATCACCACCGTATCATACGTTTGTTGTCTGTTGTTATGTCGGATCACCTTGCGCCGCGTCGGCAGAGAGCTGTTTCTTCGTCTGCTCGTAGGAGCGGCGGTAGATCGTCTCGTCGACCATCATGCGGGCAATGGTCTTTCTCGGCGCGTAGATGTGGCCGAGGAGCAGGGTCTGGAAGAACGCGAAGATATTGGAGAGGATCCAGTACATACCCATTGCGGCGGGGAACTGGAACGTGAACCAGAGAGACATAAGCGGCATGGTGAGCATCATGCAGCCCATCATCTGGGCGTTTTCCATATTGGGGTTGTTTTTCTTCTGGCGCATCTGGGTCAGAACGCTCGTCATCATGCTCGTCAGGAAAGACAAAAGAGGTATGAGAAGTAAAATCTTTGCCTGCGTCGTCGAGGAGGAGAGGTTCTTCAGCGTAGCGATGTCGGGGACTGCGCCGAGGTCGATCCCGAAGACGGTGAAATCGAAATCACGGATCTTCTGGATCTCCGCCGGGAATTTCGCGGCGGTTTCCGGAATCTTGACCACGAGCTTGTCGATGTTGGAGATCAGCGACGTTTCGATATAGGCGAGACCGCGCGACGAGAGATTGAGACTCGTTTTGGCGACGTTCGTCAGCGCCGTGAGCAGCTCGTCCGGAATCTGCAGCACATATTTGAGCGGCTCGCGCACCACGCCGTACAGACCCCAGAGGATGGGGAGCTGGAACAGCAGCGGCATGCAGGAGCCGGCCATGGCGCTGTAGCCTTCGCGCTGATAGAGCTCGTTGGTCTCTTCCTGGATCTTCTGGTTGCGTTCCTGCGGCGCGTAATCCTGATACTTTTCACGGATCCGCTTGATTTTGGGCTGCATCCGCACCTGTGTGGCGGAGCTCTTTTGCTGCTTGATATTGGTCGGCATGATGATCAGCCGGAAGAACAGGGTGAAGATCAGCAGCGCAAGCCCGTAGTTGTTGATAAAGGAATACAGAATACGGAACAGGAACCCGAAGATCGAGTAAAAAAATGCGAACATGCGTTACCTCCGTAAAGAATTGGCGGTTGAATGTTGAATGCCGCGTGCCGGAATAAGGGGCGGGTTCATCGCTTTTCTCTCTTCGGCGGAACGGGATCATACCCGCCCGGAGAAAGCGGATTGCACCGAAGCAATCGCCAGATCGCCAGAAGACCGCCGCGCAGGGCGCCGTGCGTCTCAATGGCTTCGATCGCGTAGCGCGAACAGGTCGGATAGTAGCGGCACAAAGGCGGCAGATGGTGCGAGATGTGTTCGCGGTAAAAGTGAAGCAATGAAAGCATCACCCGTTTCATGCGATCACCCCCAGCGTCTGCAGCGCGTCTTCCATCGCGGCGCGTACGACCGGCTCTTTGACACGAGTCGTCTTTGTCCGGGCGACAAAAACGAGGTCCCAGCCGGCAAGATCATGCGCGCACAGCGTGTTTTGCAGCGCGGCGCGGATCACCCGGCGGGCGCGGTTCCGTTGGACGGCGCCGCCGATCTTTTTGCCGGTCGTGATGCCGACGCGGCAAAGCCCGAGACGGTTCTTCATGCAATAGACGACCAGCGTGGGTTTCGCGCAGGACTTGCCCTTGTGATACAGCCGCAGAAAATCCTTGTTCAGATTCAGCGAAACAAAAGACGGCATAGCATCAACCCTCAACGCAAAATGATATGCAGCGGCGGATCAATAGGTCAGTCTTTTTCTGCCCTTCGCGCGTCTGCGGGAAAGAACCTTGCGGCCGTTTCTCGTTGCCATTCTTTTGCGGAAGCCGTGTTCCATTTTTCTGTGACGTTTTTTCGGTTGATACGTTCTTTTCATTGCGATATACCTCCTTTGTTGTATATTGGTCTTGAACGAAACCGCGCCGAAGACTGCGGTTTGTTGTCTTGTTTGAAGGCATAACTTCTCAGTTTACACCTTGCATTTTGACATTATATCGCAAAAGAGCGGGTTCTGTCAACCGCTTTGAGAGATTTTATTACTATAATAAGGAGAATAAGTGAAGAAAACAGGCTTCTTTCTTGACTTGTACGCTGCAGCGTGCTAAAATGAAAGCCGGAATGACCGGAAAGGAGCGAGTCTATGGGAGAGAAGATCAAAAAAGCCATCGGCGTCAAGGGCGATTTCAAAACCGCCATCGTGCCGATGATCAACTACAGCTACGCCAATATGTTCATGGGCGGCGCGGGCTACATCATCAGCATGTATTTCACCATCTTTTTGACCGACGTGGTCAATCTGCCGCTCAAGAGCGCCAGCCTGGTGGTCATGTTCGCCACGCTCTGGGACGCCGTGAACGACCCCGCGATGGGCATCATCACCGACCGCACGCGCAGCAAGTCCG
>JAEEGI010016534.1_pt1 | contig 15228 bp, 12 predicted proteins | sample 8958751 | NCBI WGS metagenome assembly JAEEGI01 (sample SAMN16246545, study PRJNA631951) | gut metagenome | biome: gut microbiome; feature: rumen; material: KS-attached | host: Bos | place: Iran: Karaj | collected 2018-10
GTTGCCTGCAATCTTCTTGCATTTGCAACAGCCCCTTGGTGGAGCTTACCGGATTCTGAACCGTGCGCAGCGAGTTTATTGACTGCTATACCGGCCGGTTTGCCGCTGCGCTTTTGGATCTGCATACGCAGATCCGCGGCTCGAATCAAAAACTTTTACGAAACAAAAGGAGATACCAACGGTATCTCCTTTTGTTTGGTGGAGCTTACCGGATTCGAACCGGTGATCTCTACACTGCCAGTGTAGCGCGATAGCCAACTTCGCTAAAGCCCCAAGCGCATTTCAAACTGCTCCGCTATTATACGACAAGCGAAGCGGTTTGTAAAGCACTTTCATAAAGTATATTATTTTATTCCAACGACTACGTCATCCAGCATTGCCATTACAGCGGGCTGGCCCTTCCCCGCTCTGGCTTCTATCTTGATCTCTTCGGAATTCACCGTCGTCTTCTCGCCATGCGCCTGTATCACGGTAATATCCCGCGGCACCGTTACGTGGAGCGCAGCGACAAGCTCCGTACCGTTCGAGCCGTTTTTCTTGAACCCGAAGCAAATCGTACCCTTGCCGTTGCGGCCCTGAATGTCATGGTCAAACACGAAGCTGCGCTTCATGTAGCCGCGATCGGTAACGGTTATGATCTCGCCCTCCTCGGTGATGGCGCCGCCGTAAACGATCGAATCGCCCTCATCAAGCTTCATCCCGTGGACGCCCGCAGTCTGCCTGCCTGTTACGGGAACGGTCGAAGCCTCGAACCTTATGCCCATGCCGTTCTTTGTAATGAGCATTACGGAAAGCTCTGTCTCGTCTATAACGTAATCGCAGCCTATGAGTGAGTCATCCTTCAGATTGATGGCGGTTATGCGCTTTACGCGGGTGAGATACTCCTCCGCCGCGGTCGATTTTACCATGCCGCTGCGGGTATAGAATATGTATCTGCCTGCATTTCGTTCCTCAATAAAGGACGAGATCACCTTTTCACCGGTTTCGATCGGAATGAGCGCCGAAAGATTCGTGGGCTTTGCCGAGGGTTTGACCTCCGGAATATCGCTGACCGGAAGCGAGAGCATAAAGCCCTTATCCGTGAACATACGGAGCGTTTCGTCCGTCGTTGTCTTATAGACCGCGACCGCCTCATCCGCTTCGGCGAGCTCATCCTTATACTGCGAAAGCGCAACTCTGCGAAGCCTGTTTTCCGGCAGAACGAGCACCGCGGCGGGTTCGCTGACCGCAACGGGCTCCTCCGGTTCCGTTTCCTCGTCATCGGAAATGATTTGAGTGCGGCGCGGATCGGCGTACTTTTCAGATATTTCGGTAAGCTCGTCGATTATGAGTTTATCGAGCTTCTTTTTGGAGGAGAGCAGCGCCTTGAGCCTTGCTATCTCCTTTACGAGATCGTCATGCTCGCGCTGTATGGCTATCTGTTCGAGATTTGTAAGTCTTTGCAGACGCAGATCGAGGATCGCTTCCGCCTGGACAGCAGTGAGGTCGAATGTATCCATCAAGCCCTGCTTGGCGATCTTCGGCGATTTGGAGGCCCTTATGAGCTTTATTACTTCATCTATATTGAGTAGAGCGATCAGAAGGCCGTCGAGGATATGCGCTCTTCGTTCCGCCGCCTCGAGCTCGTTCCTCGTCCTGCGAGTCACGACCTCCTCCTGGTAGCGGATATAATGGTCAATGAGCTCCAGCAGCGAAAGCTGTTTGGGTTTGCCCTCCGCAATGGCGACCATTATAACTCCGAACGTCCTCTGCAGATCCGAATACTTGAGGAGCTGTTTCAGTATTTTATGCTCGTCCGCATCCTTTTTAAGCTCTATGACGGCCCTTATGCCCTGCCTGTCGGATTCGTCCCTTATATCGTAGATCCCGGAGAACATGGCTTTTTTGCTTTCCCACAGTTCTCGTATTCCGACCATCGTTCTCGCTTTGTTTACCTGATACGGGAACTCGGTAATGACTATAAGCTTTCTGCCGTTCTTCAGCGTCTCGAAATGGGTCTTCGCGCGGTTCAAAAGCTTGCCGCGCCCCGTTTCGTAGGCGGTGCGTATCTCGTCCGACTTTATGATATAGCCGCCCGTCGGGAAATCGGGGCCGGGCATTATCTTCATTATTTCGTCAAGGCTTATCTTCGGGTTTTGGATCCTCGCTATCACGGCGGCTATCGCTTCGCCCGGGTTATGGGTCGGGATGGAAGTCGTAAGGCCGACCGCTATGCCGTTTGCGCCGTTTATGAGCAGATTGGGAAATCTGCCGGGGAGCATTTCGGGCTCCTTCAGCGTATCGGAAAAGTTGAGCGCAAACCTTACGGTATCCTTTTCTATATCGCGCACCATGTCCATTGCGGAAGGCGCCATACGGACCTCCGTATAACGCATGGCTGCGGCGGGATCGCCGTCAACGGAGCCGAAATTGCCCTGCCCGTCAACAAGCGGGAGGCGCATATTGAAATCCTGCGCCATACGCACCATCGCGTCATAGACGGAGGAATCGCCGTGAGGATGGAATTTACCCAGGCATTCGCCAACCACGCGCGCCGACTTTTTATAGGGCTTGTCGGGGGTGTTGCCGAGCTCCAGCATAGTATAGATTATCCTGCGCTGAACGGGTTTCAGGCCGTCCTCCACCCTCGGGAGAGCCCTTTCCAAAATAACGTGCTCGGCATATGGCAGCATGGCGTTGTGCATAACGTCGTCCATGCTGACGACGTTGAAGGTCTCCACACCGCTGCCGAAGCTCATCTGTTCGTTGTCACCGCGTTTTTTAGCCATCAGTTACCTCTTATCGCCTTTATCATTGCAGCCCTGTCGGGAGCCTTGAATACCGCGTTTCCGGCTACGAGCACGTTCGCGCCCGCATCGCGGCAGAGCTTTGCAGTCTTTTCGTTCACGCCGCCATCGACCTCGATATCGAGCTCAAGACCGCGCTTTACGGCCATATTTCTGATGCTTTCTATCTTTCTGAGCGCTGAATCAATGAACTTCTGCCCGCCGAAACCGGGGTTGACGCTCATTACAAGCACCATATCCGCGTCGTCAAGCAGGTATTCGACAGCGTTTTCATGCGTGGCGGGATTGATCGCAATGCCGGCCTTTATACCGTAGGATCGAATGAGCTGAAGCGTGCGGTGGCTGTGAATATCCGCTTCCCTGTGGATGGTTATTATATCGGCTCCGGCCTCGGCAAAATCCTTGACCCATTTCGCAGGCTCCGAGACCATAAGATGCGCGTCGAATATGAGATCGCTCACGGGGCGGAGCGCCTTGCACATGGGCGCGCCAAACGTGATATTGGGAACGAAGCTGCCATCCATAACGTCAAGATGCACGAGATCCGCGCCCCATCCCTTGAGATTTGCCACTTCCTCGCCCAGCTTTGTGAAATCCGCCGAAAGTATGCTCGGCGCAACCATTATCCTGTCAGTCATATTTATGCCTCCTTGCTTCAAGTGCTTCGTTTGCTATCTTTTTATAGCGTTCGTAACGCTCCCTGTTTATGACTCCTTCCGAAAGCGCCTGCTTTACCGCGCAGTCGGGTTCGGAAAGATGCATGCATCCCGTGAACCTGCATTTCGGGGAAAACTCCGCAAATTCCCGGTAAGCTTTCGGTATCTCCTCCGGCTCCATCGGGACGGATTCGAGCATCGAAAACCCCGGCGTATCGGCAATAAAACCGCCCTCCGGCGTTATAAGAAGCTCCGCATGACGGGTCGTGTGCCTTCCGCGTTCGGTCTTTGCGGAAAGCTCGCCCGTTTCGAGCGAAAGCCCGAGCAGCGCGTTTATGAGCGAGGATTTCCCAACGGCCGACTGCCCGGCAAGGCAAACCGTCCTGCCGGCAAGCATTGCTTTGAGCCTTTCCATGCCGTACCCCGTCTCCGCGGAAACTTCAAGCACGGCGTCAACCGCGTTTTCGTACTGACGGAATATGGAGCGGCTTGCTTCCGTTTCGCCTCCGTCGCATTTGTTTATTATAAGCACGGGCTCTATCCCCTGCTTGTCGCAGTAGATTATGAGCTTGTCCGCAAGCTCCGGATCCGGCTCCGGCTCGCCTGCGGAAACAACTATCAGCAGCATATCTATATTTGCAACAGCGGGACGAACGAGCTCATTCCTTCTCACGTGAATGTCGGTAATGAATCCGCCGTTCTTTTTGTCGATAGCTATGCTTACGTTATCGCCGGGAAGCGGCACCGTTCCGAGCTTTCGGAACAGCCCCCTCGCTTTGCAGACGACGCTTTTCCCATCTTCCGTAAGCACGGTATAGAAGCTGCCCACGCCCTTCAGTATTTTCCCTTCGCCTATGGTCTGCAATTCCGCCTCCGTCATTCAAAGGATCTTGTAAAGCTCGTATAGACCGAGCCGTTTACATACAGGGTGCAGGTATAATTGCCGTTCTGCCAATACCTGCCCGTAAAGGGGATGGAATACGATCCGGGCTCGTATATGCCGCGGTAAATGACGACTTCGCCAAGGCCGGTAAGGATGGTCACTACCACCTCGTTCGATGATGCGCTGAGGGTCACGTTCTCGGAAAACTCGGCCTTATATTTGCCTATATCCTCCTTGAACATCTTTATATCGACCTTCAAACTGCTGTTGTAAAGCACGGCCATACCCGCGGCGGGGCTTTGATCGAACACCTGATAATCATCGTATTCGTAGCCGTTATCTGCGGTATCGCTGACGTATATCCAGTAATTTCCTATGCCCGCGTTTTTGAGCATATCAAGCGCTTCTGCTATCTCGCGCCCGATGAGGTTAGGCATGGTCGTGGTTTCGGATATGACCTCCTTGCTTACGGTGATCCTTATCGAATCGCCTGCCATTACCGTTTCATGCGGGTTCACGGACTGCCCTATTACCGTGCCCACGGGCTTAGCGGAGACTTCGTATGAAATGGTGGTATCCAGTTCGAGCCCCGCGGCTTCAAGGCGCTTTCGGGCTTCTTCTACGGTAAGCCCGTACAGATCCGGAACCTGTACCGTTTCCATGCCGGTGCTGACGGTTATTTTGAACACTGTGCCGGGTTTTACCTTTGAGCCCGCGGCGGGAGACTGCCCGCAGACTTCGCCTGCCGGGTATTCATCGGATGAGGCGTGGTCCGTGACCTCTATCGAGAAGCCGCGGTTTTCCGCATAGATCTCGGCGGTCTCAAGCGCGTACCCCAAAAAGCTCGGAGCCTTTGCGTATGCGTTCTTCTGCCCCGCGAGGGACATTACAAACATCGCAATAAACAGCGCAACTACCGAAAGCACGCTCGCGATTATGACCTTCGTCGCATGCTCGCCGCGGGTCTTGCCGCCCCTTCCGGGATCCTCGGGCTTTGCGCGGAGCGCCTCTTCCGGAAGCGAAGCAAACCTCGAAAGCGGATTGCGTACGGCTTTTTTAAGATCCCGCTCCATCTCGTCCGCGGATGCGTAACGGTATTTTCTGCTCTTGCAGGCAGCCTTTGAAACAACGTCCGAAAGCGCGGGCGCTATATCGGGAACGGCCTCGGTCAGGGGGATCATCTGCTCGTTTATGTGCTTCAAAGCCACCTGTACGGCGTTATCCCCCGTAAAGGGCGGCGCACCCGAAAGCATCTCATACAGCATTATTCCTACGGAATAGATATCGGCCTGAGCATCGACCGTATCGCCCATTGCCTGCTCCGGGGAGATATAGTAAACGGAGCCCATGGCTTCCTTGCCGTCGTACGTTTTTGTAGCTTTCCCGGCTATCTTCGCAATACCGAAATCTGCGAGCTTTATAACGCCTTCGGAGGTTATCATTATGTTCTGGGGCTTTACGTCCCTGTGGACGAGTCCCTTCTTGTGAGCGTGGGAAAGGCCTTCGAGTACGTCGCAGACTATTGCCGCCGCCTCGTCGGGATCCATTGCTCCCTTTTCATCCATCACCTCGCGCAGAGTACGCCCGTCAACGTATTCTATAACGAGGTAATGGATATCGTCCTCGCTGCCTATATCGTAGAACGAAACTATATGCTCGTTCTTGAGCGATACCATCGCCTCCGCTTCACGGCCAAGGCGCCTCAAATACTGGGGATCGCTGCTGTATTCTTGCTTTAATACTTTAATGGCTACGGTTTCTCCGGTTTCCGTATCCATGCCCTTATATACGTCGGCCATGCCGCCGCTGCCGACCTTTTCTTCTATCAGATACCTGTTGTTGAGGAGCTTACCCTTCATAGTATTCGGCCTCCTCGTTTTTAACAAGCACTATCGTTATGTTGTCCGTCGAACCCTGCTTCAGCGCAAGCTCTGCAAGCAGATCGCAGCAGCAGAGAAGATCCGGCTCGGACTTCAGTGTTTCCTCAATATCCTTATCATCGACAGCGCCGCAGAGCCCATCCGAGCAGAGCAGAAGCATATCGCCCCTGCGCCAGCTCCTGACCCCGGCGTCCGCCTTTTCAAAGCGGGAAGTGCCTACCGCACGCGTCACAAGATTGCGCTGGGGATGCACCCTCGCTTGCTCCTCTGTTATCATGCCCGCCGTAACGAGCTCCTGCACGTAGGAATGATCCCTCGTTACCCTGCGTAAGCGGCTGCCGTCGAAATGGTAAAGGCGGCTGTCGCCTATGCTTGCGACGGTGTATTTATCCGGCTCGAGAAGCGCCATTACGACAGTGGTCCCCATGCCGGAATAATCGTTATCGGTCATTGAAAGATCGAATACCGCGGTGTTCGCTTCACTTATCGCGCGGCGAAGCAGAGCGACGGTGCTTTGGCCGGGTGCAGCCGAATCTATCACCTTAACTATCGATTCGATCGCCATTCTGCTTGCGACCTCGCCCGCGATATGTCCGCCCATTCCGTCGGCGACTATAACCGCGGGCCGCTTGCCTTCATCGGGAACGTAGAAGGAATCCTCATTCTTTTTTCGAAGCCCTTTTTCGCTTCTGTATGCGTATATCACAGGATCTCCTCCTTTTCGTTTTCTATATGCTTGTTTCGGAGCTGACCGCACGCGCCGTCTATATCTGTTCCGAGCTCGCGCCTTACGGTAGCTGAGATATGCAGTTTTTCGAGCAGCGCCGCAAACTGGGCCGCGCGGCTCCTCGTCACGCCGTTAAGGCTCCGCTCCTTAACGCTGTTTAATGGGATCAGATTAACGTGGCAGTTGATCCCGCGAAGCAGCCTTGAAAGCTCGCGTGCGTGCTCATCCGAAGAGTTTACGCCTTCAATAAGCGCATATTCGAATATGACGCGCCTGCCCGTAACGTCGGCATAATGCTTTGCCGCAGGTATGAGCTCGCGGAGTGAATATGCGTTTGCAATGGGCATTGTGCGGCGGCGAAGCTCATCATTCGGCGCATGCAGCGATATGCAAAGCGTTACGTGAGGAGCATCCTCCGGCAGAGTGTAAATGCGCGGCACGAGCCCGCAGGTCGAAAGCGATATGTTTCGGGGGCTGATGCCCAGACCGTCGTCGGCCGTGGCTCTCTTCAAAAACGCAACGGTGTTTTCATAATTATCGAGCGGTTCGCCGCAGCCCATCATTACTATATTTGTTACGGTGCGCTTCCTTCCCTCGCCTGCGGAGACGGCTCTTTCCACCGCAGTCACTTCCGAAAGCATCTCGCCCGCTGTAAGATCGCGCACCTTGCCGTTCAACGTGGAGGCGCAGAAGGCGCACCCCATCCTGCACCCGATCTGACTTGAGATGCAGAGGGTATTGCCGTATGAATAGCTCATAAGCACGCCTTCGACTATGTTGCCGTCGTCGAGCTCATATAGAAACTTCATGGTCTCATCCCTTTGGGAATGCTTCGTTTCGATAATGCGCGCTCCGCCGAAGGGAAGCAGCGCAAGCTTTTCCCTGAGCGCTTTTGGGATGTTCGTCATTTCTTCGGGGCGCACTCCGCGGGCAAGCCAGGAAAATACCTGCTTTGCGCGGAATTTAGGTTCGCCGAGCTCGGTCATGAGCTCAAGCACGCCTTCATATTCCATTGATGACAGTTCTGCCGTCATATTAAACCTTTCTTATCAGCTTTGCTATAAAGAAGCCTTCAGCCCCGTCAACGCTCGGGAGGAGCGTGAGCATTCCCGTTTTGCCCCTTTCTCTGAGCTTTTCGGGAACATAACTATCCAAAGGAACAAGCTCGAACCCGCTGCCGCTTTGCAGGAAGCGTTCGATAACTCCCTCGTTTTCTTTTTTTGAGACTGTGCAGGTCGAATAAACGAGAGCGCCGCCTGTTTTCACATACTGCGAGCAGGCGAGCAGTATTCTGAGCTGCAGTACGGCAAGCTCTTCTATGCTCTCCTTCGTTCGGCGCATGAGCGCATCGGGCTTGGAGCCCCCGCCCATTCCGGAACAAGGCACGTCGCAAAGGACGGCGTCGAAGCTTTCCTCAAAAGCCATATCGAATATCGAAGCGTCGAGCACTTCGCATTCCGCGTTATCTATCCCGAGCCTTGCAAGCGTGTTTTTTATGAGCTCCACTCTGTGGGGATGGATATCCCATGCGGTGATCCGCGCCTTTCTTTCCGAAAGATCCGCAATGCAGGCCGTTTTGCCGCCCGGCGCCGCGCAGGCGTCGAGTATTCTCATTCCGGGCTTAGGATCGAGCGCGATACACGCCAACGACGCCCCTTCGGACTGCACCGTGAACGCGCCCTTGCCGAATAAAGGATCTTCCGTAAGGTCCGCGCCAAGTGAATCTGCGATCAAAGAGCCGGGGACCAGCTCGCTTTCCCTGTATTTTACGCCAAGGGAATCGAGATGAGCCTTCAGCTCCACCGCTGTGTGCGGGAAGCATGGGCGAAGCACAGTGCCTTTTACCCTTGCCGTCATGAGCTTTTCGGCGTTTTCCGCGCCGTAAACCGCGGCGTATTCTTCCGCAATGAACTTCGGGTACCCGGTAAGAAGCTCCATCCTCTCGCCGAAATCGGCGGGCAGATCGGGAAGCGCGCCGTTCTCTTTCGCCCGCAGTATGCTCCTCAGCACACCGTTTACGTACCCCGTGAGCTTATCCTTGCCTATCCCGCGGGTAAGCTCCACCGCACGGGTACAGACCGCGTGATCCGGCGCATCCATGAAGAACGCTTCGGCCAACGCAAGCCTCAGTATGCATCTTATCGAATGATGCAGACGGCCCTTTGCGAAGGAGTTTATAAGGCTGTCGCAATAGTTTATATGCTCTATCGCCGTATAAACGAGCGCGGTGACCCTCGCCGTGTTGACGGAGCCGCAGTTTTTAAGCTCATCCTTAAGAGCGAGGTTTGCGAACGCGTTCTCCCTCGTTATTTTAAGCAATATGTTGTATGCGGCTCTTTCCGGAGTCATTGCCCGAACACCCTGTTCAGCAGTTTTTTGCCGTTAAGAAGGGCTTTCGCCTCCATGCGCTTTGAGCCCGCGAACTGAAGCTCGCAAAGCTCAATACAGCCTTCGCCGCATTTTACGAACAGGCCGTGCTTGCTGTCGGCAATTATACATTCGCCGCAGGACGCGCCTTCCGTATCGACGCCTTCGCAGCGGTCAAGGCTCGATCTTATTACCTTAACGGGCTGACCGTCCAGCACCGTATATGCCATAGGCGAAGGGTTCATCCCTCGGATAAGATCATGCACGCGGCATGCGGGCTTCGTAAAATCGATCTCAGCCATCTGTTTTTTTACCATGCCGCATTTGGTCGCCTCCGCTTCATCCTGAGGGGTCCTTTTAAGGCTGCCGTTAATAAGCGCGTCTATCGTTTCGGAAAGCAGCTCGGCGCCCATTACGGAAAGACGGTCGTAAAGCTCGCCCGACGTCTCATTTCCGCCTATCTCGGTCGAGCGGGACATAAGGATATCCCCGCAGTCGAGCCCTATATCCGTGAGCATAGTCGTGACGCCCGTTTCCTTCTCGCCGTTTACTACGGCCCATTGTATGGGCGCGGCGCCGCGGTATTTGGGGAGCAGGCTGCCGTGCACGTTTATACAGCCGTATTTGGGGATCGAAAGATTCTCACCAGAAAGGATCTGCCCGAAAGCCGCCGTTACCATAAGGTCGGGAGCAAAGGCGCGGAGCGCCGCGACCCCCTCCTCCGAACGGATCTTTTCAAATTGAAGCACGGGCAGCCCGAGCGAAAGCGCAAGCTCCTTAACGGGGGGCATTTTCAAGCCGTGCCCCCTGTCGCGAGGACGGTCCGGCTGGGTGAATACGGCTATAACGAACCCGCGCTCATACAGCATTTTAAGCGAGGGCAGCGCGAATTCGGGGGTGCCGAGAAATGCGATCCTCATATTACGGCTCAATCCTCCTTGTATTCATCGGGAGTGGGGATCACGAGCCTTTTATATACCTTGCCGTCGAGATGATCGCATTCGTGAAGCATGGCCCTTGCGAGCAGGCCTTCTCCGCGAAGCTCGAACTGATTGCCGTTCCTGTCAAAAGCGCGCATTACGGCGACGTTGGGGCGGATCACGTAACCCGTTTCATCGGGGAACGAAAGACATCCTTCCATGCCGCCCTGCTCGCCGGAGGTCTCGATTATCTCGGGATTGACGGCCTCTATAAGGCCGTCGCGTTCCTCGCTGCAGTCTATTACCACCACGCGGCGCAGCACGCCAACCTGAGGCGCGGCAAGGCCGCAGCCATCCGCTTTATACATGGTCTCCGCCATATCGTCAAGCAGCTCGGCAAGCTTATCGTCAAAAGCCTTAACGGGCTTGGCTGCCTTGTAAAGGCATTCCGCATCACCTGTTTTTATCTTTCTTACTGCCATTTTCATTACCTCCTGCCGTGAATAAGAGCAGTATCTTTTGCTTCCTTACGCAAAAGCACACAACTCTAACATTATAATCCAATTTATTATACCACATAAAGCCGCTCAGTTAAAATATATAAATGCGGTTTTGCGTTGTTTTTGCTTGATATTGAGCCTTCCGTACCCGCTTCAAATAATTGTCATGCGCCAAAATGTTGATTATTTCGCTCCGATAATGTATAATCCCCCCTAAAGAGCGTTTAAGAAAAGGAGGCAAGAGAATGAGCGCATATACGAGAAACACGCTTCCGGTGGTCCCTCTGCGCGGCATAGTGGCAATGCCATACGTCATATTGAGCTTCGATCTGGGTAATTCGGCAAACATTGCCGCAGTTGATACCGCCGTCGGCGAAGATAACAGGATAATAATCGTTTGCAGGCGCGATCCGCGCGATCCCGGTACAAGCCGTCCCGCGCTTTACGATCATGCGTGCATCTGCCGCATAACCAAAATAATAAAGCTGCCCGAGGGCAATTCGAGAGTATTCGTCGAAGGCGAGACGAGGGTGCGTCTCGGCTCCTTCACGCAGGAGACTCCCTTTATCCGCGCCGATTTCAACGAGCTTATCGACTACCCCGCCCCTTATGAGGAATCCTCGACCCACAGGAAGATGATCTCCCAAAGGTTCCGCGATTTCGTTTACGGCAACGGCAAAGCGCCCGTCAAGAACGTGATAGATTCGATAGAGACCATTACGGACGATCTTCGCTACACCTATAACGTTGCGAACGTCGTTATGCAGCGCGCGGAGGACAGGCAGCATTTTATAGGCCTTGCCGATCAGACGGCAAGAAATCTCGATCTTCTTACCGTCATGAGCCGCGAGGAGGAATTCGCAAAGCTTTCAAAGAAGATCGAAGACGACGTGCGCAAAGCGATAGAGCGCAACCAGAAGGAATACTTCCTGCGTGAGCAGATCAAGGCCATAAGAGCCGAGCTCGGCGAGAACGAGGCGACCGAAGCGGATGAATTCCGCGAAAGGCTTGCCGCCAAAAAGCTGCCTGAAGAGGTGCGCGACCGTATTTCCCGGGAAATAGAGCGCTTCTCCACCCTGCCCGCAGGCTCGCACGAGATGCCCTCCATGAGGACTTTCATTGAATGCGTGCTCGATCTGCCCTTCAGCGAAACGAGCGACGATAATCTTGACATTGCAAACGCCAGGGCGATACTCGACCGCGACCATTACGGACTCGAAAAGGTAAAGGAAAGGGTGCTCGAGCATCTTGCCGTCGCCCAGCTCACCGGCAAGGTCAACGGGCAGATAATCTGCTTCGTGGGCCCTCCCGGCGTTGGAAAGACTTCCATATCCTCATCGATAGCGGAGGCTTTGGGGCGCAAATTCGTTCGCATGAGTCTCGGCGGCATAAAGGACGAGGCGGAGATAAGGGGCCATCGGCGCACCTATATCGGAGCTATGCCCGGCAGGATAATCGCCGCTATGCGCACCGCGGGCACAGTCAATCCCCTGCTGCTCTTTGACGAGATAGACAAGCTTTCAAAGGATTATCAGGGCGATCCTTCCGCCGCGATGCTCGAAGTGCTCGACAGCGCGCAGAATTTCGCCTTCCGCGATCATTTCCTTGAAATGCCTTACGATCTTTCGAAGGTAATGTTCATCACGACCGCGAACAGCCTTTACGACATCCCCGAACCTCTGCGCGACCGCATGGAGATAATCGAAGTGCCGAGCTATCTTGCCAATGAAAAGGTTCAGATCGCCCTTCGCCATCTCATCCCCAAGCAGCTTGAAAAGCACGGACTCAAGAAGTCCATGCTCGCCATACCCGAGGAAACAGTCGAACTCATTGTTTCCGAATACACGCGCGAAGCCGGCGTGCGTTCGCTCGAAAGGTGCATCGCTTCCGTATGCAGGAAAGCCGCCTGCGACATAGCGGAAGGCAAAAAGCGCATAAGGGTCGGCAAAGCGAAGCTGCATGAGTATCTCGGCGCCCCCAAATACGTCGAGGATGAAATTGAAAAAGCCCCCGCTGTGGGGCTCGTGAACGGGCTTGCCTGGACTGCCGTTGGCGGCGCTACAATGGAAATAGAGGTCAGCGCCATGAAGGGCACGGGGCAGCTCCAGCTCACGGGCAAATTGGGCGAGGTCATGCAGGAAAGCGCAAAGATCGCCGTAAGCTGCATCAGGGCGCATTCCGACCTGCTCTATATTTCCGAAGACAGGATCAAGAATACCGACATCCATATCCATGTTCCCGAAGGAGCCGTCCCGAAGGACGGGCCTTCCGCCGGTATCGCTCTCTTTACGGCTGTCACAAGCGCCCTGACCGGTATCCCCGTCAGGAGCCGACTTGCCATGACGGGCGAGATCACCCTCCGCGGAAGAGTCCTTGCGATAGGCGGGCTTCGTGAAAAGCTGCTCGCCGCCGCAAGAGCCGGCGTCACCGAGGTGCTCATCCCCGAAGCCAACAAGAAGGATCTTGAGGAAGTGCCTGCGGATATTCTCGAAAAACTCAACGTGATATTCGTCCGTCGGGCAGACGAGGTCTTGAAGCGTGCGCTCGTTAGGATGCCATCTCCCCCGGCTCCCGTTTCGCTCGAAACGGCGGATGAAAAGCCCAACTGTCTTCGCGCGCCCAACGACGCTCCTTCTACCGTAGGCGCATAAAGCAAAACCCATCGTCACAGCCCGCGCGAGGTCCTGACCTTTGCGCGGGCTTTTGTATTTGACGCTTCATTTAGCCCGCGAAATATATCCTACTATTTTACTCGGAATTGTTGACATAAGAATAACGCGATGGTACAATACTATCATAAGAAGAACGAAAGGATAAACGATGAAGCTTTCAACCAAAGGCAGATACGGAATAAAGGCGATGGTCGATATCGCGATGGAGTACGGCACGGGGCGGCTTTCGGTCAATCAGCTTGCCGAAAAGCAAGGCGTCAGCGTCGCCTATCTTGAGCAGCTCATTGCGGCGCTCAAAAAGGCGGGGCTCGTCACCTCCACAAGGGGCGCTTCCGGCGGTTACACGCTTTCCCGTCCTCCCGAAGAGATCAGCATGCGCGAAGTGCTTACCGCGCTTGAAGGCTCTACCGCGATAGTTGACTGCGTGGGCACCGAGATGGGTCAAAGCTGTGAAAACGCCTGCTCATGCTCCGCCCGTCCCCTTTGGCTGAAGCTTCAGCGCAGGATAGACGACGTTCTCCAATCCACTACTATAAAAGATATGGCTGATGATTACAGGATCCAGCAGGAAAGGAACGATAACGGCAATGAAACGAGTATATCTTGACAACGCCGCCACTACAAGGCTGCTCCCCGAGGTCCTCGAGGAAATGGTCCCTTACATGACGGAGCTTTACGGCAACCCCTCCAGTCCCCATGATTTCGGTCAGAAGGCGGCAAGCGGTCTTTCAAAGGCAAGGCAGCAGGTCGCCGACGCCATAAACGCCGATCCCTCCGAGATCATATTCATGAGCGGCGGTTCCGAGGCGGACAATACCGCAATTCGCGGGATAGCGGAGCGGTATTCCAAAAAGGGCAAGCACATAATCACGACCGCGGTCGAACATCACGCGGTGCTTCATACCTGCCAGCTCCTTGAAAGGAACGGCTATGAAGTCACCTACCTCCCCGTTGATGAATACGGTATGGTGACGGTCGATCAGGTGCGCGAGGCCATGCGTCCCGATACGGTGCTCGTAACGGTGATGTTTGCAAATAACGAGGTCGGCACAATAATGCCCATTGCCGAAATAGGCGCGCTCTGCCATGAAAAGGGAGTCTATTTCCACACCGATGCGGTCCAGGCCGTCGGGCATCTGCCCATAGACGTCAAGGCGATGCACATAGATATGCTTTCAATGTCCGCTCACAAGTTCCACGGCCCCAAGGGAGTCGGCGCGCTCTACGTAAGGCGCGGCATCGTTCTTCCTCCCCTCATTTACGGCGGCGCGCAGGAGCGCAACCGCAGGGCGGGCACCGAGAACGTCCCCGGCATCGTAGGAATGGGCAAGGCAATCGAAATGGCTCTTGACGGGCTTGATGAGAAGGCCGAAAGAATGAAGGCTCTGCGTGACAGGCTCATTCGCGAGCTTCCCGAAAGGATCCCCGAAATAAAGCTCAACGGGCATCCCACGGTGCGTCTTCCCAACAACGTCAATTTCTCAATTAAATACATCGAGGGCGAGTCGATACTGCTCATGCTCGACCTCAACGGCATAGCCGCTTCCAGCGGTTCCGCCTGCACGAGCGGCTCCCTGGATCCCAGTCACGTTCTTCTCGCCATGGGCCTGACTCATGAGATCGCGCACGGCTCTGTCCGCATGACCCTTAGCGATGAGACGACCGAAGAGGATATCGAAAAGGTTTTGGAGGTGCTTCCCATGGTCGCCGAAAGGCTCCGCAAGATGTCCCCTCTCTATCACGGCTGATGAAATAACAGGAGGTATAAAATATGTATTCGGAAAAGGTTTTGGATCATTTTCAGCATCCGAGAAACGTCGGTGAGATCCCGGACGCA
>JAEEGI010016536.1_pt1 | contig 15225 bp, 14 predicted proteins | sample 8958751 | NCBI WGS metagenome assembly JAEEGI01 (sample SAMN16246545, study PRJNA631951) | gut metagenome | biome: gut microbiome; feature: rumen; material: KS-attached | host: Bos | place: Iran: Karaj | collected 2018-10
CCGGAGCAGCGATGCACCCCCAGACAACGTCCCTGCAATCCAAACTCGACCTGCTTGAAGCCGCCGTCAAAGCCCAGACCATCAAGATGGAGGAAGTCGCAGGCCAGCTTGCGACAGCTATCGACAATCTCAGCGGCACAATAGCCGAAAAACTCGATGCAATCACAGCAATAATCGAAAGCACATCGGCCACCCTAGCAGAGAAGCTTACTGCAATCGAAGCAGCTATGCAGGCCCAGACACTTTCGCTGGAAGCCAAACTCGACCTGCTTGAAGCCGCTGTAAAGGCCCAGACCATCAAGATGGAAGAAGTCGCAGGACAGCTTGCTACAGCAATCGACAACCTTGGCGGCACAATGGCCGAAAAACTCGACGCAATCACAGCAATAATCGAAAGCACATCAGCCACACTAGCCGAGAAGCTTACTGCCATCGAGGCAGCGATGCAGGCCCAGACACTTTCGCTGGAAGCCAAACTCGACCTGCTCGAAGCTGCTGTAAAGACCCTTCCGGACTATAGTGCCAAGTTCGATGCAATAGAGGCTTGCCTGGATGCCATTGCAGCAGAACTGGAAAGAATTGGGGACGGCCAACCAATCATTGCCGCACAGATCGCCACAATCACCACAGCCATCAACGAACTCATCGCAGCAGTAGACAACGGCAGCACCGGTGCCGCAGAAGCATTGGCTCAGATCATCCAGAAACTTGAGGAACTAAAGGAAGCCATTACCAACGGTTTAGGTCAGATTACGTCAAGGAACGTTGTAATCCTGGATGGAGTTGAAATGGACGTCCTCAGAGCAGGCATTGACAAAAGCGACCTGGAAGAAGAAAATAATTATGACATTTATCTTTTCCTGTCTGAAGACAAATCAAAGTATGTCGAAATCATGGCCAATGGCGACCTTCACAATGGCAAGACATTGGATCTCTCAAGTAAAGAAAATAAACATGAAGGATGGTTTTGGGCAGTATCATGCAGTGATAGCCATGTTCTTTTCAAGACCTTCGGCAAACCAGACAACGACTACCCGGTCTTCCAAAGTGGCACGCTCCGCGTCGAACACATCGGCCCCGGAACGGAATTCCAGATAACACTCAAAAACGGCAAGGTTAAAGCAGTGGGAATGCATGGAGACGGACTTGAGCATACCATCAGCGTAGATTTCAAGGGAGAATTGGAATTCTCAGAGTATTAAGAATAATGATGTTATCATAATCAAAAACTCCCGTCCACCAAAGGGCGGGAGTTTCTATGGTTGATTTGGATGAAACAGCACGACTTGATCCATATCACGAGGGAAGGATTGTCCGCCCGCTTTACAGTCAGCTTTCCGGAGCTTGTCTCATCGGCAAGGGGGGATGATTTACATTCTTTCAAACTCCTTATACGCGGGATGGCCTCATCCCGCCAGGATCTTGACGCTGCAAACACAATCCTGGAATTCTTGCAGATGGATGGGAAGACAGTACATGAACTATCAACAGAGACACCGGTCAAAATCGAGACGGTGACTCTCCTCTTTGATTTCCTTGGAGGCAGACTGCCGGAGGATTCAGACATCGATGCAATCACAGACTTCTACCATCAATTATCCCTACTCTTGGAAGTCAAGACGGAAACACCTGACAAAGAGACCGTTGAAGCCTGGATGAATCGATGGCCCAGCGGACTTGACTCGGAAGTCAACCGATGTCGGGAAGACAACAAGGCACGGATACAACAGCATCTAATTGAAAAACTATCATCCCATAGATCCACACAAAGCAAGTACAGTTTTCCAGAAGGCACAAGCCAGGAAGAGAAACTCGCACTCATAAGGCAGTGGTGGGGAGACTTCCGATTCCACATAAACCAGGCTGCAAGGACACCCGATGAAGTCGCAACATTCCTCGGAGGGACAATCTGCAACGAAAACTGCCGTTCGCTACTCAAACATGCGGAAGCCAAAGGAATGCCTTTCTTCCTGACACCATACTATGCTTCACTACTTGACGAAACCCAGAAAGACTTCGACGATTATTCACTTCGCAGCTATGTGCTGTATTCCCAGGAACTGGTGGACTCCTTCGGAAGCATCCGTGCCTGGGAAAAAGAGGATATCACCAAAGCGGGAGAGCCCAACGCCGCCGGTTGGATCGTACCATATCCGAAGAATATCCACCGTCGCTACCCGGATGTGGCTATTCTGATACCGGACACCTTGGGCCGCTCTTGCGGAGGCCTATGCGCATCCTGCCAAAGGATGTACGACTTCCAAAACGAACATCTGAAATTCGAATTCCAGGAACTGGCCCCTTCTGACAGTTGGCCCTGGAAACTCCGCCGACTGATGGATTATTTCGAGAACGACACCCAGATCAGAGACATACTCATTACCGGAGGCGACGCCTTGATGAGCCGCAACGAGTCCCTCCGATTGATCTTGAGAGCAGTAATCTCAATGGCCGATAGAAAACGGAAAGCGAACTTGTCACGTAAAGATGGAGAGAAATTTGCCGAAATCCAGCGGATCCGTCTCGGGACAAGACTCCCCGTTTACCTTCCAATGCGAATCGACGGCGAACTGATTGAAATCCTCCGTGAAGCCAAAGAGGAAGGAATAAAAGCTGGCATCAGCCAGTTCATCGTACAGACCCATTTCCAGACCTCTCTGGAAATCACCAAGGAATCGGCCGAAGCACTCAGGCTCATTCTCTCCTCCGGATGGCGCATCAGCAACCAACTGGTGTACAACGTAGCATCATCAAGACGAGGCCACACCGCAAAACTCCGGAAGATTCTGGAAGAACATGGGGTTGACTGTTACTATACCTTCACAGTCAAAGGCTTCGAAGAAAACAGAGCCGTCTATACGCCCAATTGCCGTTCCCTTCAGGAATCCATGGAAGAAAAGATCTGGAACAAAACCACAGGAAGGAACGTACTCAATCTACCCGCCATCGGCAAGAGCATGACATTCCAGGTGGTTGGAATCAATCACGACGGAAGGCGCATACTGCGCTTCGACCACGACCGCACTCGCCCGCACAGTCCAATCATCAACCGGATCAAGAAAGTCTATATATTGGAGAACAAATCGGTAGCGGCATATCTCCGGCAACTGGAATCCGTAGGAGAGGATGTAGAGGAATATGCCAGCATCTGGACTTATACCAGGGGGCAGACCGAAAAACGCGCTCCGATCTTCGACTATCCGGACTTCCCTTTCCGCACCACAACGAGACTGACTAACTATAAGGATAACCTGGACAAAACGGAGAGATGAAACAGATTTATATCATCACGGGAGCGAACGGACACCTGGGAAGCACGATTATCCGATACCTTTCCCGGGGAGACTGCCTGGTCAGAGGACTGCTGCTGCCCTCTGAAAACCACGAAGATTTCGGGAACGTAACATATTATGAAGGAGACATCACTGACTTGGAATCGATGGATGCCATATTCTCCGGCACTGGGGGCAGTGAGGTCATCGTCATCCACACGGCAGGTCTGGTGTCGATTGAGGACAAGATAACCCTTGATCTCTACGATGTCAATGTCAACGGGACCAAGAACGTGATCTCCATGTGCAGGAAGTACCGGGCAAAGAGGATGCTTTACGTGAGTTCGGTACACGCCATCGCGGAAGGAGACGGTTTCTCGATAGACAGCGTCAAGGGAGGCTATGCAACTACTAAAGCGATGGCATCACAAGCCGTACTGGATGCTGTCAGCAAGGGGCTGGACGCTGTCATCGTGCTTCCCTCCGGTATTATCGGACCGTTTGACAACGGCCGGAACCATCTGGTTCAATTGGTCAAGCGGTTCCTGGAGAAGAAACTGCCTGTGATAACCACAGGCGGTTACGACTTGGTGGACGTGCGCGATGTCGCCAAGGGTTGCATTGCAGCAGCAGACACGGGCCGGAAGGGAGAATGCTATATTCTTTCCAATCAGTATATTACTATCCCGGACCTGATTGAACTCTCAGGAGAACTGGCAGGCACAAGAGTTCCTTGCAGCTTCCCTCTCTCGTATATCAAGGCATTCGCTCCACTTTTCGAGTGGATAGGAAGGATAACGCACACACGCCCCTTGTTCACACGCTACTCCCTAAGCGTCCTGGAAGAGGATATCCGGTTTTCACACGAAAAGGCAACAAGGGAATTGGGTTACCACCCGATGGACATCAAGGATTCTCTCCGCGACACGATCGATTATTTGCTTTATGGAGAGGCTGCCATGATCGATCTTTAGTTGATTGGTCCTAACTGTTCTCCGAACAGAGCATAAAAAAGTTGTTCAAAAGAAAAGGGAGGACCTTCCCGCTTATTATTCAATATTTCACTGACAATCAATCTAAAAAACGGGACTCTGACAGGCTGATCGTAATCTTGACCTTCGGCCGAGAAAACCGAATTTAGCTACTGTCGCCAATCATCTACAACATATAACTCCCCATTGTAACTAAAGCAGATTTTGCTTTCCTTACCGGTGAGATAGAGGAACATCTTCTGCCCAGTTTTTGTGTTCTTGAAGTGGCCATAGTTGATTTTGCCAAGGCTCATGCCGTTGGTCCTGATCAGATGCTTCAACATGCCCTCTGGCATTTCGGAAATGGAGATTTCATCAACAGGAATAAGTTGCGGCTTGCCTATGTACGTGCTCAACTGGATTTCGTCGTTCTCGTTGACCGAGATACCCTTGGGCCAATAGGCCAGCATTACACCCACCACGACAAGGAAGGTGACAGCGATAATAACGATAGCAACTATCATAGCAGTGCGAGGAGATTTAATAGCCATTGAATAGTGAATTTCTACTTTTCAGTACAAATATAATCATTTCTGCAGAGACCAGCCTTGCCCCCCAAGCGGAAACCATTATTGGCTGTCTTCCAGCATATTATAGCAGCTACCATAACTGCCACAGAGTCAGAACGGATTGGGGTGCCCCGAAAAACTTGAATTGCTCGTTAAAGAAGCCATAAGCAGATCCAAAGAGACAAACCTCTAGTTTGCTACCCATTGATTCATAATAAGTTAAGGTACAATTAAGCCCATTTTCATTATTCGATTTTGGTTTTCTGCCCAATCAAATCCACAGGATGCTTACGCTACAGAATCTCATGGATTGTCTTTAAGTTACGAAATAACCGTTTCCGAAATAGCCGTTTCGGATATGCGAATATCAAGATAGGTTTTGAGATTTCCAAAAACCCTTTGGGGGTAGCTACAGATCAATCAAAGATTCGATATGAAAATGTCGAAAAAGTGTGAAATAGTTTGGATATATCCGGATTATTCGCTAATTTTGCGCACAATTTGGAACGAAATATGTAAATCAATATGAAGTTCGATATCGTCAACATAGAAGAATTCTCTGGACAGAAGGCTCAGATTTATTCTATTATGTACGAAGGTGACGATATGACCTTGATGGATCATTTCTTCGAGGATAATGAAAAGGAACATCAAGCGGATTTGGAAGAGATGGCATCAAAACTTCACGTAATGGGGAACGACACTGGCTGTAGAGCACATCTTTTCAAGCTAAATGAGGGCGCGCCAGGGGATGGGGTTGTTGCTCTTAGTTATAATCGGATGCGTTTGTATTGCCTTAGATATGATAATACATGTATTTTTATAGGTTCCGGGGGATATAAACCGCCATATATAAGAGCTTATCAAGAAGATCCATTTTTAGATTCTAAGGCTCAAGAAATGAAAGAGATTGCAGCCTGTATAAATAAAGCGATAATAGAAAAGGATCTCAAAGTTAAGGATGATGGAACTCTCGATATATCAGAATTTATTGAATTAGAAATATGACAACAAGAAGAAGAAAACCCTCAGCAAGCCTGACAAGAATCATGAACAATATCGACGAAGACAAACTTCGTCGGACAAGGGACCGTATGCTTGTTGCCGTCAAAATCAACGATACTCTGAAAGCAAAAGGTATCTCGCAGAAGAGATTTGCAGAGATGACCGGCAGGAGCGAGTCGGAAATCTCAGAATGGCTTTCTGGTGATCGTAATTTCACCATAGATACACTATCAGACATTAAGAAATATCTTGGCCTTGACTTGCTTAACATTCCCACCATGCGTACGGTTCCTGTTTCTAAGGACGCATCAAGAATTAAAGTAGCCAAGAAGAGGACTCCCGTTCTCTATGATATGAGTGACATTTTGACTTCGAATGTAACTAGTGGATGGTTGTCCGCATCGCGGCTTGAACTCTCTGTTGCACTTTAAACTTAAAGGACATGGAAATAAAATATAGACTGGAATCAATCGCCGAGACCGAGTTCAAAATGGATTATGACTTCGATTATTCAGATCTTATTCCAGAGAACCTCAAGGTCCAAGTTGGGCATGACATAAAACCTATTATGGATAAAGATCAGATCGTGGTCAAAGCTAAGGCTTCGTTAGTTTATGGTGATGAAGAAGTTGAACTGGCGACGAACACGGTCAGTATGCGTTTTGGCCTATCTCCGATAAAAGAAATCATCACCTTAAAAGATGACGGGACGTTTTCCACTCAGAATACCCTTGTTCTTGATACCTTCCTTGTGGCAGCAGTAGGTGCACTTAGAGGAATAATGATGAAGAACCTTAAAGGAACCCCTCTCGAAGCATTTTATTTGCCCCTGATTCCGATGGAACATTTCAGAGCGAATAACAAGAAATAGTCTTTGAATAGACGATATGTTAGCAGTCATTTCATATGGCTGCTTTTTTATGTGGCAAATATCTGATTTTAGGGATGTCTACACTGAATCTATGCCGGAAAACCATCTTTATCTCTGAATCGACCGTTAATGGGAAGCAGCTACGAAAGGCTGCTTCCACAACCATACAAACTCAAGAATAAACCAGAGCAAGTGAGCCGCTGACCCGACTGGAAAATGTACAAACAACTTTACGAAAAAAAGTACAAAGTATGTGTGCTTATTACACCTCTCCAAAGACCTCCGCATCCGCATCGTCAACGTCCGCGGCACCGGCTACAAACTGATAGCGGAATAAACTCAGCGAGGGAGAGCGTAGGATGTGTTTTTAAACTATTCTCTAACTAATTCTTCTTTAAGTCTAAAAGCATCTGGGTCTATTGTCATTTGGAATACTTTAATAGCAGGATTGCACTTGCGAGCTTCCGCAATTATCCTCTCGCGTTTCTCCGGCTCTATTTTGATACCCAAATACAGGGAATCAAAGCACTCGCCACCAAGATGCGGGTAAGCACGCACTTCTTTCCAGTCAATAACCTCTCTTTTATGTTTGGGCATATAAGGCAATGCCATGGGGGCATAAAAAGGATGCTGTGATCTGCCGGCCGGAGTCGGGTCCAAAAGTAACAATCTCACCTCCTGCTCGTGTTCCCATGCTTTTGCCTTAGTGGATAATTGGTAGCGGAAAAAGTCTTTGGCGTCACGGAAAAAATCGGGTTTGTCAATCACATCCCGATATTGGACCTCCATTTCCATTGCACCGACAAAGATGTCGCATTGGATTCTTGAGAGGTACTTATTTGCCTTTTCCATATCCAGGCCAACACATACACCCTTGTGATTTCCATAATAGCTCCACATCAGCAGGGAGTCATGAATCTTAGACATGCTGCAAATCCACGCGCTATTCCGTAAATTCTCCGTATCCGATTTCCCTTTTTCAACCATGAAGTCTTTCGGTGGCCAATTATATGGATACTCAGGTGCGTGAGAAAAGTCGAAAAGGGCAGGATGACAATCGAAAGGGTCGTTTAAGCGCGTGGCATTAGTGAACTGCAGATTGCTATTGTGCAGCATCATCAATCCACCATTCACGTCAAGATATTTGTATAACTTGATATTTCTTGTCATAAATACCAGTTGCCTTCTACTATTGCTGAACAGTTCGATGGATCAGTATAGATAAAAACTATGATCAATGACATAAATCTAGCGCGGAGCCATCTTCATCTCCTTTAATCTGTTATTGTATCGTTGGTGATAGCATCTCTTTCTACTCTTCCGCCTCCATCTCTTTGGACAAGACTTTGTACTTTGTCCTTATGTCTTCCCTCTGATAAAAATCTAGGAGGTCAAGCTTACTCAAGAAACCATCCTGGAGGTACTTGGCAAGGTATTGTTGATCAAACTCAATAGACAGCAGACTCTTCTCTATATTCTTAAGAATCTGCTGGTTATTTTTAATATTATTGCGGACGAGGCCTTCAATACTTTGGACGTCCCGGATATCTTTCAGAAGCCGCTCGATTAGCATATTAACGAACTCAACATCTACGCTCTTGCCGTCTTTACGCAAAGCTAAGCCACGCGCCAGCATATAAGCAATAGCCAAATTATGGAAATCTCCAGCTTCATAATCGATGATGCAGATAAAGCCGATGCCATCCATATAAGACACACCATCAACAGCCCGCCCAATGGAAGCGTCTGCCAGCGTCTTGTCAAACACAATAATGCTGGCATTGGCATCACGATTTACGGAAGCTTCCAGCAACTGACTCCACGCAGTATCATAGCGATTGGAAGAAACATCAACGGAATCCACATCCCCAAGTTTGATACTTTTGTCGAACTTGCATTCGATAGCTAGTTTCCGACCACTGCTCTCCCCACCAATAAATGCCAAGATATCTCCAGTCTTGTTATTCTTAAGCTTCCCTTTCGAAGTCCCGGACAGAGACACAACATCATTAAGGCGGCGTGATGAGATATACTCTTCCAAGAACTGGAGGATATCATTCTCCGCAGCAAGACCTTTGATGGCTGTCTTGTGGAACACCTCCTGCTTTATATTGAAAAGAAGTTTGAGGTTCTCCAATTGTACACCTAAATCATCCGTTGTCTTGGATAAGAAAGAAGAAAAACGATCCTCCATAATGGCCAGAACGCCAATGCGGATTGCACGCAACAATGCCGATTCCCTGTCTGAATCCGGCAGGGAGTCAAAATAACGATATACCAACTCGTCCGATATTTCGAAACTATCAACCTGGACGCGTTGCAGTTTATGGTCTATACGCATAGCTTATATCCGTTCGTAACTGAAACCGGCTTTTTTGATAAACTCGTTCAGGTACTTTCCGTGCGAGTTGGCTGCCATCAGTCCCTCGTACAGCTCCTCAGGAACATCGTAATACTGATATACAGCCCCATTCAGAAACTCTACTTCTAATACTTGTGCTATCGAATCATAGCCGATAGAGGCAATATTCGAAGATGATACATACTTTCTGTCCATAATAATTTGTTTATGAATTTGTTTTAACAATCATCATTCCTTTGTTTGGTGAAGCCACACGATCCCCCTCTCTTTTACACATAACTGACCCCGATAAACTATTCCTTTATCACATATCTTATAGCATACTTTGGGGCATAAACCCCGACAGGGTGCTCTTTTTTATGTTTTCGCTCCCACTACCCGTGTGTTGCTTTCCATCGGAATCTCTACCTAACCTTAAATGAATCCTCCCCTCTTCCTTTTCCATCACATCGTCAAGTTCAAGGTCCTGCTTCTGTTACTCTTATAATTTATCAAGTCATTAAACTGGTACTAAATTCTAGGCTAAGTGCAGCCCTACGTAAAAGTTAAGGTCGTATCAGTAGTTCCTTCACATCCTCGTACAACTGTTTCAAATATAGGATAGAAATATCTACTAGCGGCTCAAACATGAAATTGTTCATGTGAATATTTTCCGAAGTAAGCATCAACACCTTGTTCATCAGCAAGCACTGATCCTCCATATCATCATGGTGATATCTCTTCAGGATTGTTACTAATTCCGCCGTGCGGTTTTTTCTTGGTATAATCTCCCCCTTTTGGTCTTCTGTTAGCACGTCGTTCATAAACTCCTCCGCCTTTAGCCGGATAGCCATAGATAACACCAACTTATTGACTATATCCACCTCATTTGGATCGGTCATGACAGCCTCTGCCTCTTCGTAAAGTGCAGCAAGATATTTGTCGGCCTTAAAGGGCATCGCCGCATCCTTGTCGCTGGCATCCTTCACTTCTCTGCAAAATATCTCTTGAATATCGCCCAGTGTGATTTCTGCCGTCACTTCCTTAAGGTGCAGACACGCCGTCAGCTTCTTGTAGTCATCGTTGTCACCATCTGTATACTCTATCAAGTTTCTCACTAGTGGGATGCAGCTGATGAACGCACGACGCTCATCCAATTTCGAAAGCATCTTGTTCTTTAGGATGTCGGGCTTGTATATACCTTTGCACATTTTTACGCTCCGGTCAGCCTTCTTATCTGCAAAGAAAATATTCCCCCCTGGCTCCAGTCTCGATACAACAGTCCTATAAAAGTCAAAGTTATGAGTCAGTATCAGAATCGTGAAGTAGTCGTTCATCTTTAGGTCGTTCAGATACTCCACGATGGCATATTTGTTCTTGTAGTCGAACGAGTCGGCAATATCGTCAAACACTAGCAACGTTTTAGTACCATTAGCAAGACGCGCCTCAAGTTCGAAGAGGTTCTGTAAGATGAAGAATGCTTTACGCTCACCAGTACTCAGATGCTCTACCAATGATCTCCGTTCATGACTGACAGGTTCGTCGTCGCCATCCTGATATAGGAACTCTAACTCCGGGGTCTTAGCGTTCAGCAAAATATCACTCTTATTCTGTAAGTCCAACTTGAACGGCACAAAGAAACGAACCCTGAACACATCAATCACTCTCTCCCATTCTGAACGCTCATCGTTGGCACGGTTCACTATGCCCTTCAGCACATCACGGTTTCTAGTGTACAAGTCTGTCAAATTGTCCAGATCAATCTTGCAACGGCTTAGATATCCACGAAGTATCTTTTTCTCGAATGCGTCATAGTCCACTAGTTCCGCTATTAGATCCGGGTACGACTGTATTACGTCTTTAAAGGCTTTCAGTCCTTGGTTTTTGTCAAGTTTACTTTCAATGCTGTTGAATATCTTCGTGATGGCATCGTCTGTCAGAATCCGCGCCATCTCACCCTCAATCACGGCCTTCATATCAGCCTTACTTGTGATGGGCCTACCTGTCTTCAATTCCATCTTGTGTGCAGCCAAGAAGAAGCGATTATCCTCCACCGACTTCATCAGGCTATTGGCCTGCGAAGTGCCAAACGACTGCACGCCACTGCTAAAGAAGTCAGAACTCCCCAGCAGTTCCGTATACTTCTCAAAGTATTGTTGTATCTCCGCTCTATTCTCGTGGATAAACTCCTTCACTTTGCCACTCTTCTCAAACACATCATTATACTTGAAGTCATACTCTAGGACCTCCGCCCCAGCCTCAATCTGTTCTCTTATGCGTATCAAGCAGTCGAAATAGTTGTCATCCCCATTCTCCCTAAATGCAGCCAGAATCTCATCCTCGCAGTCCGAACTCTTTGCCAAGTTCTTTATGCTCTTCTTAAGAGCCCTCTTAGCTGAATCCAATAGGCGGAATATCCCATCATATTCCTCCTTTAGAACTGCGTTAGCCAAAAAGGTGCTTATTTGTTTCGTGCCATCGGCATCATCGTTTTGAAACACATAAGTATTATCCTTATTGATGGCTATGCCATCAATCGTGATTGTCGCTTGGCTCTTGCGTTCCTTGTAAAAATCATCACAAGGTTCCTTCCCCGCTAAAAGTTGAGATACAGTCTTTGTAAGTGAGGTCTTCATCGTCCCGTTAGGAGCATAGACCACAGCGATATTCTTATCGCCAAAATCCAACTCGTAGCGTAAATCACCAATTCCATAACAATTCTGTATATCAAACTTCAACTTCATATTATTACCTATTTTTTGGTTAAATTAGTATAATTAGTATAAAATGTGCCAATTCCGCATGGATATAATACGTACGCTTTTATTCTTGTAGGTAACAAACTCATCTTTATCCCAAGTGATGAGTAATAGGTTATCACACTTTAGTTCTTCTGATGCTTTAACAAGTGCGTCAAGCTCCCTTTCGCGAGTCTTGGTTTTCGAAATGTCATACGAGACCTGAATCAAAGAAGTTACTTTCCTTCCATCCCTGGTCACAAAGTCAACTTCCTTGTCATTCGATGTCCGATAATAGAAAAGCGATTTCTTCAAATCAAATCCTCTTCGCAATAATTCAATAAACACCATGTTTTCCAGTTGCCTCCCATTATTACTGGAAAGTTCAAACGACCGAGTATAAATAAAACCATTATCTATAACATAAACTTTGCGAGGTGCCTTCTTCATTTCCTTCAACTTGTTATCGTATCGTGGAAGATAGAAAAAGAGATATGGTTCCGCAAGATACCCGCAGAACTTCTTAACAGTGGTGACACTGCCAAGCGAGAGTTCTTCGGCAATTTCGTTATAACTGAGTGGATTAGAGTAATTGCTGATGAGATAATCGGCCAAATCATAAAGCTCTGTTATCTTCCGGATCTTATGTCGCTGTGCCACATCTTTGAGGATGATGGAGTCAAACAGGGCGCTTAGATACGCTTGTTCAATCTCTCGATTCTTAACAATTTCAGGATACCCACCTTTTTTCAGATAATCACCCATTTCCAGAGCGAGTTTTGCTCTCTCATCAGGCAATTCGGCATTGATGGGGGCCCCTCTGTATTTCAATGTCTCTTCCATTGAGAAAGGAAGAATCTGAATTTCAACATATCTGCCTGTAAGAAGCGTAGACATTTCACTGGAAAGCAGGTTAGCATTGGATCCGGTAATGACCAGGTTCACTCCACGGCGATACAATTTGGCCACCCAGGCATCCCAAGAATGTAAATTCTGCACCTCATCAAGCAAGAGGTATTCGTATCCAGGATACACTTCCGCAAGAGCTTGCATAACCGAATCTTCATCGAATGCTCCCAGCAGTAGGGTGTCATCGAAATTCAGATATGCATAGTTCTTATTCGACAATATCTGCATGGCATATACGGACTTCCCTGCCCTTCGGGGACCAGTAATTAGCTTGGGAACGCTCGATTCAAGAAAAGGTGCAATATCTATTATATGTTTCCGGATGTAATATGGCCTTGATGCAAGGTCATCCCTTTCTGCTCGCTGTTTTAGGACGATGTTTTTCATCACTATCTTTCGTTAACTGCACAAATTTAGCAAATTTTATCCATTACACAAATGATAGTGTATAAAACTAATTGGTGAAACTAATCAGTCATATATCTAGATAAAGGGTTCGGGTCAAAAGAAAATGAGAGTCATAAAGTAAGCATCCGATAAAGTACAGTAACGGAGGCTTACGTTCAGTTGCTGCAAAGCAGCCGGCATTGATACCAGATCCTGGCTGGAGGATATCTTGAGCTCCCCTCTGTCCTTTCCGGATTCGGATTGACTCAGAACGAGCCTCTCTCTAAAAAGACGTTAACTCTGTTTTATCGTTACTACTGGGATAGGTTGACTATTGTCGTTGTTCCCACCCTTATTATATGGCTAAATTTTGGCATAATAGTATGATTTGTGCCGATATTTAGTTATCTTTGTCATGCTATGAATAGTATAGAAAGCAGAATCATCGAATTCGTACAAAGTGTAGGGACGTGCACTGCAGCAGAGCTGTTGTCATATCTTAACCAGACAGAGGAAGTCAGGAAGACAACTCTATATTGGTACCTGAATAAGCTCACAAGTGGTCACCGATTGAGCCGGGTTTCCAGAGGTCTTTATTCCGTGTCCGTCCGAAAGGATTTTATCCCGGAGGTAACTGAAGATATGATTGCAGCCAATGAAATCCTTCACCGAGAACTACCGTTCTCCTCTTTCTGCCTTTACAAGGGAACGGAGTTCGCCCCCTATCTTCACAATATAGCCACGAATAATGTGCTGTATGTGGAGACCGAGCGCGATTCCTGTGAATCAGCCTTTAATGTATTGAAACGGGAGGGGTATACTTGCTACATTCGTCCGGGGAAGGAGATGATCTACCATTACATCAATCTGGCGGATAATGTGGTATTCGTCAAACCGCTCCCTTCTGAGTCGCCGTTGCAGACAGTTCAGGGATTGTCAGTCCCAACTCTAGAGAAATTGCTTGTGGACATCAATGTCGACGAGGATTTCTTCTATCTGCAAGGTAGCGAATCCTTCTATATCCTCCGTAATGCAGCGGAAAAGAACGTAATCAATCGCAGTCGTCTGCTGCGATATGCCAAAAGACGTTATGTGGCTGAAAAACTGATTAAGGACTTGGAAGAGATTGGACTATGATTAAAAAAGACTGTTTTGCTCCTGCTTGGATTGACGCCCTTTCAGAGAGATATAATTACCGTGACAAGAACCTGATTGAGAAAGTTATCCATGCGTTCTCCTTACTGGAGATGCTGTCGTCGAATGGCTGTCCTATGATATGGAAGGGAGGATCTTTGCTTATGGTCATCCTAGGGGGAGGCGCTTCTCGATTGTCTATCGACATAGATATCTTGTGCCCTCCAGGGACGGAAATCACTCACTTCCTACAGGAATTCGAGCGCTTCGGCTTTACCGACTGTACGATGATAGAGCGTCAACAGCGTACCAACCTTCCAAAGAGCCATTCCAAACTTCATTATGCGATGGCCTACAAGAACGAACGCCAGCAGGAAGGATCCATTCTGCTTGACGTTCTTTACGAAGACAGCCAGTACCATCAGGTCGATGAGCGGGATATTCTCTTAAGGTCCGCACACCTTCCGTTAATGACATCCTTGGAGATAAGCTCACTGCCTTTGCCCCAAATACATGCGGTATCCCCTACTTCAAATCCCGCCGGAACCGTTCTCTTGACATTATAAAGCAGTTGTTCGACATTTCTCGTCTGATGGATGCAGCCACGAACTTCAAGGTAGTACGTGATGTATTTAACCGTATTGCCCCAATCGAACTAGCCTACCGTGATCAACAGGAAGATTTGGCTCCCGTCTTTGAGGACATCCGCCAGACCGCCCTCTGCATATCAACTCGAGGGTTGGAGGGAAAAGGACAGTTCCAACTGCTACAAGACGGAATAACCAGTATGCAACCTTTCACGATCGGAAGCCGTTACGTTATTGCGGGTAGCGTTGAAAGGGTACCGGCCGTGGCGGGCAATAGGATACCGCCGTAGCGCGCAATAGGGTACCGTGTAAGAACGGCCTGTTAGATGGTGTCGCAAAGGTAGTATTATTTTTTCTTTTTCCGGCGCATGGACTCGCCTTTGAGTTCGATATGGATGGAGTTGTTGACGAGCCTGTCCATGATGGCGTCGGCCAGGGTGG
>JAEEGI010016541.1_pt1 | contig 15222 bp, 12 predicted proteins | sample 8958751 | NCBI WGS metagenome assembly JAEEGI01 (sample SAMN16246545, study PRJNA631951) | gut metagenome | biome: gut microbiome; feature: rumen; material: KS-attached | host: Bos | place: Iran: Karaj | collected 2018-10
TTAAACGACGGCACAGTGACATTGATAGGGCCTAAGTTGAGGATGCTGCTCTCGGGTGATGTGGACGTTGACGAGGTGGGTATGGATGGCATGGCGTATTCCTTACCCCAGTTACGTATCGTCCCAACTGATACATCCAAGCCATACTGTAACATCTTCTCACGATTCTTGGCCGCTGACAGGTTCGGATCATAATACAGCATGAACGTGGCCTTCTTGTCAGCTTTGGCCTGTTTCTTGGCTTGACGCTTCTGAACATACGTCTGCCCCTTCCCCGGATTTGTCTCGATGTACCTTTCACTGCAATATCGATACAGTGTGGCCGGGGATATACCAAGCGCAGCGGCATTGTCCTGAACCGATTTTGTCCTGTCATAGCTGAGGTCAAGTTCAGCATAATGGATTCGCTTGGTGACGTAGTTAATGAATGCCTGTGACTTCGGCGCTTTGGGATGCATGATGAACTTTGGCCTGTGATCTCTCCAGTAATTGATTTCATACTGGCAATAATCCCTCAGCTCGTCATAGGTCATCATCATCGCCCGTCTGGTTCTTCGCGTGAGAGTGTCCAATGTAATAATATGGTCGCTGTTGTCGATGAACCGGTTGAAGTCCACATACATATTGAACAGTAGTGTGTTAGCATCGACGTATGGGTTGATCAGTCTCCTCAGGCAGGCGCGCTTAAAGAGTGTACGCCGCCTATGGTTGCCGTCGGTGATCGTCTCTCGGTGCCACCACAACTGAAGGTAACTCTCGTCGGTCAGCTGGTAAAGCCCATCTATCCAGTCGGCGCGCTCAATCCTATAAAAGTAACAGTATCTCCGTGAATTATAGTGCATGAACGTCTGGTAGTCCATAGTGCCCATATCATGCAGCAGGTGATCATCAAATTCAACGGTCGGCAGTGATGTTTGTTGCGACGGTAGGGACGGTGGTTGAACAATAACATCAGGCAGGCTATCAGGAAAATCAAGCCGTGAATAGATGTTATAGGTGACATAATACTCGCCGTTACCGCTGACACCATTGAAATACTGGCTTGCCCTGGTACCACATTCATCGGCCATAGGTTCCCCGGTGTCCCTGATGATGCAGTCCGTGATATACCTGTTCACGATGTTCATGTTCATTTTGTTCAACTCCCGGTCCAACATATAAACCAACCTGAACCGGCGAGACGTGATGCCATCCTTCTCCAGCTTATCGGAATAGGACATATACACACAGGTAGGCTTGAGCGTGAGGCAATCCAGGTACTCGGGTATCGTCTTGAACCGCGTGTAATCAACATCCACAAACACTGTCTGGCTCCCACGAAAGAACCTGTCACTCTTGAAATTCAGCTTCATACAGCCCTTGTTGCGGCCCTGACGGTAAACTGGATATGACTGATAACGCTTGCCCGCGCTCGTCTCTAACCAATATTTCTGGTTAGGGTCATAGTCGAACAGGTTACAGAACGAGTGGCCAGAGAGGGCTTGCTGAAGGAACTGGTCAACGGTAAGGCTCGTCTCCCTGAACGCCATTTTCACCTTGCCGACAGCCTCAGCCCCGGCCCTACTGAGACAGGCCGAGGCTTCGCTCTTGGTCATGTAGCTGTCGTTGCTAACATTAACTCTAAATACGAAATTTCTTTTAATTTCCATAGTCAGCACAGGAATTAGTAGGTTATCGGCCGCTGTCCTTGATAAACAGCATTTGGCCGTCTTTCAGGGCCTTATTGAATCTGGCGTGGCCCATCATCAGCTTGGCCTCTTTTCTATTGTTATACACTGCTCCACTCGGCAGATACATGATGTTGCTTTGCATGGTATTGAACATTATTGGTGTATTATCGAGATGAGGGGTGGGTGGAAGAATGCCATCGAGCAGACCAAATCTCGTGTACAGTTGGCGGCAATCTTGGCAGAAACGCTCAAAATCCTGGCCTTTCACTGGCGATTTGCTTAACTTCGCTGCTGCCTTCTGCATGGCGCGTTTCACTTTCCTCCAGTATTTGCTGACGCCTTTCGATATCTTCTTTCTAGTCTCATCACTCACTATGTGCCCCATCTTCATCTGGGACATCTTGCGCCTGGCTTCCTCTGTATGGTGCAAGCCTTTCATGCCCCGACCCTCAGAGATGTTAAAGCCATTGTTGATCGAGTCATATTTCCTGATCATTGCCGTCTCCATTGCATCTATTTTCTTCTTTCTGGTGGATTCCTTCATGTAGAATCCGCTAAAAAGTACCTCACGGTCCCAGTCCTCGGGAGGATATATCTCCCTCGCTCTGTTTATTTTAGGTCCTGCATACCTAGGATCTGTGCTGTCCCAATCGCCCTGACGTTCCTTCGAATTATACGTCTGTCCGATATAGCATTTCCCATCATCACCGTTGGCTATTGATTTCTCTGTTGCTTTTAAGGTGTACTTATAGACCTCACCATAGTAAATTCCCTTCTTTCTCATAAGATAGCTTCTGAATTAAGTGGTTAAGCGCCAAGCTACCGTTGATAAACAGCAGTTCGCCGCGTCTCATCGCCGAGTTGTAAGCACCAAGCCCGCCGAGTCTGTTCTTGGCTTCCTTGCGGTTGCCATACATTTCTCCAGTACGAATGTTCCTAATCATAATTACCTGGATTTTTGAGAGTTAATCGTGAGTTTCACACCCATTTTATTGAGCTTACCCACTAAGCCCCGATACGAATCAACACGTCTCCGCTTCTTCGGGATGATATGTAATATGTCCTGCAACTTGAAATTTATGCAGGCGCCTTTTTCTAGAGGATGCCCGAGAGCCGCCTCTAGCCTGCGTATGTCGTCAGCGTAAGGGTCTTCAGGTTGCCCATCATCCCTTGCTGACGGCGCGCTATTAATACTCTTTCCTTCTTGAACCTCGTGAATGGCAGCGCGTACATCCATCGTCGACGGTCCATGCCATGCCCCCGTTACTTGCGAGAACATAGCCTGTAAAAGTCTCATCATAATTATTACATTTTTGACTTAAAGATTTAGGTTTCAAGCATTTATGCTTTATTTCACGGGTAAGGATACGAAGGGGAATGGCGCGCGTTTTTCACATTTCAGCGCCATTTTGTAATGATTTCGGATGGTTGTGTTGCTATTTTTTATATATTTGCGGTCACATCAAAAAAATGTGTGGCAGACACAACTACTAGCAAAATGAACACTGAAGATTTGAAAAAAGAGCTGGGTGACCTGATATGGAAGATGGCCACGAACCTGGTTCATGGTGGAATGGTTTCACCAGTTCAATTCATGGACTACACCCTTGGCGCCCTGTTCTATCGCTTTATATCCGAGAACATCACCGACTATTGCAATAAGCTGATGATCGAAGCTGGCGTACCTAATGCTGACTACCTGCACATGAGTGATGAGATGGCCGAGAATGCCCGTGACCAGATTGTCAGTGCTAAGGGCATCTTCATCCTGCCGTCGCAGCTGTTCCGCAATGTTGCCGACCATGCGAAGAACAATGACGAGCTGAACACCACGCTAGCCAACAACTTCAAGGCCATTGAGCAAAGTGCAATTGGTACCGCCAGCGAAGATGATGTAAAGGGCCTGTTCAGCAACTTCAACACCAACGATGCTGGACTGGGAACGACGGTGACCGAACGAAATGAGTTATTGACCACACTTCTTGAGAATATTCGTGACCTCAACTTCACCACCTATATTGAAAGCGGACTGGACGTGTTCGGCATCTGCTACGAGCACCTCATCAAGATGTATGCCCTCAACAGCGGTACCCATGGCGGTGAGTTCTACACGCCAGCCGAGGTGAGCTATCTCGTTGCCAAGATTGCCGCAGCCGAGCGCAAGACCGTCAACAAAGTATATGACCCTGCATGTGGGTCGGGGTCCCTGCTGCTGAACTTCAACCTTGTGCTTGGTGCCAAGAACGTGCGTGAAGGCTTCTTCGGACAGGAAATCAATCTGAAGACCTATAACCTTTGCCGCATGAACATGTTCCTACACAATGTGAATTATGACCACTTTGACATCCGCTTGGGTGACACATTGCTCAACCCGCAGCATGAGTTGGAAGAGCCATTTGATGCCATCGTGTCCAATCCGCCCTATAGTGTGCCCTGGAAAGGCAGTGATGACGTGACGCTCATCAATGATCCCCGATTCTCACCGGCAGGTGTACTGGCACCCAAGTCCAAGGCCGACTTTGCTTTCACCATGCACATGCTTTCATGGCTATCAACTGAAGGCACAGCTGCCATCGTTGAGTTCCCGGGTATTCTCTATCGAGGCGGTGCTGAGCAGAAAATACGCAAGTATCTGGTATCAAACAACTTCGTGGATACCGTCATTCAGCTGCCGCCCAACCTTTTCTTCGGCGCCACCATTGCCACCTGCATTATCGTCTTGAAGAAGAACAAGAGCGATAACCGGGTCTGCTTCATCGATGCCTCTCAGGAGTTCATCCACGAGGGCAACAAGAACAAGCTGTCGATCGACAATATCGACCGCATCTATAACGCCCATATCACGAAGCTGGAAGAGACCCACTTCAGCCATGTCGTGACCACCAAGGACATCGAATCCGAGGACTGGAACCTGAGTGTTTCAACCTACGTAGAGCAACGCGACACCCGCGAGCAAATTGACATCACAGAGCTGAACGCAAGAATAGAACAGATTGTAAAACGGCAAAGTCAGTTGCGCCAGCAGCTTGACACCATCATCAAAGAACTTGAGGAGGACGCAGTATGAGTGAGATACGGGAAATGATACAGGAATTGTGCCCTGATGGCGTCGAATTTAAGAAACTCGGCGAAATTGCGGAAATCAAGCCTGGAAAAGACTACAAGCACTTGGATAAGGGCGATATACCCGTCTATGGCAGTGGCGGCATTATGACTTATGTCAATGATTGTGTCTATAATAAACCTACAGTATTACTGCCAAGGAAAGGCTCAATAAGTAACGTTTTTTATGTGGACAATCCTTTTTGGAATGTTGACACAATTTATTACACAATTATTGACACAGAAGTTATACTTCCACGGTTTTTCTACCATGTTATTCTTAATGAACACATAGAAAAGCTCAATACATCCAATGCAGCTCGCCCATCGTTAACAAAGGCTGTTCTCGATAAGATTGAGATTCCTGTGCCACCGATGGCAGTACAGCGTAAAATTGTTGAAATTCTCGACAATTTTTCAAATCTGACAGCGGAGCTGGAGGCGGAGCTGGAGGCGGAGCTGGAGGAGCGAAAACGACAGTACGAGTACTATCGCAATCTGCTGCTCACCTTCAATCCCGTCGCCAACGGCGCCGTGACCGGAGGAGAGCATCAGATAAATGATGCTACCGAAAATAGGGGGGGCTAAGCGTTAAATGGTTAGCTTTAAGTGAGATAGGAGAAATGATAAAAGGCTCAGGCATCCAAAAAAGTGACTTTGTTGAGCAGGGACTTCCTTGCATCCACTATGGTCAACTGCATACATATTATGGCACATTTGCTTTCCGAACAAAATCTTTTATTTCAAAGGCGCTATTTGACCGGAGCAAAAAGGCCCAGCATGGTGATCTAATCATTGCGACAACGAGTGAAGATGTTGAAGCTTGCTGTAAAGCTACAGCTTGGCTTGGAGAAGAAGAAATCGCGGTAAGTGGCGATGCACATATTTTTCACCACAACCAAAACCCAAAATATTTGGCTTATTTCTTTCAGACAGAAAACTTTGCAAAGCAAAAAAGGAAATATGCAAGTGGTGTAAAAGTAGTTAGAGTAAAAGGAGAACAATTACTCAAAGTCATCATCCCCCTTCCCTCGCTAGAAGAGCAGCAGCGCATTGTGGATATTCTCGACCGTTTCGAGACATTGACCACAGACCTGCAATCTGGCATTCCAGCAGAGATAGCTGCACGTCGCCAACAATATGAATATTACAGAGAACAACTATTGACTTTCAAAAGAAAAGCAGCATAAGTGATGGCTGAGCAATACGACATCGTTTCACAAAATACGCAATCAACGGTGGTTTCCCATTACGAGAGGCCATCGGAAGTCAGGGAGACGTCCTATCAGGGTGAAAAGGAACTGGAGCGTGAATTTATTGAACAGCTCACGCGCCAGGGCTACGAGCGCCTGTACATACATCAGGAGGATGAACTCATTGATAACCTGCGTCGCCAGCTGGAGCGTCTCAATGATTATGTGTTTACTGATGGTGAATGGCAACGTTTCTTCAAGACGGAAATTGCCAACGAGGGAAAGGGCATCGAGGATAAAGCCTTCACAATTCAACAAGACTGTGTGAAAACGCTCACCCTTAACGATGGCACCATACGTAACATCAAACTCATCGATAAGAAGGATGTCCATGCCAATATCACCCAGGTCATCAACCAATATGAGGTGAGCGACGGAAGCCACAAGAACCGTTATGACGTGACCATCCTCGTGAACGGCCTGCCACTGGTACATATCGAGCTTAAACGACGCGGCGTGCTGCTTAAGGAGGCGTTTAACCAGATCAACCGCTACGGGCGTGAATCGTTCTGGGCAGGCAATGCGCTGTTTGAATATGTGCAGATATTTGTCATCAGCAACGGCACCGAGACCAAGTATTACAGCAATACCACCCGTCAAAGCCACATCAAGGAGCAGAACGCTAAAAGCAGCAAAAAGACCCGGACGTGCAACTCATTTGAGTTCACGAGTTACTGGTCTGATGCACAGAACAACATTTTGGGTGACTTGGAGGATTTTACGGCAACTTTCTTCAGCCGTCATACCTTGCTCAATGTCCTCACACGTTTCTGCGTCCTTACCGAGCAAAAAATCCTGATGGCCATGAGGCCTTATCAGATTGCTGCTACCGAGCGACTGTTGAACAGGATAGAAGTTGCCCACAATGCCCGCCAGTATGGTACCATCAAGGCCGGTGGATATGTGTGGCACACCACTGGCTCGGGTAAAACCCTGACCTCATTCAAGGCTGCCCAGCTCGCCACCAAACTCACCTATATCGACAAAGTGCTGTTTGTGGTTGACCGCAAGGATTTGGACTACCAGACGATGAAGGAATATGACCGCTTCCAGAAGGGCGCAGCCAACGGCAACACCTCGACCAAAGAGCTGGAGAAACAAATCAACAACCCCAAGAGCAAAATCATCATTACCACCATTCAGAAACTCTCGACCTACGTCAAGAAGAACCCGCAAAGCGACTTCTACAAGAAAGAGGTGGTGATGATTTTTGACGAATGCCACCGATCCCAGTTTGGCGACATGCACAAACTCATAGTCAAGCGATTTAAGAAATACTACCTGTTCGGCTTCACTGGAACGCCCATCTTTGCCGAGAACGTGTCACCTGGACGTGGGATATACAAGACCACCGAGGACGTGTTCGGCTACCGCCTGCATACCTATACCATAGTGGACGCCATACGTGATCATAATGTGCTGCCTTTCCGTGTCGATTATGTCAAGACCATGAAGGAAAAGGAAGAAGTGGAGAACAGCAAGGTGTGGGACATAGAGCGGGAAAAGGCCCTGCAAGACCCACGACGCATCCACAACGTAGCGCAGTACATTCTCGACCATTATGACCAACAGACCAAACGAGGTAAAGCCTATTCTTTCAGCCTGCTTGCAAATGTGACTGAAGTAGCTGCCGACAAAAAGAAGAAAGTCGACGAGCAAAGGGTTAAAGCCAAAATCAGCGGCTTCAACAGTATCTTTGCCGTCCAGAATATCCATTGTGCGAAACTCTATTATCTGGAGTTGAAGCAGATGATGGATGAACTGCCCGAAAACAAACGGTTGAAGATCGCCACCATTTTCAGCTACGCTCCCAATGAACAGGATGTAGAAGATGGTGATGGCGAGGAAAACAGCGACAACACTGACGGCCTGGATTCCAATAGCCGTGAATTCCTTGAAAGCGCCATTGACGACTATAACAAGATGTTCGGCACCAGCTATGATACGTCTGCCGACAAGTTCCCCAACTATTACAAGGACGTGTCCCTGCGGATGAAAAACCGCGAGATAGACATCCTGATAGTGGTCAATATGTTCCTCACGGGCTTTGACGCCACCACGCTCAACACATTGTGGGTGGATAAGAACCTGCGCTATCATGGCCTGTTGCAGTCATACAGCCGTACCAACCGCATACTGAACAGCATCAAGACCTTTGGTAACATCGTATGCTTCCGTAACCTTGAGGAGCCAACCAACAAGTGCATCGCCCTGTTTGGTGATCCTAGCGCTAAAGGCATTACGATACTGCGCCCCTTTGAGGATTATTTCAATGGTTATACCGATGAGGACGGCAAGAAAGTCAAAGGCTATAAGAGTTACCTTGAGGAACTTCTTGCATCATGGGCGCCTGGGGAACTGCCTCTGGGTGAGAAGGCCGAGAAATCGTTCATTCGGCTGTTTGGCACAATCCTTAAGATGCGTAACCTGCTGAGCTGCTTTGACCAGTTCAACGGCGCAGACTTCATCTCAGAGCGGGATATTCAAGATTACACGAGCATTTATCTGGATCTGGCTGACAAGTACCGTCGCGAGAAACACGATAAGGAGGACATCTGCGATGATATAATCTTCGAGATGGAACTGGTAAAGCAGGTCGAAGTGAATATTGACTACATTCTGTTCCTAGTTCAGCAATACCACGAGGGTCATCAGCAAGACATGGAGATACGAGTCAAGATCAACAAGGCCATTGACTCCAGTCCCGACCTGCGTGATAAGAAAGAACTCATTGACAAATTCATCGACGACCTCACGCCGGACAGCGATGTTGATGCAGATTGGAAGCGATACGTCAACCGGGAAAAACGTGAGCAATTTGACCAGATTATCACTGAAGAGCATCTGAAGAGGGAGAAGGCTGTAGAATTCATCGAGAATGCGTTCCAGCGTGGATATGTGCCGGAAGGAGGCATGGAACTGGACAGCATCATGCCGCCCATCAACCCGTTTGATAAGTCAGCCAACCGTCAAGGCAAGATACAAACTGTTTTAGAAAAGCTCAAAGCCTTCTTCAACAAGTTCTTCGACATCGCCGACGGCGAGTTCAAAGATTGATGCGCCCTGACTGGCGTAGGAGGCCGTGGGCTCCCGCTGCCACCCCCAGGCGATAGCGACACCCAGTCGGTTTATTAACGCCCTCCAGCAGCCTCCTATGGGCATAGAAAAGGGAACGGCTCACCGCCGCTCCCATGATGTTGTCGCCGCATCCTGAATGACGCTTGGATGAGCGGTGACTAGAATCCCACCAACTTCTTGTGCAGGTACGTGAGCAACATGCGCTTGTAGGCATTCATCGCACCTGCCGGTACATTGATGCGTTTGAGTTTCTTGCATTTCTTGAAGATGTAGTCCCCTATAGAGCCGATAATGGCGCTCCTGAACGTTACCTCTCCAAGCATCGTGCAGTTCTCAAAGGCCTTTTTTCCAATGCACACAACAGAATCACCTACCTCGACGCGCTCCAAGTTATGGCAGTGCCCAAAGGCTGAGTCACCAATCGTCGAAACAGTATTGGGAATGGATACGCTAGTGAGCTTGGAATTAAAAAACGCGAACATATCAATCACCTCAATAGAATCGGGCAGCTCGATCTCCTTGGCGCCGATTCCACAAAATGCCATGATACCAATACCTGTTACAGTGCTAGGGATAAAAACGTCCTCGAGCTTAGTGCACCCGCAGATAGTCTCCTCATATATCGTTTTCAGTCCGTTGGGTAAGATCGCGCAAGTGAGCCCAGTGCAATTAGTGAAGACGTTATTCTCGATTTCTATGCCGTCATTGTCTTCAAACTCAACGTAAGTCAACCCTGAGCATAAAGCAAATGCACAAACTTCGACGAGCTTTACTGAGCGCGGCGGATGCAACAATTCCAAGGAAATACACTTGTAAAAAGCGTCTCTACCGATGGTGTGGACGCGCTCACCCCAAGTGATTTTCTTGAGATTAGAACAGCCGTAAAATGCAGCCTCACCGATTACCTCAACGGTATCAGCAATAATGAGCTCTTCAATGTCATCCCTGCCTTCATACTGGTGGGGATCGATCTGCTTAGTTCCTTCTTTAATCTTTAATTTTTTCATTTTCTATTATTTTTAAAAGGCCAGGGGTGAGGGTTACCCACCCCGGCAGTCAGTTAATAGTTCATTTAAGTCGGATGAGGTCCAAGTCAAGAGGTACAACCCCATCGTAACGATGCCCCCAACCCATATACTCTCTCACAATGTAATCTGCAATATCGTCACCTGCATGCATCCAATCAGGCAAGTTCTCCATAAAATGCGACACCCTCAGACCCTTGAACAAATTAGCCAGCGACAAGCCCTTTTGAGCCCATTCATGATATTTCCCATTGTCAGGGAACAGGATGACGTCACGACCCTTCAGCGGTCCGCACATGGCCGGTGTGAGATTACTACACCCACCACAGGCAACGGCTATACAGTCGCCCAAGACGCCGCCAAGGATGATGGCGGTTTTTTCACTCTCGACGATGGCCACGCTCTTGTCCGGGTGCGTGCGGAGAAGGTGCTCACCGAAGAGACACTGCTTCAAGTTGAAATTGGGCAGTTCCAATGCCGTGTGAGCCCAGGTGACGTGTGGGAACGGATCCTTAACACGCTTGCCGGTCGCAGGGTTATACAGCATGATTTTACCTGCGTGGATGTGGCCGAACTGATCAATCTGCCAGAACACAGTAGCGCCTGGCCAATGCTTTGAGGTCCCGATGTAGTATTCGTGCTTCATCTGCTTGACGGTCTCAGCATCAAATTTTGAGCCCAAAAACGATACCAGATGATTGGTGTGGGTCTCTGTGCCGAGGACCGACATCTTAAGCAGATCAGGCTCCATGTAGCTCGGCGGTACATACGCAGGCAGACTGGACTGAACCGTTGTCGTCATGCGGGGCATCGGCAGGTTGTTGTCCTGAAAATACTCGCGCGGAGGGTAATGGTGCGCACACTTGTCGGCACGGTCACACTTACCTACGCTTTCGTCAAGCACGTTACCGTTCTCGTCGACGTAGCACACGAAGGTCTTGTGCCCGCACTCAGGGCAGATCCACTTGCCCTTCTTAGCTAAAGAATATTTATATTGTTTATTCATATTCAATTAGTTAAAAATGTTCACGGTGTTCATTTGTTCAGTTTGTTCACGCTTACCGGACCATGAACACCGTGAACGGTTAGACTACGGCTTCAGTAGGTTATTGACCTTGCCGAGGGACACACCCATCTGTGCAGCAATCTCGCGCTGGGTCTTACCTTGGGCTTGTAATTCCTTGGCACGCCTAACCTCTTCGTCCTTCTGGGTTGCGGTTAGGTGGTCGCGCTCACACCCATATCCGCGGAAGGTAAACTGCAAGAAGTTGTTGGGCTTCTCTATCTCGCACAGGATCACGTTGTCGGCATCGTACCTGTAAGGCTCATTGCGCTGTTTCAGTTCCTTGATATAGCGCAAGCTGGAGTCCTTAGCGCTGGCACCGATGGCAAAGATGCTATCAGCGAAATTGCTCAACATCTTGCTCCCAGCCAGATCATTCTCCGTGAGGGGATTTGACAGAGGGCGCTTGGGCGTGTGAGCCAAAATGAGGATTGAAAGTCCAAAACGACTGCCAAGGCGCTTCAACCAATCCATCAGAGGGGCGGCGTCACTGGCCTTCTCCAATGCTTTGTTCAGGTAGGTGATGTTGTCGATAATAAGGACCTTTACTCCATGCTGAACGACAAGCTGTTCCAACGACATCTTGATATAATCCTCAAAGCTGTATCCACTTGGGCAGACAGCGTCGGGGTCAATCTCAATGCGCAACAGATTATCTGAGAACAGATAATCATTACCGTTGGCATCGCTGTAGCGTTTTCTGAACTGCATCTCTGAAAGTTCGAAATCACAGTAGGCGACCTTCTGTGCTGAGGCATCCATCGCCAAGCCCATCGTGGAACGGCGACCACTGCTAATGGCATCAGCAATCTGCATAGCAAGAATGGTCTTGCCTCGGTTGGTATCAGAGAACAAAATACACCTCTCGCCCTCGTACCAAAGCTGTCCGAACAGGTATCGGGGCACCGGCCTGCTCTTAGCGTCCTTGATGGCCTGATTCGCAGTCTTGACCGTGAACAACCCCACGTTAGGGTCCTTCTCCGGATTGTCGATCAGCGAGAAGTCGGGATCAGAGGCGCTAGCCTCGTTAGAACCAGTGCTCACCTGCCTGGATGAGTCCTGGGCACCAACGGGACCAGCTTCCTCGACCGAGATTTGCTTCACGTCAGGACTCTCCACCGGATTGTCAGTCAGTGAGAAATCGTAGCCATCGGTGAGGTTATCGGCTGTTGCCGCAACTTCACCCAACTGTTCCGTTGAATCCTGGCCGTCAACGAGGTCGTCCCTCTTGATGGGGAAGGGATATTCGCCCAACGCCTCCTTCGGGGGAGTGAACGCCTTCTTCGTACTTTCGAATGGATAAGTCCATTTCTTAGGCCTACTCATACGGCATCTCCTTCCTGGGTGTCACCACCCTCCATGATTCTGCGGACGTCGCTCATCCTATATCTATAGGTGCCGCCCACGGATGAAACAGGAACCAGGTAGTTGATCTTCTGCCAGCGCCAGATCGTCGTCGAGCTCTTGCCGGTGATTTCCATCACCTTCTCGCGGCTGATATAGGTCTCGGCCTTGGAATCAGCTATCTGTTGTTCTAATTCCTGTTTCACTTCAGCGATCAGTTGCCTGTTCGCCTCAACCAGTTCGCCCAAAGAAATCGTAACTTGCAGGCCAGGGCACTCCTTAGCAAGTTCAATTAAATCCTTTCTCATTATTTAATAGGGTTTAATTGTCCGGTCCTCCCCATGCTCCAAACCGACGGAGCGCTTCGTTCACCGTATGGTCGATGTTGAAGTCGGTTTTCATCGCCATCGACGGGGCAAAATTACAGCCGCGTTATTGTGGCCTCCAACCCAATTGAACAAAAATAAAAACAACCCGCTAAGACATTAAGTCTCAACGGGTTATGTGAAAAACCTGTTATGGTTAGGTTGTGGTTGAATTATGGTTTTATGCTGTCTTTCATATTTTCACAAAATTTAACTCTTGTGTCCTTCTTTGGGAAATGCATCTTGCCCATGTATTCAGCAGTCACATCGATACTCTCACAGCACACTAAAAACCATTCAGGGTTAACTCTACTCCGCTGCATATAGGTTTCCTTGTAGTATTCCTTAAGCGTGTGAACGAACAGCTTAAATAAGTTCTTCGATTCCGTCGTCTCCCACAGAGGCTTTATATTCGCTTGGTTTATGCAATCGGCAAACTGTTTCTCATCGACCCCGACTACAACATGTTCATCTATCAAGAACTGGTACAATGCTGACATATTATATTCGGTAACCGGCGTGAAAATCCTCATGTCTGAAAAATCGGCGGTCTGCCCAGCAGGCGCAGTCTCCTCTTCCTCCTCCACTGCATCGTTGGTGACAGGTTCATTGGCCACGGCGCTATCGTTTGGAATGGCAGTAGGTAACGCAGTAGGTGCCAGAGTCGCCGGTGCCTGTTGAGGCATGGGGGGAACTATCAAATCACGAATGGCCGCGCAATACTCGTCATACATCCTTATGATATCGACCATTGCGCACCTGAGATCATATACCTCTCGTGACGGGTATGGGCCATGGTCATTCGTCTCGAGTAACAGCGAACGATATGGCTCAATAGTATCGTATAACTTGACGATTAGTTGACGCCCGGTATCCGACGGTACACGGCGCGCCACTTTTACAGTAATGTGATTATCCTGAATGAGTTGGTATGCCTGGATAAAGTGCTTCAAATCAACCTTATCCCGGTATAAGCTCTCAATCAACTCTTTAACTAATTGCGGTGTCCTGCGCTGAGACGCTAGCTCCTCAGCAGTCACTTCAACACGCTCTCCTGGGGCTAAAAAATATTGTTCGCCGTTGGAAAACTCGTTCTTATCCATGTTAATTTTGAATGTTGTTTAGAACCTATTGATATCATTTTTAATCGGTCATCTATGCCGCTAACGACCAATTCCAGGTATGACGAAATGTTGCTTTACGCTAAATAAGTCGCCAAAAAGTCGCCAAAAATTAAGAATCAGCTCCTTAATACTTTTTATATATTATTGATTTTCAGTGCGTTAATTGAAAATATTAAACAATAATAGTGAACCCGTGGGGAGTCGAACCCCAATCGAAGGAACCGGAATCCTTTATTCTATCCATTGAACTACGGGTCCAGGAAAGGACATTTTGGATAAATGCGGCACAAAATTACGGCAATTTTTGTAACTTTGCAACAGATAACCGACAAAAGTAAGATTATGACAGTTCGCATTGAGCCCTCTTGGAATCGGGCACTTGCCGCCGAGTGGGAGGCGCCCTACTTCAAAGAATTGACTGACTTTGTGCGCCGTGAATATCAGACGCGGCAGGTGTTTCCGCCCGGACGGCAGATTTTCGCGGCCTTTGATGCTGCGCCGTTCGATCAGGTCAAGGTCGTGATCCTGGGGCAGGACCCTTATCATGGAATAGGTCAAGCTAACGGGCTGTGCTTCAGCGTGAATGAGGGGGTGGCGATGCCGCCATCGCTGGTAAACATCTTCAAGGAGGTGCATGACGATGTCGGGGCGCCGATGCCTGCCAATGGCGACTTGTCACGGTGGGCGCGTCAAGGGGTGCTTTTGCTCAATGCGACGCTGACGGTGCAGGCCCACCAGCCGCTGTCGCATCAGGGCAAAGGCTGGGAAACGTTCACCGACCATGTGATAGCCCACCTGGCACAGGAGCGCGAGCACCTGGTGTTCATGCTGTGGGGCAGTTATGCGAAGCGCAAGGGGGCCTACATTGACCGTGGGCGACACTTGGTGCTCACGGCTGCCCATCCGTCTCCGTTGTCGGCCAACAGGGGTGGCTTCTTCGGCACCCATCATTTCTCCCAAGCCAATGCCTATCTCATGCAGCACGGCCTCTCGCCCATTGAATGGTAAAAAAACTATCGATTTTTCATTGCCAATTCAGAAAATGGTTGTAACTTTGCACCGCTTTTCGAAATAATTTTTTAAATATTTTTTTGTAATGTACTTAGATTCAGAGAAAAAGAAAGAGATCTTTGGCACTTACGGCAAAAGCAATACTGACACTGGTTCCCCCGAGGCCCAGATAGCATTATTCTCATAC
>JAEEGI010016544.1_pt1 | contig 15220 bp, 20 predicted proteins | sample 8958751 | NCBI WGS metagenome assembly JAEEGI01 (sample SAMN16246545, study PRJNA631951) | gut metagenome | biome: gut microbiome; feature: rumen; material: KS-attached | host: Bos | place: Iran: Karaj | collected 2018-10
TGCATCGCGCCGCTACAACCAAGTACCTTTGCTACGTTCCCGTCCTGGAGGATTCCGAGGGAGCTGGCCGTACAGGACTTGCCCATGTTTTCTGAAAAGCGGGTGCAAAGGTACAATAAAAAAGTGAAAAGTGAGAAGTGAGAAGTGAAAAGTTTTCGCTTTTTAACTATTTTTTGTCTGAATCGGCTCGTTATGTGCAGGAAATTGCGTAATTTTGCACCCGTAAATAGTGAATAGTTAAATCGAAAATTGTAATTAGTTAATCAAATATCGTCTTGACACCAGCAGAATATATACAGTTGAAAGCTTTTGCGCGCATCGACGGTGCCCTGCTTGCGATGATGTGGATAGCCAGTTTTGCCTGTTATGTAGTGGGTGTTGCCAATCCTGTCTACGGCATTCTGGCAGTAGTGCTGATGGTAGCCACTCCGTTCTTCGTGTGTCGACGGCTTGGTAAGTTCCGCGACGAGGGGCGCAACGGCGTCATCTCGCTGAAGCGCGGGTGGGCCTACGCTGCTTACGTGTTCTTCTATGCAGCCATCTTGCTGGCTCTGGCGCAGTATTTCTACTTCGCCTACATGGATCGCGGCTACCTGCTTCAGTCGCTCACCGACCTCGTGTCGACGCCCGAGGCCAAACAGGCTTTAGAGCAGTACGGCCTGCAGCAGTCGATGTCAGAGAACCTGACCCTGATGGGGCAGATGCGTCCCATCGACTATGCCGTCAATGTGCTGATGGCCAACATCATGATGGGCATAGTCCTTGGTCTCCCCATCGCAGCCGTTATGCAGCGCAGTAAGGCCAAATCGTAAATCGATAATCGTAAATAGAAAATAGTAAATCGTAAATCGTAAATAATATCGTGGATATATCAGTAGTAATACCTCTTTATAATGAGGACGAGTCGATTCCCGAGCTTTACGCTTGGATAGAGCGGGTGATGAGGGCCAACGGCTTCACCTACGAGGTCATCTTCATCAACGACGGCTCCACCGACCGTTCGTGGGACATCATCACCGAGTTACACCAGCAGCAGCCCGACGTGGTCAAGGGCATCAAGTTCCGCCGTAACTACGGCAAGTCGCCTGCCCTCTACTGCGGCTTTGCCAAGACTCAGGGCGACGTGGTCATCACGATGGATGCCGACCTGCAGGACTCGCCCGACGAGATACCCGAACTCTACCGCATGATCAAGGAAGAAGGCTACGACCTCGTCTCGGGCTATAAGCAGAAGCGCTACGACCCGCTGTCGAAGACGCTGCCCACCAAGCTCTTCAACGCTACGGCCCGCAAGATTAGCGGCATCAAGAACCTGCACGACTTCAACTGCGGCCTGAAGGCCTACCGCAAGGCTGTGGTGAAGAACATCGAGGTCTACGGCGAGATGCACCGCTACATACCCTATCTGGCCAAGCAGGCAGGCTTCGACAAGATAGGCGAGAAGGTCGTCCAGCATCAGGCCCGCAAGTACGGCCAGTCGAAGTTCATGGGCTTGAACCGCTTCGTCAACGGCTATCTCGACCTGCTGACGCTCTGGTTCCTCTCCACCTTCGGCAAGAAGCCTATGCACGTCTTCGGCTTCCTTGGCACCATCGTCTTCTTCATCGGGTTCCTGGCTGCCTTCGTCATTGGTGCCGGCAAGCTGTGGTGCCTCATCCACAACATCCCCCAGCGCCTGGTGACCGACTCACCCTATTTCTACATCTCGCTGACGATGATGATGATAGGCACCCAGCTCTTCCTGACGGGCTTCATCGGCGACCTCATCAGCCGCTCGTCGGCAGGGCGTAACGATTATCAGATAGAAGAAACGATATGATGCGTAAGTTGACTGCCTACCTCGTCGGGATGCTGGCCCTCTGTGCCTGTTCCTCTATCGACTGCCCCGTTCAGCATACGGTGCAGTCATATTATGCCATTTACGATTCCAACCAGAAGGCCGACACGCTGCGGGACACCCTGTATGTTTTCGCCCATCGTACCAAGCGTAGCGACACTCTGCTTCTCAACGGAGCAACTAACAAAACGGCCTTCTCGCTGCCAGTCAGTCACACCAATCCCGAGGACACGCTGTTTTTCTTCTTCCGCAATCTCCCTTGGCAGGCTGTAGACACCGTATGGTTGAAGAAGGAGAACATTCCCCATTTCGAGTCTGTCGACTGTAGTGCTTCCTACTTCCACCGCATTACTGCCATTCGCTCTACGCATAACGCGATAGACTCCATTACTATCAATAACTCCATGATAGATTATGACAATCAGAGAATACATTTCCACCTATATCCCAAGGACCACGATTAGCCTCTTACTGCTGTTGCTGCCGGTTTCGGCAGGCGCACAGAAGCTCTTCAAGCTTGAGAAGGACTCCATCCCGCTGATGCGAGGCTTCCAGGTGTCGTTCGACCTCTTCGGAGCCGGGCAGATGATGCTGAGCGACTATGGCCAGTATGAGGCAGCGCTGCGCCTGAACCTGCACGACCAGTGGTTCCCTATCGTTGAGGTGGGCTATGGCAAGGCCAGCCGTGAGGACGACGTCGTGACGAATATCACCTACAAGACTCAGGCACCCTACTTCCGGGCTGGTGTCGATTTCAATCTGCTGAAGAAGAAACACCAGTCGAATCGTTTGTTTGCGGGCTTCCGCTATGCCTACACTTCATATAAGGTCGACATTTGGCGGCCCGACTTCGAAGACCCTTACTGGAAGACGAAAACCTTTTTTGGCGTCAGTGGCGAGCAGTGCTCGCAGCACTGGCTCGAAGCCGTCGTAGGCATCGACGCCAAAGTCTTCGGCCCCTTCCATCTCGGCTGGAGCGTCCGTTACAAGCAGCGCTTGAAACACGACGAAGGCCTCATCGGCAAAACTTGGTATGTGCCCGGTTACGGCATCTGGGACTCATCCGAACTTGGCGGCACGTTTAACTTCATCATCGATATATGAAATGGTATAAGCTCCTGTTCCTCCTGCTGCTCATCGTCGGCACAGTCCTCATTATCCGCCAGCAGCGCGCCATGCCCTATCAGCATGACAACGGCTTCGTCTTCGGCACCGTCTACAACATTACCTATCAGTGCGAGGACAACCTGAAGACCGAGATTGAGGCCGCACTCCAGCAGGTCGACGGCGAGTTCTCCATGTTCAACGACACGTCGACCGTCGCCCGCCATAATCGCGGCGAGAAGGTCAGCGAGAGCCCCATGTACAAGGAGGTCTACAAGCTGGCCCAGACCGTTCATCAGGAGACCGACGGCGCCTTCGACATCACCGTTGCGCCGCTCGTCAATGCCTGGGGCTTCGGCTTCAAGCACGAGCAGATGCCCACTAAGCAGCAGGTCGACAGCCTGCTGCGCATCCGCAACCAGTACGACTTCTCGGCCATTGCCAAGGGCTACGGTTCCGACGTTGTGGCCCGTCTGCTGCGCCGTCGTGGCGTCACCAACTTCATGGTCGAGATTGGCGGCGAGATAGTCACTCAGGGCATCAGCGAGCGCCGCCTCCCCTGGAAGATTGGCGTCACCAAGCCCACCGACGACTCTCTCTCAGTCAATGGCGAGCTCCAGACGGTGCTCAACATCACCGACATCGCAATGGCCACCAGCGGCAACTACCGCAAGTTCTATTACAAGGACGGTCAGAAGTATGCCCACACCATCGACCCCAAGACGGGCTACCCCGTGCAGCACTCCCTGCTCTCGGCCACCGTGCTCGCCAAGGACTGCGCCACAGCCGACGCCTACGCCACCTCGTTCATGGTTCTGGGCGTTGAGCGCGCCAAGGCCGTTCTCGAGAAGCATCCCGAGCTGATGGCCTATTTCATCTTTGCCCGTCCCGACGGCACCAACGACGTCTGGTTCTCGCCCTCGCTGCAGGACAAAATCGCCGAATAACCATCACCCAACACCCATCACCCAACACCCATCACCCAACCATGCAGCTCTACGACCATCTGCTACTGTTCCCCCTGTTTCAGGGGATGAGCCGCGACAATCTCGCTCAGGTTGTCGGCCAGACCAAGTTCGGCTTCATGAAGAGTGGGGTAGGGCAGACCGTTGTGCGCGAGGACGATTCCTGCACCCAGCTCTATTTCCTCCTCACGGGGCTGTTGCGCGTTGAGAGCCGTTCCGACGACCACGCTTACTCCGTCGTAGAGCAGTTGCAGGCCCCCTGCATGCTGCAGCCTGAGGCCATCTTCGGCTATAATCAGCGATTCACCCACACCTTCACGGCTGCTGCCGAATGCAGTTTCATCACCATTAGCAAGGATGAGGTTATGCGTCTCAGCAACCAGTTTCTCGTGTTCCGTCTCAACCTGCTTAACCTCTATGCCACCCAGTCGCAGAAGCTCTTGCGGCAGCCTTGGCACCGTTACCCCGCTACGCTCTCTGAGCGCATCGTCCGCTTCCTCAGTCAGCGCTGCCTCTATCCGGCTGGTCCCAAGACCTTCTATATCATCATGACCCGCCTTGCCGACGAGGTCGGCGACAGTCGTCTCGACGTCAGCCGGGCCCTCAACCAGCTCCAGCACGCCGGCCTTCTCCGTCTTCATCGCGGCCGCATCGAGGTTCCCCAGATGGAGCGCCTGCTCATGTAGCTGGAGTCATACTCCCCTTTGAATACTAACCCTAAAACCGAGACAATATGAAAAAGATTCTTTTGACAACCGTAATGATGGTCATAGCCTTGACCGTGAATGCGCAGACGGGTGTATGTGCTTATATCTTAGACGCCAGCGGCACACCCACCAACGTCCGCAATGCTCCCAATGGTAAGGTGGTGCAGACGCTGTCTGACGTTGATGGCGGCTATGTGGTGGAATTGCTCGAAGTGAAGAACAACTGGTGGAAGATTGCCCCTGAAGTTGAAGTTTGCGGCGATGTGGACGATGAATCCCTACAGCTTAAAGGCTCGAAAACCGGCTATTGGGTACACTACTCTGTGCTGGGCTTCGGCATAAGCGGTGACCCTGAGAACGTGCTGCGCGAAACGCCGTCCTCAAAAGCCAAGCCTCTGAAGTTGGGACGGGGCTACCTGTTTGAAGTCGGACTGCGCCCTCTCGAGATTCGCGGAAAATGGATTAAAGTCATCACTACCGACAAGCGCCACACTGGCTGGATGCCCATCGACCGCATTTGCGACAATCCGCTCACCACTTGTCCGTAATCTTTGAGTCATTTATGTTAGGAGCAATAATAGGAGATATAGCTGGTAGCCGCTGGGAGTTCACCCCCACGAACGACTACAATTTTGAACTGTTCTCGAAGAAGAATGGGTTTACTGACGATACTATCTGTACCGTAGCGGTGGCCGATGCCATTCTGCATCACTCAGATGACTACGGGAAATACATCCATGACTGGTGCCGCAAGTATCCGCGCCCGATGGGAGGCTACGGCGGCAGGTTCGCACAGTGGGTGCGAAGCGACCATCCCGAGCCCTATGGCAGCTTCGGCAACGGCTCGGCCATGAGAGTGAGCCCTGTGGCTTGGGCATTCTCCAGCAGGGAGGACGTTCTTGAAGCCGCCAGACTGACCGCCGCGTGTACCCACAATCACCCCGAAGGCATCAAGGGAGCGCAGACCGTAGCGCTTGCCATCCACTATGCCAGACAGCTCAGTGCGGGCTATGAAAAAACGATAGGCGAGGACGACTTGAAGCAGTTGATGACGTTAGTGACTCAGTTCTCCGGCTACCGGATAGACTTCAGGAAGGAAGACGTTGAAAACCGCTTCAACGAGACCTGTCAGGGAACCGTGCCCGTAGCGCTGTGGGTTATCCGCCAGAGCGACGGTTTTGAGGATGCCGTCCGCAGGGCCGTCAGCCTGGGTGCCGATGCCGACACGCTGGGAGCCATTGTCGGCAGCATTGCCGAAGCCCTTTGGGGCATACCTAATGATCTGAGAATATTTGCCATGGGCTTTCTTCCCGACGAAATGAAGACTGTTATCAGCCAGTTTCAGGTCACCACCGACAGCATCAAGAGTTTTGCAGAGAGGAATATCGACTATCTGAGCCATCACTATAAACTTGATTCATCGTACCGTGCCTTCTTTGGCCCCAAGTTCCCAAACGATTGTCGGAAATACGGCTTTGAGATGGACATTGGCCAGAGTTTCATAGAGGCCTATGGCGAGTGCGCATGGCATCATCTCGACTGTCTGGAGCCTATCATAGACGAGGTGGACGACATCAATATCATTGGCTCGGCACTCTTTTCGAAATGGCGGTTCTTCAACCACTGGTCGTGCTCTCCTCCCGATGAAGACGACATCAAGTGGTTCCTGCTGCTGCTGAGACGTCTGCGTGATCTCTCGGAATGACTGTCAACAACCGAAAAAGCACCGGCCTCTCTCTCTGACTGAAGCCGGTGCTTTCTCGTTTCATTTACCCCTTGAGCCGTTGGGGCGTCTTTTTAAAACTGTATTCTGTATTCTGTATCACGTACCCGCGGTTCATCCAAGTGCGGATCATCTTGATCGGAAGGTGACCCTCGTTGTCGAGCCCCTGCTGCAGCCTCACGCGCTTGGCATCGTCGAGCGTGAACTCGTCGGGCAGCAGCTCCAGCAGGTTCTGCGGGCCGCGCTTGCCTATGCGGCTGTCTTCGTCGCTTTCTGCCCTTTCTATGTCCTCGCCGAAGAACTGCATCTTGCACCACAGGTCGTACTGCAGCGACCACCTGACGAAGTCCTCGATCGTCCGCTCCCACTTCTGCCCGTTGGCCACGTAGAGCACACAGGCCTTCAGCCATGCTATCACGCAGGCGCGGTGCGACAGGTTCCAGTAGGTGTTGCTCTGGCTCAGTCGTGCAAACTCGGCACATTCCGCCAGCATCTTCTTTGCCAGTCTGAATGCCTGCGGGCAGTCTATCAGCCCGCGTGCCGCAAGGAGGTTGTCGATATAGGGCTTCAGCTGCTCGTCGAACTCCAGGTCGTAGCGTCCGTAGACGGGTTGCTCGCAGCCTATCTCCTCCTCAGGAATGGTGCAGAAGTTGATGCGCGAGATGGGACCGTCGGTCAGCACCCTCCTGAAGAATCGGCGCCCCTTCAGGATCGTCGTACACGCGTTCCAGTTGAAGCGGCAGCGGGGCCTTGCCGTCACCGATTGCGTACCGATACGCGTCTGTCCGTACTCAGCGCCCGGGTCGAAGGCCAGACACATCAGCTGGAAGTGCTGCTTGCCCGTCTGCCCCTTCAGCTGCTCAAAGAGGTCGAGCTCGTTCAGCTTCACGTAGACGAAGTGCCCCTCGGCCTCTTCCAGGCGCGTCACCAGTGCGGGCTTCGTCATGTCCGAGTCAATAATCTGGATCACCAGCCCCTCGGGCCTCGCCAGCTTGTCCTTGTTGTCGGCCCTGCGTTGGCAGTCCTTCTTCCATTCCTTCTCCCTATCCTCGTTCTCCTTGTCGCGCCGCTTGATGTCGGCCATGATGCGCTCTATCGGCTTGTCGATGCAGCCCTTGCCCGTTCCCGTTCCGGCCATCAGACAGTTCATCAGCGTTGCCTCGTGCTCCACCTGGTCGGTGTAGGTAAACCTCACGTCGCACAGGTGCGTCGCCAGCGGCGGGAACACCGCGTGGGCCACAGCCGGCTTGTAGATGTCGGGCGTCCGCGACGTCAGCAGCGCTATCAGCTTCGGCAGCCTCTTCGGCATCTCGGGAATCCTCTCCCCGTCAGTCTGTTCTTCACTTTCCCCTTCTCCCCTTTCATTTCCTATTCTCCTGCTCTCCACAAACAGCTGCTCCTGATACCTCGTCAGTCGCTGACTGGGCTTCGTGTAGTTCTTGTAGAAGTCGCTCACCAGCTGCCTGATGTTGTCGTCCTGCCAGTGGTCGGGCATCAGCTCGCGCAGCGCCCCGTTCACCTCCTCCTTCGTCAGCAGCTGCGTAGCTCCGCTCAGCAGCACCTTCACGCTCGTGTGCCGTCCTCCTTCGTCGAGAAAGTCGCTCCGCTCCAGCCCCTTCTCCTTCATCACCCCCTCGACGATGAACCGAACACGCTTGTCAACAGCCTCCGCGTCATCCAACTTTTCACTTTCCACCTCCAACTTTTCACTTTTCACTTCTTCCCCCTTTCCACTATCAAACACCCCCTCCTTCGGAGGGGCTTGGGGAGGCTCCGGCTTAAAGTGCTTATTCGCCTTCTTCGCCCCCGGCGGCACGTCCTCCAGCCCCTGGGCCTCGCGCTCCTTCAGCCGCTTCATCTCCTCGGCGCTCTCCTCCACCGTCATCGGCTCGTCGAAGATGGCGTCGTCAAGATACAGCAGCACGTCGTCGGTAGCAGGCCCCGTAAACATCACCCGCTGCAGGTCGTGCGTCGAGGTGTCCATCTCCGTCTGCGTCAGCGTCGCTATGCGCACCTGGTTCTCCAGAATCGTCTTCCCCAGCTCGCGGCGGAACACCCCGTGCAGCCCGTAGTTGGCCGACTCCGACAGCTCCAGCAGTCCCGTCTCGTCCTTCATGCCAATCAGCCTGCGCGCTATCTCCCTGCACGCCTCGGCGTCACCGCAGTCAATGTCGTGGGCAAACGTCGATGCCGGATGGCAGCACCCTCGCAGCACCCCGTCGGGCAGCAGGTCGTTGTAGTTAAACTGCACCTGCCGGCCCTTCATCTTCTGGTTGCCCCCGCGCGTCTGCCTGAAGCATTCCGTGTTCTCCGGCGTGTTGCGCTTCTCAAAATACTCCTCTCTGTTCGTGACGGGCCGGGCCACCTTGTGCCCGCTCCCGTCAATAGTAATCAAATTCACCATATTCTATCACCTATCACCTATCATCTATCATCTATCATCTATCATCTATCACCCTTCACCCTTCACCCTTCACCCTTCACCTAACACCTAACACCCTTCACCATTATCCACATAGAACCCCGCCTTCGCAGCCTCGTCGCGCAGCAGACAGCCGAACTCCCTTCGCTGCTCCGAGGGCAGCACGAAGACGAAGCGGTCGTAGCCGTCCTGCCCGAACGACACCGAGCTGTGCGGCAGCTTCAGCACCGGCTTGCGCCTTATCCTTCGGCGGCGGATGAAGTCGAACGACCCGTTGCTCAGCATCTGGCCGTAGCCCGTGCCGTGAAACGGCGTCACAAGTCCCATACGCGGATCGTCAGGTATCACCTGCACATAATCCATTCCACTCTCACTCTTGCTGACGGCCACCAGCGCGCTCAGCGTCACCGTCCTGTTGCTTCTGTTACTCATGTTACTCATTCTCCTTATAATTTCACTATTTCCTTCACTGTGATGTCCTGATAGACCTTCCCGTTGTTCTCGTGCGTCGAGAACCGCAGCACGGCCACCACCGTCCTACCCGCGTCGAACCGGCACTGCGCCAGGTTGCCCAGCATCGTACACTGGTACTCGTCCTCGAAGTCGCTGCCCAGTTCGCGCAGCCTGATTAAACACTTGGCCAGCTGGCCGTTACCGCTATTCACATACTCAACTCCCGTTTGAGCAATCACCTTACAAATCTTTATCTGCATACTCTTTCTTTCCTATCTATCATTAATCTCCCTTCACTTTTCACTTCTCACTCAAAAAACCGTTTCGCTTCCCACTCGCGTCGCTTCTCCAGCCCTCTGAGCCTCTTCCCGTCGGCATACACCCACCGTTTGAACTCCCGCTTGATCTGGTTACGGCTGCCGCGCCGGCGAATCGTCTTCAGCAGCGTCGAGCGGCACAGGCGCCCGAACCCCACGTTGAAGGCAAACGACGTCAGCGCATCCAGCTGGCCCTCCGTGCGAGCCACACCCAGCGAGAGCACGTTCTTCGCCACTTCCTCCACATCCTCGCGCAGCAGCTCCTTTGCCCAGTAGGCCGAGATGCGGTCGCCCTCGCGCACGTCCCTGGTATGTCCGTACCCAATCGTCAGCACCCCTGCAGCATCGCGGTAAGCCTCCAGCCTGAGACCTTCCATCTCCATCAGTTTCTCAATCAGAATCTCCGTTGTCCTCAGCATTGTCATTTTGCTCATAGTTAATCGACGTCGTCAAACATTTGCAAGTCCTCCTTTCGCATCGCTTTCCTGACCTCAGGCTTAGCATCCAATCTCTTTGAGGTCACCTTGATAGCTGCCTCAAACTCCACGACCGAGAAGTATTCGGTCACAAAATCCATCAGCGCGTCCACCGAGACAAACTCCTCAGCTTCAGCCACAACGCCCAAGTCCTCCACATAGATGAATAAATGGTAGAAGACGCGGTTACTCTCACCCCGATACTCCTCCACTCTGACAGACATCCTCAAAGGCTCATGGTGCCAGCTGATGCCCCACTGGTGCAGCGTCTTTATACGCTGTAAAAGAGCAGAAGCATCAGCGCCGTAGTCCCTGATCACCGCCTGCAGGAGCAGTATCATCGTTCTCGAATCCACCCTCTCGCCCCCCATACATAGCAGGAGCATTTCGTCAGCGCCAAGCAAGTTACACTGCAAATAGTCGCTGAACGTCATCGGCTCCACACCTTGGTCAACAACCACCCACTGGGCGTTCCCTTCGTTGTCCAAACCAGCGAACATGCACTTGTGCAGATATCCGCCATTACTCTCAAAAAAAATTGCTTTTTCCATTGTCAAAAAAAATCAAAATTAATTATTAATGTACACGCGCGGGCTTTGCTTGCCTCACGCCTTTTTCCGTTCTAAGTCCTGCTGGCCCCCACGAAGGAGCACCAGCAGGATTGACGAGAGAATTACAGAAAATGTCAAGCCATAATCATGGCCACCTCGAAGTCGCGAACCATAATCCTATTCAGGTTGCGACGAAGAGACTAAATCTCTTCATGTTTTCTTTTTTTAGGGGTTTGTTTTCAATAAGTCAAAGAGCTCAGACCCATTCCGAAATCATTCGGTTGCCCGATGTGTTTCTTTCTGAATCACGATGCAAATTTCGGCATTTTTCAGATTGTACGGATTTAATTACTTCCCATCGTAAATTGCATCGTAAATTACACTATCTCCGAAAGTAATTACGAATCTCCGAGAGCCTCCAGCAGTTTGTCGGCAATCATTTTCTGACGTGTGAAAACCCTGTCGCCCTTCTTGGCGCAATACACCTTCCACTGACTGTACGGCTTCTGCAAAATGCCATTTGCCGCCAGTGGCTTCTGAATGCATTGGTAGTCGATTGTGAAAGTGATGTGTGTTCCCCGCATCGACTGACAGATCCTTTCGCAGAAGGCTGTAATCTCGTCGGGGAAGGCATAGTAGTCTACCAGTACCCGATAGATTGCTACCCATTGAGACTTCACTGAGAAGTAAGGAATCACCGACAGAATGGCCTCCTTAATCTCATCGTCGCTCAAGAGCCGACGTTCCTCCTTCGTAATGTCGTTAACAATCACGAAGTCCAGTCCACACTTCTGCAGACTATAAACCAGACTCTTTACTTCGGGCTTATCGCCCTGTTCCAATATAACCCTCATTTCTCCGATGATTTTGTGAGATGTGTGATAGGCGTTGCAACTTTCCTCATGAGACCTCACAAACCTCGGTTAAACTAAATAAGTTAATGATCGCGTGAACCAGCGGTCTGGGAGTTTATCGAGTCCCGTTCCTGACTGATTTCGCAGGCAAAGGTAGAATCCGATTATCCGACTGACAAAATAAAAAACAACCGATTCAAAATCGGATGCGCAACATCTTCGGGAATATCAATAAACACTGGAGAAAAAAATGAGAAAAAAAAAAATCCGTCCGATTGAGAAAATGCCAATCGGACGGATTCAGTCGGATTCTGTTCCTTTTAATCTTGTCTTACATACAGCTTCAGCCACTCATAATAACTCTTCTTTTTTCCATAGCCCATGTACTTAGCCAGTGAAGCAGCATCAATATCGGTAACTCCTAACTTTGGCGCAATAGAATTGTAACTGCCTGCCAGTACGCCAACATCCTTGAGAGCACCTACAAAAGCACCTCTTACTTGTAACCGCTTGCCTACTTCAGTCCATTCCGTAGCTATATCCTTCGCATAATCTGACTTCATCAGAGCCTCTACCAACGATTGCCGCCATATAATATTATACTTTCGCTTATCAACGGAAACGCCGTCGAACCACGCATCATTCAACATTGACTGCAAGGCTTTTTTCGGTGCGAAGTGGTTAAGCTCTGCACTACGGACGCCAGGTTTTACGCTTTCAGTCACAGGACGTTCCTGATTGTCAGTAGCCGGCTCCCGCTGCACTTCTAGCTCAGCAGCACCTACTTGTTGAATTGGCGACTGATTTACCGTAGCACCAGGCATCGCAAATACACATCCGCTGATAGGGCCGTTGAATACTTGACAATTCTCATTCGTCTGATATATTGTTGAATTTTGGGGATTCAGCTTCTTTTTACCATCATTCTTCATTGTTCATTCCTCCACCATTAAATTCTGATTCGGTTATCGCCCCATTGAAAATTTGACTATTAGTAATCTTCTGGATAATCTTCTTTGTTGCTTTCTTTACCGATTGCTGCTCCCTGCGCTCAATCCAGGCCAGTAATTCTTCTTGGTCCTCATCACGTCCTAATTTCAATAGCACCTGCCTCACGTAGTCAGCATGTTTTCTGTTGACACCAAAGAGATTCTTTGTGGCGTTAACCAATCGTCTTACGAAACATTCTTCAGTTGGCAGTTTTTTCAATTCGGCAATCTCATTATCTTTTGTTGTCAATAGTGCTTCCAACTCTTTGATTCGTCTATCCCGACTGGCAATTTCTTCCTGAAATGAAACCAGTTCCCACCAACCACGCTTAGAGGAACGAAATGCATCAGTCTCTTTTTGTAAGTACCAGCGGATAGTTGCCTTCCAATCTTTACTACCAGAGAAATCTGCTAACGTATAAGCAAATCGATAAATATCATTTAGGTTGGCTTTACCACCTAAACGTTTCAGGGCTTCAATAATTGCTTCCTTTTGAGTCATTACTATTCTTTTTGCCCACAAAAGTACGATTTTTCACCATCATCACCAAACCCCAGATGGCAAACACCATCGAACACCATCATTTTTGATGGAATTTAACTATTTTGACTCATATCTGTAGGTATTCTCACTAAAAATGTCTACCTTTGCAAATAGTTATGAACGATTTTACAGAAGAACTGGCAAAACTTCATCAGCTAACAGGAGCAGAATTCTCCCGACAGGTCGAACGGATAGCACTCCGCAAGGAGTTTCATCCGCTTGAGACAGATGAGAATATTTTTTCCGTTGGCGGTGAGAATAGTGACGACTACCAAAATCTACTGATAGCTGCAAGGAAAGCCGTTGAGTTCGGATATAAAGTTTACATGCTTCCAAACCCTAATAAGACACGTACACCCGATTTTATATTTGTTAGAAAGAGATCTTTCCGAGTGTATGATCTCAAAACCGTTTTCGGAAAATCATCCATAGCCGACAGCTTAATGGAGTCAATAGGTCAATGTAATCGTATCCTGTTAAACTTGACAGTCGATTATAATACGCGTTCACTTGCTTTTGCTATCAATAAGTATTTCGAAGTAAACGAAAAGGCTTTGGAGGTTTTGATATTCAAAGGCCGCAAAAAGATATCTGTCAATAGAAGTATGGCCACTAAAGCCGATTTCCTTTTTAGGCGCACCCGGATTTTTCCGTGGCTGACCTCCACAGACCATGCATGACTGCATAAGCAAGGGTATTGATTTGTATGTCTGCCCAAAATGTTGTACCTTTGCACCATATTTTATTAAGGTATGACAGAGAAAGAGAGAAACTTGTTATATGGTGTTGTGTCACTGATTCTGCCTGAGAACATTCTCGACCAGTTTGACATTGTCAAGCTGGAAGATGAGGACATTGCCCGTAATGACGGCACCTACCAGCCGTTCAAGCATAACGTGCACATCTATCTTGACGAGCAGGACAACAGGACTGCTGAGCAACGTGCGACATTGAAGCCCAATGGTTTCACGGAGTACACATCGGTGAAGGACTACCCGGTACGCAACCGTCTGCTGACGCTCCATATCCGTCGTCGCAGGTACCTGGATGCAGCGGACAAGAGCGTTATTCTCAGCGAGTTTCCCATGAAAGCCGATGGTACCAGCATCTCCCCCGAGTTTGCTGATTTTTTAAAAAGGAGGAGTTAGACAGCCGTCCTGTGACCTCCCGTTCGGTTGGTCGCAGTCACGGCATCGACGGCGACTATTTGGGACAAGTGTATAAGGATTATCTCAGCGACCACGAGCACTGGGACCAGAAAGCACACGCCAAGGAATGGATACTCATTGCCAAGAACATGGGGAAGCATTTGTCAATAGACGAATGCATGTACTGTGGCAGGCTCTATACCTTCGTATCCAACAAGGATGCCCATGGCGGACGGGGTACGGCCATTGCCATCATCGCGGGCGTAAAGGCCGGTACTGTACTCAGGTGGCTGCTGGAGATACCGGAAGAGGAACGCAAGGGAGTGCTTGACGTAAGCATGGACTTCTCCGACAGCATGAAGCTGATAGCGCAGACGGCATTTCCAAGCGCCAGGATCTCGCTCGACCGCTTCCATGTGTTCCAGGATTTGAACAGGTACTTCATGAAAGCCTTTGCCGACGTGCGTGACAAGGTGCTGGTGGCCATCAAGCATGAGAAGGCTGCATACGACAGGAAAGTAGAGCGGTGCGCCAAGAACAGGAGAACCTACAGGACCAAGCATCCGAAACGCTATAAGGGCAGGAAACGGGGACGCAAGGCCAAGTACCGCAAGAAAGACTTCAAGCCCAGTACGATGAAGAACGGCGAGTCGAAGATGGACTTCCTCAGACGCTCCTTCTACACCCTCAGGACTTGTCCCGACAAATGGAGTGACGAGCAATGGGAGCGGATGAACATCCTCTTCGATGAGTTTCCCGAACTGAAGGAGGCGTTTGACCTCAAGGAGGAATTCCGCAAGCTGTACTGGAGCAAGAGGGACAAGGATGAGTACAAGGACAAGCTTCCTGCTCCGGAAGAAAGGAACGCACTCAAGGAAACCGTCAGGGAGAACCTGCACGTATGGTATGATCATGTGAAGAAAAGCAAGTCGCCAGGGATGAAGACCTTCATGAAGACTATCAAGGAAAGAGAGGAGGATTTGCTCAACTATTACGAGACCTTTGTCACCAATGCATCGGCAGAGTCGCTGAACTCTGGCATCAAGGGCTTCCGTGCAGAACTGCATGGCATCTCTAACCTGCCGTTCTTCTTCTACAGAGTCTGTAAGATATATGGATGACTGGTTTTA
>JAEEGI010016556.1_pt1 | contig 15207 bp, 5 predicted proteins | sample 8958751 | NCBI WGS metagenome assembly JAEEGI01 (sample SAMN16246545, study PRJNA631951) | gut metagenome | biome: gut microbiome; feature: rumen; material: KS-attached | host: Bos | place: Iran: Karaj | collected 2018-10
TCCCAGAGCTTGAAGAAGCCCGCAACGAGCTGGAATTTGACTACTACGACAGTCAGGCTGGCATTGAGGCGAAAGCCATGGAGATGCTGAAGGAGAATCCAACTAAAGCAAAGGAGTTCCTCACCGACTATTCCCAGAAGTCGGCCGACAAAATGATGGAGCGCTGGATGCAGCTCTTCAAGTTCATGGTGGTGAAGCACAACGACATGGTGCTCAAACCTGTGGAGAACGGTAAGTTCAAGCGCAGTGAGTATGGCTACGGTGCCACAGTGAAGCGCCCTGGCTATTCCGAGGACTATTGGAAGAAAATCATCAATGAGTCGGGCGACCAGTACCTGATGAAAGAGAAGAAATGACCGTCAGGCTCTTTCCTGACCGGCCAATTGACAAAGAATTTGTAATGTTTATAAAATTATAGTGTTATGCAAGACGAATTATTGAAAAAATGTGTGGAAGTGGCACAGAAGTGGGCCACAGACCCTGTGTTCGATGAGGCCACCCGTGCCGAAGTGCAGGCAATGCTCGACAGCGACGACAAGTCGGCCCTGATTGACAGTTTCTATCAGACCTTGGAATTTGGAACCGGTGGTCTGCGTGGCATCATGGGAGTGGGCACAAACCGAATGAACATCTATATCGTGGGAGCCGCCACCCAGGGCTTCGCTAACTACATCAACAAGGCATTCCCAGGCCGTAAGGACCTCAGCGTGGTTGTAGGCCACGACTGCCGTAACCACGGACGTGAGTTTGCTGAGACGGTGGCCAACATCTTCTCTGCCAACGGCATCAAGGTTTATCTCTTCGAGAGCCTCCGTCCAACTCCTGAAATCTCGTTTGCCATCCGTCAGCTTCATGCTCAGGCAGGTGTGAATGTCACGGCATCCCACAACCCGAAAGAGTACAATGGCTACAAGGCTTATTGGGAGGATGGCGCCCAGGTGCTCGCTCCTCACGACACCGGCATCATCGACGAGGTGAACGCCGTTAAGATGGAGGACGTGAAATGGGAAGGCAACCCAGACCTCATCCAGATTATCGGTGGTGAGATGGACTGGGACTACCTCGCAGCAGTGAAAGAGGCCATGGTGGACCAGGATGTCATCCTGCGCCAGAAAGACCTCAACATCGTTTATACTCCGCTGCATGGAACCGGACGTGTCATCATTCCTGAGGCATTGCGCTCATGGGGTTTCCAGAACATCCATGTGGTGCCTGAGCAGATGGTTATCGACGGTAATTTCCCTACGGTGGTGAGCCCGAACCCAGAGAATTCTGAGGCCATGACCCTTGGTATGAAACTCGGCACGAAGCTGGATGCCGACCTCGTGATTGCCAGCGACCCTGACGCCGACCGTCTGGCCATCGTGTGCCGCAATTCGGAAGGCGAGTGGGAAATTCTCAACGGCAACCAGACCTGCATGATGTTCGCTTGGTACATCATCGCCAACAAGAAGAAGTTAGGTCAGCTCAAGGGTAATGAGTTCCTTGTGAAAACCATCGTGACCACAGAAATCATCAAGCGTATCGCTGACAAGAACGGTGTGGAGATGATGGATTGCTACACTGGTTTCAAATGGATTGCAGCCCTCATCCGCGAAAACGAGGGTGTGAAGAAATACATCGGTGGTGGTGAGGAGAGCTTCGGATTCCTGCCGTTCGATAAGGTTCGCGACAAGGACAGCCCTGCTTCCATCTGCCTGATTTGCGAGATTGCCGCATGGGCAAAGGACAACGGCAAGACTTTGTACGACCTGCTGATGGACATCTACCTGGAGTATGGATTCACTTACAACAAGGCCATCAACGTGGTGAAACCGGGCAAGAGCGGTGCCGACGAAATCAAGGCCATGATGGAGAACTTCCGCAACAACCCTCCAAAGGAGTTGGCTGGCTCAAAGGTGGTGTTGGCAAAGGACTTCAAGCTGCTTGAGGCCACCGACGCCGAGGGCAACAAGACGAAGCTCGTGATGCCGGACACCAGCAATGTGCTGCAATATTTCACGGAGAACGGCATCAAGGTGAGTGTGCGCCCTTCTGGCACAGAGCCTAAGATCAAGTTCTATATCGAGGCTCCGGGCGAGATGAAGTCGGCTGCCGACTATCATGCAGCCTGCCAGGAGGCTGAGAAATGCGTGGAGGAGATTGTGAAATCTCTCGGAATCTGATTCGATTTTTCAGTGCAGCCTAACTGTTTAGGCAGGCTGAAACCATAAGCGGGGGTGAGACATAACGTCTCACCCCCGCTTATGTTGATAACAGCAAACTATTGCAATTAAGTTTATTTTTTCAATTTCTGGACAGGGAAAGTGAAGTAGGTGTCAGGGAACGGCTCGTCTTTGAGGGTGAAATGCCACCATTCGGATGGCAGGGCCTTGAACCCATGGCGCTGCATCGCCTCGCGGAGGATGAGGCGGTTGCGGAACTGCTCCTCTGTGATGCCTCGTTTTTCTTTCTGGGCTGCTTCCTGGTCGTATTCACCGGTGTCTGGATTGCCACAGAAGTCAGGATGGCTCTCATGACCGAACCAGTCGAAGGTGCCGCCCATATCCACTTCTTTTTCCTTCTTCATGTCGAAGAGGGTGATGTCGAGCGTGGAGCCGCGGGTATGTCCGCTCTTCTCCATGATGTATTCCTGCTCAAAGAGCACGCTCTTGTCGAGGTCAGGATAGAAATAGTCTTTCATGCGGGTGTCCTTCACGTCTGCAGCCCAGCGCACGAAGTGATCTACTGCTTTCTGAGGGCGGTAGGCGTCGAAAATCTTGAGCCGGTAGCCTTGTGCCTTCACATCGTCGCTCACGGCTTTCAGACTGTCGGCGGCTTTCTTGGTCAGAAGGGCGGTCGGTTCCAAATAGCCGTCGATGCGGTCACCCACAAAGTTGTAGGTGCCGAAATAGCGGATTTCAAGTATCACGTCGGGCACCACGTCGGTGATATTCACAAACTGACTGCTGTCATCGAGAGAAATTGCTGGTGAGGTATCATCTTTAGAACAGCTGCTTACAAACAGAATGCCACATAATGCCAGAATGGCTGCAAATGTGGAATGGAAAGTCTTACTCATGTTATGATTATAAAATGGAGTTATTTGTTTTATTAAAAATTCTCATCGCAAAGTTATAACAAAACAGGCAGGTAACCAAATGAAAAGCAAAAAAAGGTGGGCATCAAAACGATGTGCCCACCTTTTTTATTGTTTGGTTTCCAATTTATCTCACCAACTGTTTCCGTCCGTTGATGATGTAGATGTGCCCTTTCTCGGCTGTTCTGCTGATACGTCCGCTGAGGTCGTGCACGCGTCCGTTGTGGAGGGCTTCCTGCAGTGATGCCGCATGGGCTTCCATCGTGTTGATGGCGTCTGGCTCAGTCTCTGTGATGTTCCAGATGTAGTTGCCGTTTGTCGTTTTCTTGTCGCCGTAGCAAGGGGAACCGGCTGCGTTGCCATCGCTGGTGTTGGTTCCCAAGAATCCGTTCTTGCCGGTGATGGTGTAGCCGCTTTCCGTGGCTGCGATGGTCCATCCGTAAGGCTCGGCTCCTGTGGTCATCGTCCAGGCATTGCCGCCTTCATACACCACATACTCAGTGCCGTCGCTGATGGCGAAACTGCCGTCTGCCTGCTCGATGAGATAGACTGGAGTGCCTTCCTCTGCGATGGTGATGCTGCCCCCTTCCATCTTCAGGTTGTAGGTGCCCTCAGAAGTGGTGAGCGCCAGGTTGTAGGCCTGTGTCGGCTCAGGCTTGTTGAGCTGAGGACTGAATGTTTCTACTGCTGCGTTGAGGGTTTCGGTGGCTTGCTTGATGCTGTCCACGGTCTTATCATCGGCGTCACGGGCGGCCTCGGCTGCTGCGATGGCTTCGGCAAGCGGTGTCAGCTCGCTTTCTGGATATTGGAAAAGTCCCTCGCCTGCGAGGTACTTGGCCAGCTCTGCCTTTGCCGCTGCGATGGCTTTTTCCAGGTCAGGCAACACGGCATCCACGCCAGCCACTTTCTCCAGCTGGACGTTGTCGATGAAGAGGTGTGGTGATTTGCCGGAACCTTCTTTGCCTTTGAAACCGACGGAGATGTTGCCTTCCGTCTCTTCATCCACCGTGAAGGTCACGGTCACCGGCACCCATTCGCCTACAGCGAAGGTCTTTTGGTCTGACAAATACTTGGTTCCGTCGTCGGCGATGAAACCGAAGAGGTTCTCTTCCAGTTCACCGGTGTTGGCTGCGTTGTAGATGAGATAGGTGAGTTTATAGTCGCCAGCAGGCAGTTTCACGTGCTGGGTGTATTGTGCGATACCGGCCCATACTGCTGCCAGTCCGAGGGCGTCGCCTGTGGCCTCGCCTTCAGGATTGGTGGCAGGGGCGCTGACCTTGTTGTTCAGCAGGTTGGTGGAGCCATAGGCGAACACACCGCCCGTGAAACCAGGGTCGCTGGCTGTCTGAACTTCGTTGGCGGTCCATCCGGTGACGGGCTGCATGCCGAACACTTCTCCTTCCTTGGTGTTGCGTTCGTAGCCTTGGGTGATGACAGTCAACACGTTGTCCTGGTCCTCATCGAAGGTGCGGTTTTGCAGTTCTGGCGCGCCAGGGATGAAGTTGATGGTGAGCACCGGCGCGTTTTCTGAAGCCTTGCCTGCCAACTGTGCGCTGGCATTGTTGCCGGTCCATTGGAAGATGATGTTTTCCTGTCCGGCAGTGAAGATCGCTTTCACGGCATCGGTCACGTCCAACTGGCCAGAGAAGGTGTTCATGCCCTGGTAGTTGTCGATGTAGGTCTTGCTGTCGGTGAGTTGCCAGTTGTTTTCAGCGGCGAGGATGTCGTCGTAATCTACGGTGGTGCCGGCGTTGAGGTAATAAACCTTGTTGTCGCGGTTGGTGTTGTCGCGTCCTCCCGTGATGGTGGTCCAGGTCAGCTCAGCACTGGTGATGGTGGCACCGGCAGGCACGTTCATCTTGAATTCAGCGAATGCCACGCCTGCCCATCCGGTGGATGCGTCGTTGTTGTAGTATTCAGTTTCGCTGTCCACGCTGTTCTTACCTGTGTTGCTGCTCCAGGATGCGCTGGCGGTGTGGATGAGCTCTGGTTTCGGTGTGGTTTCTGCGGATTCCATTTTCACGATGGCAGCCTCTCCGAATCCACCCATGCTGTTGGCGCTGCGGATGCTGAGCTCATCGCCTTCTGCGGCTTCAATTTCATAGTTGCTTTCATTCTCCACAATGGCCACAAACTCTCCGTTCTTGAAGATGGCGTAAGCGATGGCGCCATCCACGGCTGTCCAGCTGAGGGAGCCGTCGGCATAAGAGGCTTCAGGAGCGGCTTTCTGAATGGTGAGGCTGGCAGGGTCCCATGCGTTGGCGTTCTCGCTGAACATCTTCTCATAGCTGTAGGCGGCTGCCGCTTCGGCTGTGAGGATGGTCTCGAAGGTGCCTCCGTGCGAGGTGATGATGTTGGACGATGGGGTGATGTCGTTGCCGGCCTCGTCCTTGGTTCCATATTCTCCAAACACTTTCGGGTCTTTGTTGTTCATACCCTTCTGAGTCCAGCGCGATTTCACCAGTGTGGCTTTGGCATTGGCGTCGAGGATGGTGTTGAGGTAAACGCAAATCGGCTCGTTCTGCCAGGTGCGTCCAAAGTTCCAGGAACCCTTGCCAGCTGCGAGATCGACAACCTTGCATCCGTCGAACACGTATCCGAAGGCGGTGCTGGTGGTCGGTGCGGTGATGGTGCGCTCTCCCGTGCCGTTCTGATTGCGGGCCTCGAGCGAGAGGGTGGTGTTCTTGAAGCGGACGTCGCCGGCTCCACAGATGAAATCTACTGTGCCGTGGATGTCGCAGTCTTCCCAATAGGCCTGTTTGGTGTTCTGGCTGTAGTAGGTGTCCTGATAGGACAGCATGCTCACGTTTTTGAAGATATTGCGGTCGCCCTTGTCCTGGAAGCATACGCCGCGTCCGGCAGAGGTGGTTCCATAGTAATCAAGCTCGTTCTTGAGTGTGAGGTCCTGCATGTAGAGGTTCTGGCCGGAGTTGAGCAGCACGGCTGTGGTTCCGATGCCTTCGTTCTCTTTGTCTGGGGCATTCTTGATAATCACGCCTTCGGCCGACTGTCCGATGATGGAGATGTTGTGTCCGCTGACAGGGGTGAGTGCGGTCTGCTTGAGATCGTAGGTGCCGTTTGGAATAAACACGAAAGTGCGTTCTGCGCTCTTGGATGCGTTGATGCCGTTCACGGCGTCGAGCACGTCGAGCAGACTGCTGGCATCACCTGCTTTCACCACAAACCAGTTTCCGTCCTTCTGGTAGTTGGTCTCGGTGGTGTTCACGATTTTCAGGTTGTGGAGATAGACAGCGCCGGTGGAACTGATTTCCATGGTGAGCGTGCCGGCTGCTCCTTCGTAGTTGAAGGCGGCGGTTTCTCCGTCGTTCTCTGCCACTGCCTCGATGCTGCCCACTTCCTCACCGTCTTTCTTGAACACGAATGTGGTGCCAGCCTTCGAGTATTTACACAGACCTACGAAGATGGTGGCGTTGCCGCCAACGAGAAGGTCAATCTTGTCGCCGTTGGAGAATACCCATCCGTGTTGTGCGTCATGCCATTTGCCACTGCCTGTAGGAATGAACGCCTCGTGGTCTTCGGCATAGAAGGTGTCGCTGCCGAGATTGAACTCATATTTCTTAGAAGTGCTCTCCACCTCGATTTCCGTGGCTACGGCATAGAGCTTGGTGTCTTCCGTGATGATGTCGCTGGTGGTGAACTTGCGGCTTGGGTAGTTCTTTACGAACCATCCACGCACCTTCTCTCCTTCTGGGCACATGGCGGTGGAGAAATCTACAGCAAATTCACCGATGGCTGCATCTTTCTCTACGGACTGGGTGCCCATCTCGCTGCCGTCGGTGTTGATGTAGGTGAGCGTGAAGTCTGGTTTCTGCACGAAACTGCCGATGTAATTGATGGTCATTTCTCCGCGTGTCACTGGAATGGTGGCTGTGCAGGCGGTTGCATCGCCTTCGTAGCTGATGGTTCCCACCTCTCCCGACACAGCTGTGGCATCAGTGATGGCGTTGTCCGCTGAGATCATGGACTCCTGTTTCGACAGCTCGATGGTGGCAGTGTAGTTCTCGCCGTCGGCCTCGAACACCTTGTCGGCAATATATTCCACTCCGTTCGCCGTAAACGAACCGAGCACTGGTACTTCGGCCTCCTGGCCGTTCAGCAAGCCGGTGATGACGATTTTGTCGAAACCATACTGCTTGGTGTTGTCCAGGTTGTAGAGGTTGATCTGCAGTCCGCAAGCTCCTTCAGCCACTGTGGCATCTGAGATTTCATAACTGAAATCAGTGTATTTCTGTGTCTCATTGTTGTTGCGGTTCGGCTGCACGCCAGTGGCGAGCGAAACGGTGGTTCCGTCAGGATTCACCCATGCCACATCGAGCTTTCCGCCGTCGGTGCCGTAGCGTGTGGCTTGGAAACTGACGGATTTCGGTGTGAAGGTGTAGCCGAACTTAGGCTGGATCATGAATTGGATGGCATTTCCAGCTCCTGCAGCGCTGTCTTTGGCTTTGGGCTGGATGAGAGTCTGGCTCATGCCAATGTCGGTTTTCTTTCCTACTATACCCACGCCTTCGCCGGTGACCACTTTGCTGGAAAGGAAGTAGTCTGCCTCATTGCCGAAGCTGGCAGTCTGTCCTTCCTCGCCTGTGTCGAACGGGAAAGTTGCGCTTACCGCTTTGTCTGTCAGGACCTCAGCTTCCTCTGCCGGTTTTTGAACCACCGTGATGCTGTAGAGATAGGCCGTGGCGGTGGCAATCACCTCCACATAACCTTTCCTCGCATCAGCCGTGCTCGCGCTGTAAACCGTTGTGTTGTCAGTGGCCGCGGTTCCGCCTACGGTAAATTTAAACTGACCAGGATAGCTCACGACGGTGACTTCATCGCCGGCATTCTTCACAGGCACTTGCAACACCGTCCCTGTGTTGAATTGAGCATATCCGCTGCTGTTGTATTGCAGTTTGATAGCTGTGGTCTCGCTTTCTGCGAGAACCGCCATCACGATGCCTTCAACATCGCTCTCCACCGTGCCTGAGGCGTTGGTTCCTTGGATGTTGACAGATGTGATGGAAGCGGGGACTCCGTTTTGGAAGTCCCACTTGGCTGTGATATCCTGAGCCTTCGTTACCATGAACGTCAGCATAAGGAACAACACAGTTCCTGTTCTCTGTAAAAAATTTCTCATGAGAATTGTTAGTTAGTTATTGGTTATCAGTTGTAAGACAGACAAAATTACGACAATAATTTGAAACGGACAACTCTTTCCCTTTTATTTCCACTCAACAAAATAAAAATATTTCAAAATCTTTTCAAAGTTTGTTTGCAACATAAAAAAAATGAATTACTTTTGCATTATAATATTTGCATCATATAGCCAACTTTTTAAATACTTTATGCTTATGAAAAAGACACTTTTGCTGTTTGCGCTGTTTTTCACTGCTTTGGTGATGAATGCGCAGACTTATTACAAATGCACGGGCGATAACGTGAACGTGAGGACAGGTCCCGGAAAGAACTATGCGGTGGCAATAAACCAAGGTTTTGAGACCCGGTGCCAGCTGTTCAAGGGAAATATTGTGCGGTCTTTGGGGACCACTCGAAACGGATTCACCTACGTGCGCTTTTCCAATTGCGGCATGACCGGCGCATCCTGCTATCCTGACAACGGTTGGGTGTCATCCCAGTATCTGAGGAAAATGACGAGAAGATGTCCTGCCTGTGGTGGCAGAGGTTTCTTCAACCGCCGCTGTACCGACTATGAAGGTGCTCCTGAGGATCATCCTGGAGCTTGCCTTTGTCTGGGCAGATATTGTCTGCACGACAACTGCGAAGGCAAACAACATTGCAACAACTGCGGTGGAGTGGGGTGGTTGTGATTCCTCTTGCCTTCTAACGAATCAAAAACGTGCTGACTTGATGCCAAGTCAGCACGTTTTATTATAAGGAATTATCTGTTAATCAGTTAATTGTAATTACGAAATATTATATATCATGTTTAACTTATTCCACTTCTGGCACTTCAATCTGAGACCCGTACCGGTGGTATTCGTTGGCAATCGACTGCTCCTTGATGTAGTTGATCAGCTCGATGCGGCCGTTGCGCAGCGGCTGGGCTTGAGCGATGAACTTGTCGTGGTTGGCGGCAGCCTCAAACACAATGTCAGGCACATCGGCCGAAATGGTGCGTATGCGCTCGTAGTGCTTGATGCTCTCGCAGAAAGCGGCGAGGTTCTCGCTCTTCACCTTTCCACTCACTTTGCCTGAGAGTGGATGCGATGCTTCCATCGAGATGGTGAGTGGCGTGCCCACGGTTTTGGCGGCAAGCTGCACCATCTCCACTTGCTCCAGTGTCTCATCGCCAAAGAGACGGAGCACCATGCCTCCTGCCAGCGGCAGATAACGGAACACGTTCTGCTCTCCGCGTATTTTCGGCTGGATGTTGCGGGCATGCTTGAATTCCTTCTCATACCATTCGGCATAGCTGGCTTTGTAGTCCGTGGCTGAGGTTGCCTTGTCGGCGATGTGCATGAACTGTGCGCAGTAGTTCGGCCCTCCAGCTTTCAGTCCAGGTCCGAATGCGGAGAGTTTCATTCCTCCGAACGGCTGGCGGTTGACGATGGCGCCCGTGATGCCGCGGTTGATGTAGAGGTTGCCTGCCAGCACATGGTTTTTCCAGTATTTCTGCTCTTGCTCATCGAGCGACTGCAGACCGGATGTGAGGCCGTAGTCAAGACTGTTCACCAGAGCCACTGCTTCTTCGAGCGTGTCGTAAGGAGTGACGGACAGCAGCGGAGCGAACAGCTCGGTGCGGAAGGTGAATGAGTCAGGTTTCACTCCGATTTTAACCGTTGGTTTGAGGATGTATTTCTTCTCATCCACAAATTCCGGAGCGATGAGCCATTTTTCACCTGCCTCAAGCTTGAAAGCGCGTTCCAGTTTCTCGTTCTGGTTGGTGATCATCGGTCCCACGATGTTGCCGGCGTTCCACACGCCGCCCACTTTCAGCGATGACGCGCAGTCTTTCAGCTTTTCCATAAATTCCTCTGAATCATAGACCGAGCGCTCCACCAGCAGGATGGAGCATGCCGAACATTTCTGACCTGCGTTGCCGAATGCGGAACGGCAGGCGTTCATGATGGCGTGGTCGCGGTCGCCCTTGGCGGAGAGGATCATTACGTTCTTGCCGCCAGTCTCGGCAGAGAGCGGCTTGCGAGGGTTGGCATGTGCCAAGGTCTGCGCCGTTTCCGTTCCTCCCGTAAGGATGATGTGCTTCACCACGTCGGAGGATGTGAGCAACGGCGTGGCCTCACGGTCAGCGATGATGACCTGGAGCGCTTCTTTGGGCACGCCGGCATCCCAGAATGCCTTGGCGAAGAGCCATGCCACCGGTGCCGCCACCGTGGCAGGTTTGAGAATACAGGTGTTGCCGGATGCGAGGGCAGCCACGACGCCTCCACACGGGATGGCGCATGGGAAGTTCCATGGCGACAGCACCAGCACGGTTCCCTTGGCTTTCATCTCGATGTCCTTGAGCGATGCGAATTTCTTCATTGTGGTGGTGTAGAAGCGGCAGTAGTCGATGGCTTCTGACACTTCCACGTCGGCTTCCTCTACCGTTTTTCCAGTGATGGCACACATGGCTCCGTTCAGGTCGCCGCGCATGGTGCCGAGGATGTTGGCGGCGCGGTACATAATCTCGTGCCGCTCCTCAATGGTGGTGGAGCGCCAACTGCCCGGATCTTTGTCGGCTATCGAGAGGATCCGCTCCATCTGCTCCTTGTTGGCACGCGACATCTCGCACACCATCACATCGCCCTCCTGAGAGCGGTCAAAGTATTTGGCGTGGTCGTCGTTGAACACCAGCTTGTCGCCAATCTGGGTAGGCAGCAGGTTGCCCGGCTCCCAGGTGCCCCATTTCTCGCTGCGGGTGAGCGATGCGGTTGGCTCTGCCTTCCATTTGGCAAAAATACGTTCCACCCACTCCTGGTTGCATTCGCGGTCGAAGTCGGTGTCGGGCTCGTTCACCATTTCGTCCTTCGGCTCCTGTCCTTCGTATGGCTTGTTGCGGTCCTGGGTGCGGGTAGGGGTGTGGCTCAGGGAGTCCTTCATATTGTAAGCGTCGATGAACTGCTGCTCCAGGTCTTTCCATTCCTTCGTATCGGGTTTGAGCGAGAAAGAGTGGGTGAGGAAGTTGTCGGGAGCGGTGTTTTCGTCCATACGTCTCACCAGGTAGGAAATGGCGTTGAGGAAATGCTCTTTCTTCACCACCGGTGTGTAGAGAATGACGTGATTACCGAATTTCTTCTGTGCCCTCCACACGTGATTTGCCATTCCTTCGAGCATCTCGAAGCAGAAGCATTCCTTCGGGGTGTGGTAGAGTTCTGTCAGCAGGTAGGCGTAGGAGATGGTGAAGAGGTTGTGGGATGCCATGCCGATGTGGAGCACCTTCGCATTCTCTGGCTTGAGGCCTCGCTCGATGATATGCAGGTAGTTTGCATCCACCTCTGTCTTGTTTGGTCTCACAGGGTTAGGCCATCCGCGCATGTCGCTCACGATGTTCTCCATGTCGAGGTTGCACCCTTTCACAATGCGCATCTTGATTGGTGCGCCGCCCTCTTCCACGCGTTTGCGGGCAAACTCCAGGAGTTCTGACTGGAATCCCCATGCATCGGGCAGGTAGGCCTGCACCACGATGCCTGCTTCATAGTTCTTGAACTGTGGCAGCGAGAGCACTTCTTTGAAGAGGCGCATGGTGAGGTGCGCATCTTTGTACTCCTCCATGTCGAGGTTGATGAACTTCGGTTTTGTCACCCCTTCCGGGTCAGTGTAAGGATAGTCGATGGCAGTCTGGTAGAGTTCCGACATCCGTCGCACGAGTTCCGGGAAGCATTCCTTGTAGTTCAGCGCATGGGTCTGGGCATAGATGCCTGAAATCTTCACGGATATGTAGTTGATGTCTGGCTCTTTGAGTGCCTCGAGATAGGAATAGTAGCGTTTGTCGGCCTCTCCGTCGCCCAGCACCACTTCTCCAAGCAGGTTGACGTTCTGTCCGATGTTCTGGTCGAAGCGTGTGGCGAGATGCTTGGTGAGTTTCGGACGTGCCGCATTGATGATCACACGGCTGGTGTCGCGGCGCAATCGCCATTTGATGATAGGCACGGTTGCCCAGCTGAATGCGGGTGTGTAGCCGAATTTCTGGTAAATCCAGAAAAGGAAGTGGTCGGACTTGCCGAGGAATTTCGGGATGCCGTACTGGTCGATGAGTTCTTTCACTCGTAGAGCCAGCTTTTTGCGGTCTCTCACCTGGCTCGTCTCATCGAGCATCCTGACCATGAATTTCTTGTCGTTGGGAGTGGTCACCATGGTGCCGTACATGTGCTGCTCGCCTTTCTCCAAGCGAGGCAGCCCGGCATAACTCTCGTCATAGAGTTTCCGCATCCAGGAGAATACTTCCTGTATGGTCGGTAATTTCTGTTCAGCCATAAGTTTTAAGTGTTTGTTAGTTAAGTTATTAGTCGGTCGTCTTCTCTCTTCAGAGAGTGGCCGGAGGGCTGAACTTCACGTCCCTGTAGCGGTGGAGTGCAGTGAGTGCCTGCTCTGAATATTTGTCGTACATAGGCGTGGGGTATTAGAGTTGTTAGTCAGTTTTTACTTATCTGGGGAGGTCAGTCGCTGCTGGGCTTCCCTCTGTATTCCGATGGCAGAATGCCGAACATTTTCTTGAAATTGGAAGAGAAGGTGCGCTGAGAGTTGAATCCAACCTTCAGACAAACCTCGTTGATAGGGATGTTGGATTCGGTGAGCAGCTCAGCGGCGTATTTCAGCCTCACGTTGCGGATGAAGTCCGACGGGGTGATGCCGAGTATGTTGTTCATCTTCGTGTAGAGGCTTGAGCGGCTCATCGCCACGTCGCGGGCAAGCATATCGACGTTGTAGTCGGGGTTTTCAATATGCTCGTCGATGTATTTCACCATCTGCTCAATCAGTTGCTCCTCCTCTTCGTTGATACCGATTTTATGAGGGTCGATCTTCACGGATTCCGCAAACTGGTGGCGGGCTTCCTCACGGCGTTCAAACAACCGGTTCACTTTCTCCTCGTTGTCTTTGGCCATGCTCTCGCGTTTCTTTTTCAGATACTGGTTGAGGGCGAAATAGCCGGCTGCGAGGAGCAGCAATAGGTAGAAGGTCTTTGCCCACCAGGAAAGCCACCATGGTGGACGGATTTCTATTGGTTTCTGATATACCGGCCCCCATTCGCCGTCGCCTACGGCTGCCTGCACCTCAAACACATAGCTGCCTGGCGGCATGGCGTTGTAGTTCACCACCACGCGGCCTCTTCCCTCGCTGCTTCCGCGCCAATGCTTGTCGAGTCCTTTCATGCGGTAGCGGTAGTGGGTCTGGGAGTAGTTGATGTGGTTGAGAGCGGAGAAGGTGAGGGTGAGGTAGTTCTCATCGTAGTTGAGGATGGTCTCTCCGTTGTCGAGGCTCAGTGACTTTTCACCGACAAGGAACCGCGTGAGTACCACTGGCAAAGTCTGGCTGTCGGTGTCCTTGATGTTGGCGTCGATGGCGTAGATGCCGTTTTTCGTGGCGAAGTAGGCGGTGCCGTCGGTGGCCACCACTGCGGCTTTCTCCACCATCTCCGTTTCTGGCAGTCCTTCGGCCGTGGTGAATTGGGTGATGATGGTGTCTGTGCCGTTGATGGTGATTCTGTTGATACCTTTGGCCGTCCCCAACCAAATGCGTCCTTTGTGGTCTTCCACGATGCTTTGGATGCATGGATTCGACAGTCCATCCACAGCGGTGAGGCGGCAGGTGGTTTGATGCGTCTGGTCGTTCAGGATTAGTCCGTTCTGGGTGCCGAGCCACAGGCGTTTGTGGGAGTCGAGCAGTGCGCAGTTGAATTTGTTGCTGTATTTCAGGTATGGCAGCACAGGGTCGTAAGGGGCAATTTCGTCAGTGGCGGTGTTGAGGGTGAAAATGCCGTTCTGGGTATAAACGAGCACGGTTTTCCCATCCAGCTTGACAGCTCCGCGCATGGCTCTGTAGCGGTCGAGCTGCTCGTTTTTGTCGTTCAGGCATTCAAATATGTTCTTGTCAGGATATACATAGCCGAGAAATTTGTTGAGGTTGCACACCAGCAGGCGTTTGCCGTTGTCGAGCACGATGCAGAATCGGTAGTGTGAGTGTTTCTGTTCCGGATAGTTGTGCAGTTCTCCTTTCCAAGTCTTGCTCTCCTTGTAATAGTGCATGGTGAGCAATCCCTGTATGGTGCCCACCACGATGCTGCCATCGGCCAGGGGCGACATGTCGATGCAGTTGTAGTCTTCGCCCAGTCCTTGCACTTTGCTGAGGGATTTTTCCTTGGTGTTGTAGTTGTAAATCCCTTTGTCTGTGCCGATGAGGATGTTGTCACCGCTTCTCAGCATGCATTTCACGTTCATGTTTTCGGAGTCTGTCACCAGTTTCAAAGGATGTTTCTTTGGGGAGTGATAGACGATACCTGTGGGGTTTACACCGGTCCAGATGCCTCCCAAACGGTCCTGATGGGCAAAAGTCAGGTGCTGACCTTCTTGTTTGTGGATTAGTTCGGGCGGAGTGGTGGAAGATTTGTTGATGTCTTTTTCCGATAGAAAATACAGTCCGTCGTTGGTGGCGATGAGGATTTGCCCGTTGCGCAGCCGTTCCATGCTGTTCACACGAGTCTGCAGGAGTTGGGTCCAACGTCGGTTGGGAATGTCGTAGAGGAAAAGTCCACCATTCGACTTGTTCTGGCTGATGATGGCGGTCTTTCCGTCCTTGTGCATGAATCCATAGACGCAGTGGTCGGTGATGGGGTTGCCGTCGCTCACGTTTTGGGTATCGGTGTGTACAGCCTTTTTCTTGCTGTCATCCCAATGCACCACGGCTCCGTTGTTGATGAATATCAAGTATTTGCCTTGCCCCACTTTCAGTACGGTGGTCACATGCAAGTCGTTGTCAATCTGCTTTTTTGTGAGCTGGTAGGTGAGTTGTGCCGGATGTTCCCAGTCGTAATGGAGCAACCGTCCGTCTTTCATGTAAAGCCAGGCGGTCGTGTCGCTGTCCATGCAGAAATTTTTCACGTTGCGGATGTCCTCTCCGCTTGGAGCAATCAATTTTGGTATGTCGTATCGGAATTCCCTGCGGTCGGGGTC
>JAEEGI010016559.1_pt1 | contig 15206 bp, 11 predicted proteins | sample 8958751 | NCBI WGS metagenome assembly JAEEGI01 (sample SAMN16246545, study PRJNA631951) | gut metagenome | biome: gut microbiome; feature: rumen; material: KS-attached | host: Bos | place: Iran: Karaj | collected 2018-10
CACGAGGCGGTTCTTCTTGTTGTCAGTAAACACTGTGAGGAAAACGTCACTTGTTGCCGAGCAGCAAGTATTGGTAAGGTTCAAGCGTAATGCGTGCGCCTAGATCCACTTCCAAGCCATTCATCAGGTTGAAGACAGTGCGGTTGCTCCACATGCCGGGGACGGGAATGCTGTGAGATTCATTACGCACGTTGACAATAACGAGTACATTGTCGTTGTTGAGAACACGGTCCACACACAGTATGTTGTTGTTATCGTCATCAAAGTAGGTGACCTTGCCGCTGGAGCGCAATGCCGGATGCTCATTATAAATTGAGATCAACTGCTTATACTCGTTGCGCATATCAGGGTTGGCATTCCAGTTAACAGGTACATACTTGAAGAAATTGATAGGCTCGGGATAGCCCACTTCTTGGGAACCATACACCAGCATACCGCCATGCAGCATGGTCGTTGCCACAAAGGCTGCCATCGAGGCCTTGGGACCGCCATAGAGCTTGACGGGGGTCTCCTTGGTGGACTCATCATGGTTGGTGGTAAAGCGCAGTTTATACTTGCCTTTCCCCAAGTCTTTATACTCATTCTTGTCAGCCTCGATGAGCGTGTTCACCTTGGCTTTGTCTCTCATGACCTTGGCAATGGCACCCATAAATTCCCAAGCGTAATTCAAGTCAAATCCTGCTTTGAAATTGTCGGGGTTGGCACCCTCGGCAAGCATGAGGAGATGGCGAGGCTTAGCTTTGTCTCTCAGCGTCTTGATACACTCGTTCCAGAAGTCGGCTGGCACTTGGTCGGCTACGTCACAACGGAAACCGTCAATGCCCACGCTGTCCACCCAGAAGCACATGGCGTCAATCATAGCAGCGCGCATCTCCTTGTTATTGTAGTTGAGGTCGGCCACATCGGTCCAGTCGGTACCGGGGGGATAGATGATGTTGCCTATCGAGTCGTGGGTGTACCAGTCGGGATGCTGTTTTAGCCACACGTTGTCCCAGGCGGTGTGGTTGGCCACCCAGTCGAGGATGACACCCATGCCGCGTTCATGGCAGGACTCAACCAGCATGCGCAGGTCATCAATCGTACCATACTCGGGAGCCACAGCTTTGTAGTCCTTGACGGAATAGGGCGAATTCTTGCTTTTTTCCTCACCGATGGGGTAGATGGGCATGATCCATAACATGTTCACGCCCAGGTCCTCGATGGAGTCGAGGCGTCCCAGAATGGCTTGGAATGAGTTGGAAGGAGCAAACACACGGGGGTTGACCTGATAGAGTACCACATCGGCCACCTCGGGCACGTCAAAGGCGTCGGAGACGACCTGGGCATGATTCTCTTTGGGTTTGCAGCCCGTGATGACGATGATCATCAACGTCAGAATGGGCAATAATGTTAAAACAATCTTTTTCATCATAATATAAAATTTTTGTTGTTAAGAGTTTTCTTTCTCAATATTGATTAGTTGCCGTTCAATGATTGTTTGAACTGTTCAAAATCGTCATTTTCGATTTCGGTGACGGTGATGGTGATTCGCTCATCAGCATCCTTACTGATAGTGAACACCAGCACTTGGTCATCGACCGTGTAGCCCGTCTCGATAGCTTGGGTCTCACTGTTGAGTCGCCAGGGCACGGCCATGCGGGCATTACTGCCTTTAAGGGCGTTCTTGATAGCGAGTTTGGCCATTTCCACATCCTTGACGGCTGTCGAGAACATCGTGCAGCTGTTATCGCTTCCGGCGGTCTGGGTGAAGTCATATTTCTCACTCAACCACAGGGCAATATCATTGTAGTGGTACTTGCTCTGGCTGGTTTTGTGTGTAGAAGCCTTTTTGCGCTCTGCTGCCTGCTCACGGGCTGCTTGCTCACGTTCTTGCTTGGCTTGTTCACGCTCTTGTTTCTTTTTTTCTTGGGCGAGGCGTTTCTCTTCTTCTTTTTTCTTCTTTTCCTCAGCCTTTTTCTGTTTCTCGGCTTCTTTCTGCTTCTTGGCTTCCTCACGTTGCTGCTCTTGGGCACGGCGTTTGGCCAGACGTTGCTCCTGTTCCAAGGCCTGTTCGCGTTCGCGTGCTGCGCGACGGCGTTCTTTTTCGGATACTACTGGTGCTGGAGCCTCCTCTTCCTCGCTGATTGCGCTAGTTGTCACATCGTCTTTGTCGGCTTCTTCAACATCCTGTTGAGTGATGGCACGACGAGAGCGTGTGCTGCGTTTGGAAGATTTATTGGTGGCGGGTTCTTCCTTGACAGCATCGGTTTTTCCCTTAGTGCTCTTGCCTAGGGTCTTGTAATAACCGGCAGTTTCAGTAACGCTCACGTAGTAGGTGCCGTCGTCAAGGGCCTTGCGCTTGACGCTGAAGCGGAACTTGTTTTTTTCAAATCGGAATTCTTTCCAGTAAGTGGTGGTGGTCATCTGCCAGTCGCATACCGCTTTGATGTCGTCGTAGCTGGCCATCAGGCGGTCGATCATGTCGCGCACCTTCTTGGAATTGAGACCCTCGGGAGTGTTCAGGAAATAGGTCACCTCACCCTTGCTGCGCTGCTGCTCCATGTCGGCAGCGCTAGGAGTATAATAATATTCAAAGTAGTTGCGCCCGACAAAGACGTCATTCACCACTTCGCCAAGGTACCATTCCCACTCCTGTTGATTCATGACGGGCTGTGCTGACGATGCTATTGCCACGCATGCCATCATGCTCAAAATGATGTTTCTCAGTCTCATAAGCCAATTTTCAATTTGCTTGTGGGTCACAAATTTACACAATTAATCGATAATTCCCTCAAAAAGGGCATAAAAAATATTTAAAAACTAATAACTTGCTCAGAATTTCGGTTAATTATGGGATATTTATTTTGTAAGTTGGGTAAAATGTTGTATCTTTGGGGGAAATTAGAAAACACTATCTATAAAATAGCATGGCTATGTCAAGAACCATCACATTCAATGAATTGAGGCGTATCAAGAACAGATTGCCTGAAGGCTCCATACACACGATTGCCGATAAACTCAACCTGCCGGTTCAGTCGGTGAGAAACTACTTTGGCGGGTCAAATTATGAGTTCGGGACCAATATGGGCTTCCATTTGGAGCCGGGTCCTGATGGCGGCCTGGTCGTGCTCGATGACCCTCAGATTCTTGATATGGCCCTTGAGATACTTGAGAAGCAAGACGAATCGTAAAAACCTCTTTCTGATATGGACAATAACAAGAGCAACAACGATCCTAACAGGCTGGTTACTGTCGCCATCCACACGTTTGACCGTGCGGTGGAGCTGAAGAACACCCTTGAGGAAGAAGGCATCGAGGTGAAATTGCACAATGTCAACCTCGATGAGAAAGTGCTGGGCTCTGGAGTGAGGGTGCGCATCCGTGAACGTGACCTGCCGCAGGCTTTGCAGATCATTGAATCGCCCGAGACCACAACCAGCGATCAGCGATGTGTGTTGTTGCCTGTGGATTTTGGCAAGTATTCGCTCAAGTCGGTCAAGCTCGGCATGGAATATGCCCGTCGCAGCCGTGGCCGTGTCGTGTTGCTGCACAGCTATGTCAACGAGCGCCACACGATGTCGTTACCCTTTGGCAGTGACCGTTTTGAAAGCCCCGAGGACGATTTCAAGAATATCAAGAAGCGTGCTCGCCAGCGCATGGATGATTTCAAAGATATGCTTTTAGAAAAGATAGCTGCTGGCGAGTTGCCCAAGGTGAAAATTGAAACTAAGGTGACGGAGGGTATCCCCGAAGAGCAGATTCTGCATTATGCCCAGAAGTATGACGTGTCACTCATCGTAATGGGCACCAGCGGCACCAACCGTCGTCGCCAGAACATGATCGGCAGTGTAGCGGGCGAGGTGATGGATGCCTGCAAGTTCCCCATTTTTACCGTTCCCATCGGGATGCCCGATGTGGGCTTGTCTGACATCACTCACGTGGCGTTTTTCTCTAACCTGATCCAGCAGGATTTGATTTCGTTTGACCGTTTCGCCAGGCTTTTCAATATGCGTGGTGTGGAGGTGACGATCATTCCCGTCGTTGATAAAAAAGACCGGCATCTGGTGGACCAGTCGCTGCAGCAACTGGTGCAGTATTGCCGTGAGCATTACCCCGAGTGCACGTTCAAGACCAAGCGCATTGCTGCCAAGTCCTTCATTGACAGCTTTGCCCAGTATGCTAAGGATGAGAATATTCAACTCATAGCCGTCCCCAACAAGAAATCAAGCATTTTCTCGCGTCTGTTCAATCCCAGTATCGCCCATCGCGTGCTGTTCCAGACCGACACACCGATGCTTGTCGTTCCCGTGTGACACATGGTGAACAAATCCTGAACAGTGATGCAACGATTCCAGGCCAAGCCACATTATGATATCCTTGATGGGCTGCGTGGTGTCGCTGCCTTGCTGGTGATTGTGTATCACGTTTTTGAATGTTTTGACTGGTCGCCGGTACCTCATGGCTACCTGGCTGTCGATTTTTTCTTTGTGTTGTCAGGCTTTGTCATCGGCTATGCCTATGACGACCGATGGAGCGAGGGCCTCACGGTCAGCACTTTCTTCAAGCGCCGCCTCATCCGATTGCACCCGATGGTGATTATCGGGGCTATTATCGGCATGATATGTTTCCTCTTGCAGGGCAGTGCGCGTTGGGATGGCACGCCTGTCTCGGTGGGGTGGGTTATGGTCGCGATGCTGATGGGCATGCTGATGCTCCCCTTATATCCTGGTGCTGCCGCCGATGTGAGAGGCAATGGCGAACTGTTCCCGTTGAATGGCCCGTCATGGTCGCTGTTCTTTGAATATATCGGTAATATCTTTTATGCCCTATTGCTGCGTCGCCTTCCCACAAGATGGCTGGCTGTGATTGCAGGTGTAACCGGCTGCGTGTTGGCTTATGTTGCTGTGTCCGATGGCTACTTGGGTGTGGGATGGTCAATGGTTGACGGAGGGCTGTGGACTGGATTGGTGCGTATGCTGTTCCCCTATACGATGGGTATGCTCATGGCCCGTGTGTTCCGTCCTGTAAAGGGTGCGCGGGGCATCTTCTGGTTGTGTGCTGCCATCATCTTTCTGGTGGGATGTGTGCCGCTGGCGTTTGGTGAATTGCAGCCGTGGCAGAATGGCTTGTACGATGCCCTGTGTGTCATCCTGGTGTTCCCGTGCTCGGTGTGGCTAGGTGCATCACAACTAGCGGTGGGTGGCACCACGCAGCGCGTGAGCCATTTCCTGGGCGAACTCAGTTACCCGCTCTATGCGGTCCACTACCCGCTGATGTACCTCTTCTATGCCCATATCGGCTTCAGCGGTGATCTCGTGCCCATCGCAGTTATGAATGACGTGTGGCCTGTCGCCATAGCCCTGCCTGTGGCTTGCATCCTGCTGGCATGGCTCTGCTGGCGTTTCTATGACCGCCCCGTTCGCCGTTATCTCATGAAGGCGAGCAGGATGACCCAGCAAAGGCCGAGCAGTGCAAAGAGTGACGACAACATGTAGAGTTGGCGGCGAATGTAGCGACGTTCTGGCTTCTGGAAACTGCCGTGAGCAAACGTGAAGGCAGCCATAAATACCATGAAATCATCCACATAGCCAACGATGCCCTTCTCATCAAAGTCACCGCCCCAAATGACATAGGCGATTGCAGCCAATACCAGCACAATCCCCACCACGCGACACACCTTCATGCCAGCGCTCACTTCCTGATGCTTATTCTCTCTCTTCTCCATATCCTATTGTATCCGTTATTAATAATCTAACTTGAGTTTGATGAACTTTTAATCAGTGAATCCCCCAAAAGCCCTCATTATCACATTTGTAGAGACTTAAAATCTTGCGTCTCGACAAGTCTTTCACTTAGTAGCCGTCGCGGTCGCTGCGGCCGTCTTCGAAGCCTTCGTCGTAACCTCGTTCGTAGCCGTCTAGGTATTGTTGTCGGGCCTTGCCACGGAGTTTGGTTTGGGGGTCGTAACTGTCTTCATAGGCACCGCCGTAGTCAGCACCGTCGTTGAAACCGTCTTCATAGCCGTCATCGTAGCCCATTTCCCAGTATTTGTTGACACGGGACGTTTTCTTCTTTTGAGCTGATTTCTTCTTGGTTTTGGCCTTGCTTTTCTTTTTGTTTTTGGGCTTCTTTGTGGCCACTTTGGTGACACTGGATGGAGCCTCCAAAGAATGGGGTTCGGGCATCACTGCACCAGTTGTAAAACTGATGGCAAGGCACATGATGACAAAAATGAAAGGTCTCATCAATCGTTGACTCTTACTTGGGCTGGTCGATGCCGCGCATGGAGAGGGCGATGCGGCCGCGGTCGTGGTCGATGCTGGCGACGCGGACGCGGACGTGCTGGTGGACATGGACTTGGCGGGCGGGGGGCAGACCCTTTTGAGGCATCTGGGAGACGTGGACGAGGCCGTCCTTGTGGATGCCCAAGTCGACGAAGGCGCCGAACTGGGTGACGTTGGTGACGATGCCGTTCAGCTCCATGCCCTCGCGCAGGTCCTTGATGTCGTTGACGTTCTCGTCAAATTCCCATACTTGCACCGTCGAACGTGGGTCGCGCCCGGGTTTCTCCAGCTCGCTCATGATGTCGCGCAGGGTGGGTTCGCCCACATCCTTGGAGAGATAGCGTTGCGGGTCAATCTTGTCGCGTTGTGCCTTGTCCTTGATGAGGTCGGCAATGCTGCAACCGCAGTCCCGTGCCATGCGCTCTACCAGGGAGTAACGCTCGGGATGGACGGCGCTGTTGTCCAATGGGTTGTCGCTCTCGGGAACACGCAAGAAACCTGCCGCCTGCTCAAAGGTCTTAGGTCCCAGTTTGGGCACCTTGAGCAGCTGTTGGCGTGATGTGAAGTGGCCGTTGGCAGCGCGGTAATCCACGATGTTCTGGGCGAGGGTGGGGCCGAGGCCTGCGATATAGGTGAGCAGTTCCTTGGAGGCGGTGTTGACGTTCACGCCGACGCTGTTCACGCAGCTCTGCACCGTGAAGTCCAGGGCCTCTTTGAGGCGCGTCTGGTCCACGTCATGCTGGTACTGTCCCACACCGATGGACTTGGGGTCAATCTTGACCAATTCGGCGAGCGGATCGAGCAGACGGCGTCCGATGGAAACGGCACCGCGCACGGTTACATCCTTATCGGGGAACTCGTCGCGGGCAATCTTGCTGGCGCTATAGATGGAAGCGCCGTTTTCGCTCACGACAAACACGTCGATGGGTCGGCGGTAACGGATGCGCTTCAGGAAACGCTCGGTCTCGCGGCTAGCCGTGCCGTTGCCCAAAGCAATGGCATCAATCTTGTAGGCCTCGGTGAGCGAGTGTATCTTCTTGGTCGCCCCCTCGATGTCGTTGTGGGGAGCGGTGGGGTAGATGACGTCGTTGTGCAGCAGGTTGCCCTGCTCGTCAAGGCAGACAACCTTGCAGCCGGTGCGGAAACCGGGATCGACGGCTAATACGCGCTTGCGGCCCAAGGGTGGTGCAAACAGGAGTTGGCGCACGTTCTGGGCGAAGGTCTCAATGGCCTCGTCATCGGCTTTCTCTTTGGCTGCTGTTGCAAACTCCGTCTCGATAGATGGCTTGACCAAGCGCTTGAAGCTGTCTTCGGCAGCCTCATCAACCAGTTGTGATGCCTCGCCATTGCCCTTGACCACAATGCGGGCGATATTGTCAAGCGTGCGTTCATCGTTGATTTCGATACCGACCTTGAGGAAGCCTTCCTTCTCGCCACGGCGGATGGCCAGTAACTGATGAGATGTAACGCGCTTCAACGGCATGGAGTACTCATAGTAGTTCTCATAGTTGCGGCCCTCAATCTCCTTGCCCTTGACGAAGTGGGAGACGAGTCGTGCGTCATACTTGAAGCCTCGTCTAACCGCGTTGCGCACCGCCTCGTTTTCGCTTACCCACTCGGCGATGATGTCTTGCGCTCCCGTGATGGCGGCATCGGTGTCGGGCACCTTGTCACCATCAACAAATTGTCGCGCCCGCTCCTCGATATTGCCGCTGCGTTGCGCCATGATGATTTTGGCCAGCGGCTCGAGCCCCAGTTGGCGGGCTGCTTCGGCGCGGGTCTTGCGTTTGGGCTTGTAGGGCAGGTAGATGTCTTCCAGCGTGTTGGCATCCCAGCAGTTGTTGATGCGGTCGGCCAGTTCGGGCGTGAGTTTGTCCTGTGCCTCGATGGTCTTGAGGATGGTGGCGCGGCGCTTCTCCAATTCGCGGTAGTAGCGCAGCCGTTGGTCAATAGACTGGATGGAAAAATCGTCGAGATTGCCCGTCGCCTCCTTGCGGTAACGGCTAATGAACGGGATGGTCGCACCATCGTCAAGCAGATTGACGGTGCCTGCCACTTGGTTGATGGGTATGTTCAGCTCTTGGGAAATGAGCGTTGAGAGTTTGTCTGCCATAACTGGGAATAATGGGAATAATTGGGAAAACTGGGAGAGGGTGATTATCTTTTTTTCTTGAGGGTGATGACGGTGATTTCGGGAGTGGCACCGATGCGCATGGGTGGTCCCACCATGCCAGTGCCGATGTTGACGTATAGCCACTGGTTGCCCTCACGGTAGGCTCCGCCCCACTCGGGATAGCGTAGGCTAGCCGGTGACCAGCGCCAGTTGCCCAACTTGAGCATGAGTTGCCAAGCGTGGGTGTGGCCGGCGAGCATCAGGTCGATATTGCTGTTTGTCAAAGTGTTGGCACGCCAGGCATAGGGGTTGTGCTGCAACAGGATTTTGAAGTTGCCGTCTTTCAGCCCGCTGTAAGCTTTGGCAAGGTTGCCGCGCTTCTCAAACGGGTGGTCGCCGAAGTTCTCGGTGCCGATGAGTACTATCTGGTCTTCACCACGCTTGATGAGCGTGTAGTCATCGTTGAGCAATTTCCATCCGGCGGCGGTTTGCAAGTCACACAGCGCCTTTCGGTCGGCAATCTGGGCGTTCTCGTCATCCCAACGCACGTAGTTGTCATAGTCGTGGTTGCCGAGCACCGAGAATACGCCGTCGGGAGCATGTAACCTAGCCAACAAGTCACGATAGGGTAGTGCTTCATCGGTCTTGCGGCTCACCAGGTCACCCGTGAAGCAAATCATGTCGGGGTGCAAGTCGTTGATGGCATTGATCTGGCGCTCAACGATGGCGGTGCGACCGTTGTAGGTACCTAGGTGGGCATCACTCCACTGTACAATGCGGTAGCCATCAAAGGCATCGGGCAGGTTGTCAAATGCCATTTCCACCTCGTTCACCTCGATTTTGCCAGGAGTGACAATGGCACCCCACCACATGATGCCGAACACCAGTGCTGCCACAATGAAGGAGCAAATCGTCATCCACCCTTGCTTCAATAGTCGTCCAATGCCGTACACCAGCATTCCCAACGCCTTGGGCGCCAGAATGGCGAAGAAGGTGTAAAGCATGTATTGACCTAGTACAAAGGTGCTGTTGGGCGTTGAAGCCTCATTGAGTGGCATCACGGCAACGGCGGTGGTCAGCGCTGCGGTGAGCACAGCCAAGGCGCCGTTGAACCACGCCAGCCCACGGTAGCCGCTACGGCGCAACCTTCGGCAGATAAAAACGTCCATGGCGATGCAGAGCACCGCCACGACGATTAATCCTAACCAGTGAATCTTCATTTTAGGCGTTTTGGACTTTAGACCTTAGATTTTAGACTCTAGACCTTAGACTTTAGGTTATCGCGGATGCCCCCTAAAGCCTAACAGCTAAAGCCTGAAGCCTACTTTGTTGCCTCCAGGTAGTTGGTGAGCGGGTTGCTGTACATCTGCAACATCTTGTTGTACATGTAGAAGCGGTCGGCCTCGCTCAACTTCAGACCTTCGGTCTTGTCAATCTGGCTGGAGAGGTACTGCTCGAATGCCTCGCGATCCTCCTGAGTGTACTTGTCGGCAAAGAGCTTGTCATCAAACAGGATGTCGTGGGCGATGTAGTTGGTCTTATAGATTTTGTAGTTCTGATGGATGGCGTGGTCAATGATGGCGCACACGCGGTCAACCACCAGGAACTTGTCCAGACCCTCGGGAATCTTGTCCAATTCCTCGTTGATGCAGGGCGTGAAGGCGTAGTGCACCTCACCCTTGTGGCCGATGATACCGGTCTTCATGCTGATGAGGTCGTCCTCGGGCGCTTTGCGCCAGTTGGGGTTCTTGCTCTTGCACAGGAACTCCTTGGCCTTGAGGTAGTCGTTGGGATCATACTCATAGCTGATTGAGATGGGTGCGATGTTCAATTCCTTGAGGCTGTCAAGGAAGGACTTGTCGCGGTTGCCGTAGGCCAGCATCTTGATGAGGCTCTCCTGGGTGCGGTCGTTGCTGTCCTTGCAACGTCCCTCGCGCTGGGCAATCCACAGCGAGGCGCGTTTCTCCTGCACGGCAAAGTGCATGTAGCCCGACAGCTGTACGGCAGCGGTCAGCGTCTGGATGCGGCCCAGGTTGCGCTTCACGATGAAGCTCTTGTTCATGCGTACCAGCTTGGTAATCCAGTCATAGATGAGCAGGTTGTTACCGATGGCGATTTCGCAGGCGTCGCGGCCGCCCTTGATGAGCAGATAGCTCAGCTGGGCCGAGTCGAGCACGATGTCGCGGTGGTTGGTAACAAAGGTATAGGGCACTTCCTTGTCCAGGTTCTCGGTGCCACTCGTGGTGAGCGTAGTCGCCGTTTTGGCCATGAGACCCTCGATGAAGGGCTTCATCACCTTGACCTGGAACTCATGCTTGGAGTTGATGCTCAGCAGCACGTGTTTGAATTCCGAGTACTTGTAGTTGGGCAGTGCCATGGCTACAATCTTTTGGAAACCGGGTTCCTGAACCAGGATGGTCATTGCCGTCTGGAAGTCCTTGTCAGGAATCGGGCAAATGTCCTGATACTCAACTGGAATGGGTATGTTCTCGTTCTCTATCATAGTGGTAAAGTATTGCAGAGGCTCTTGATGATACCTCTCGGTTTTTTTGGTTCAATTATTCTTAACCCACAAAATTAGTGCTAAAAGCTCAAAATGCCAAATTTTGATTTGGTTTTGTTGAGGCACACGGAAATTTAACCCATTAACCCTGCGGGGCCAACGCGAATTACACGAATTACGGCCACGCGAAGGCGAGGCCCTGCGACAAACAACTGAAAAGTCTGAGCCCGTGCTATAGTTGTTGTGAAACTTCGTTTGGCGCAGCAAAGATTAATAAAATTATCCTTGGTATCGTGGTGGCATTCATTGTGTAAATCCGAAGTGCTACTCCCGATTTACATTGCAAATCTGAAGTAGTACTCCCGATTTGCACGATTTAAAAGTTTTATAATCAATAAAATGATGATTTTTTATTGATTTTTTTTTTAGAAATAAATTTTTGTGTAATTTTGCCGCAATCATCAATAATTTTGTTATGTATCCACGCATTCTTTCACTTGACGAAATACAGGATGACAGCCTTTTCCTGTGGGGTGCCAGACAGACAGGAAAGAGCACGCTATTGAAAGCGTTGTTCCCTAAGGCCAGGTACTATGATTTGCTGAACGCTAATTTGTTCCGCTCCTTATCACGTAACCCATCGCTGATGAAGGAACAACTCATGTTGTTGCCCAAAGGCTCGGTGGTCATTATCGATGAAGTTCAGAAAGTACCTGACCTGCTTGATGAGGTTCACTGGTTAATCCAGAACCAAGGGCTGCATTTCATCTTGTGCGGCTCCAGTGCACGTAAGTTACGTCGCAGTGGAGCAAACCTGTTAGGTGGTCGGGCGTTATCTAACACGCTGTTCCCATTGGTAAGTGCCGAGATTGATGATTTTGACATTGAACGTGCACTTAACTATGGGACTATACCACCGCATTACTTAGCAAAGAATCCCGTGCGGCGTTTGCAGGCCTATATTGATGATTATATCCAACAAGAAATTGTTGCAGAATCGGTATTGCGTAATTTGTCGGCTTTTACTCGTTTTCTTGAAGTTGCGGCATTGAGTGACACCGAGATTGTCAATTATACAAACATTGCTGCTGAATGTGGTGTGTCTGCCAAGACGGTGAAAGAGTATTTTTCAATATTGGAAGAAACGATGTTTGGCTTTATGCTCCCAGCCTATACACGCACCATCAAGAGGCGGTTGGTGCAGAGCCCCAAATTCTATTTCTTTGACGTGGGAATCCCCAACTACCTGCTGGAAAGGACTCCGCTTAAACCTGATACAGCAGATTATGGTCATGCCTTTGAACACTTGATGGTCCAAGAATTGAGGGCATATCTTGGCTACCACCACTCTCGTAAGCAATTGTCCTATTGGCGCACATCAAGTGGCATTGAAGTAGATTGCGTTATCGGTGACGCCGAGGTGGCGATAGAATTCAAGTCCTCTACCGAAGTGCGTAACGCCCAATTGAAGGGGCTACGCACCTTCGCCGAAGAGCATCCTGGTGTCAAGCGATATGTGGTATCTCGTGAGACTTTTCCACGCCTAGTTGATGGCATCGAGATTTGGCCCATTCGTGACTTCCTTTCCAAACTCTGGCAAGGGGGAATCATTGCTCCGTGACAGGAGAAAGCCACATGCCCCCCAAGGAACATTCTTGTTCCTTAAGAAAAAGAAAAAAGGTCGGGAACCGTGGAAAGGGTTCCCGACCTGATTTTGTGTTGTTGTGATGGATGTTACTTCAGCATTTCTTGGACGGCGCGTTCGAGCTGGCGGTCGTGGCCGGTGATGTAGTCCTCGGGGGTGTTATAGACCTCGACATCGGGCAGCAGCGGGGTGTTCTCGCAGTAGTTGCCACGCATGTCACGGCAGCCAACTTGCGGGATGCCGAAGATCATTGAGCTGTCGATTAGCGTCTCCCACCAGACGGCGGTCATCGTGCCAGGCACGGGGGTACCGATGAGTTTGCCGATGCCCAATTCCTTATAGACAAAGGGGAAGCCGTGACCATTGCTGTAGTCGTCTTCGCACATCAGTACACACGACGGTTTGGTCCACTTGTTGAACGGGTCGGCACCAACCACCTTGCCATGAGGCACAAAGTCCTGGTACTGCTTGCCGCTGAGCAGGGTGCACAGGTCATCGTGCAGCCAGCCGCCACCGTTGTGGCGTTCATCGACGATGACAGCCTTGCGGTTGCGGTTCTTGTCGCTGAGCAGTTCGCGATAGACGGTGCGGAACGATGGGCTGTTCATTTCCTTGACATGGACATAGGCCAGCTGGCCGCCCGAGAGGCTGTCCACCAGAGCACGGTTGCGGTCCACCCAGCGCTTGTAGAGCAGTTCATTCTGCTCGCCCTTGCTGATGGCCTTGATGGTGACATCAGAACGCTTCTTGGTCGTCGGGTTATAGACGGTGACATGGATGGGCTTGCCAGCCTTGCCATCAAGCATCCAATTGTAATCCTCGCCGGCCAGAATGTCGTGACCGTCGATTTTCTCGATGATGCAGCCGGGGGTGACACCTGTCTTCTTCACGTCAAAGGGGCCACGCTTGATGACCTCTTCAACACGAAGGCCGTCGCCCTCATAGGAATTGTCCAAGAAAAGACCAAGCGCTGCGGTCTTGAGGCTCGCACCCGGGGCGTTGTAGCGGGCACCCGTGTGGGAACCGTTCAATTCGCCCAGCATCTCGCTCAACATGTCGTGGAAGTCGTAGTTGTTATTGATGTAGGGCAGGAAGCGCTTGTAATTCTCGCGGTAGCCTTCCCAGTCCACACCATGGATGTCCTCGACGTAGAATTTATCCTTGACCTGTTGCCAGATGTGGTTGAAGATGTACTCTCGTTCCTGATAGGGACGGTAGTTGAAGTTGGCCTCGAAGCTGATGGGCTCGGGTTTACCTTTGCCCAGGTCAATCTTCTTGATGCCATTGCCCGTGCAGACAAAGAGGTTCTTGCCATCCTTGTCCAGCTCCATGGAACCACCGCCCACGCCCTTGAGCACGATTTCGGTCTTGTTCTCACGCAGGTCATGTTTCCACAGGTCCATGCCGCCCTCGAAGGCTGCTTGATAATAAAGCGTGTCGCCGCCGTTGGACAGGACATAATCGCCCAGGCGTGAAGAGTTCACGGTCAGGCGTGCGATGCGGTCACGGCAATTCTCCAAGTCAAACTGCAGTGCGGGCACGGCAGGCTTTTCGTCGGCTGCGGTCTTTTTCTTTTTATCGTTTTTCTTTTTGCCAGCCTTGTCGTTCTTTTCCTTCTCGGCTTCTTTCTTCTGCTCTTTCTCGGCCTCTTCACGCAGCACCTTCTCCTCCTTGGTCATCCTGAAGCGCTCGTAGGCATCCAGGTCAAAGAACATGATATACACATCATCCTCGGTGCCCCAGCTGCCGTGGCTGCGATAGCCCGCGCGGTCACTGGTGAAAATCATCGCCTTGCCGCCGAGCACCCACTTGGCATTACCCTCGTTGTAGCCACTCTCGGTCAAGTTGTGCACCTCGCCGTTGCCGCTGGCGTTGACCAGTGCAACATCCTGGCTGTTCCAGCCGCCAGTGCCGATGTAGGAGGAGAGGAGCCAGCGACTGTCAGGACTCCACTCAAACCACACATCGCCGTCACTATAGGAATAGATATACTTGCCATCCATGAGGGTGCGCACGGCCTTGCTTTTCACGTCAACGGCGCGCAGGGTGGCGCGATCTTCGAGGAAGGCAACGCTCTTGCCGTCAGGGCTGTATTGCGGCTGGATGGAGGTGTGGCCTGTATTGGTGAGTTGTTCTTCCACCAGGTCGGTGGCATAGGTGAACAATTTTTCATCTTTGTTCTTGATGGACGTCTGGTAGATCTGCCACATGCCGTTACGCTCGCTGTCATAGACGATGCTGCGGCCGTCAGGCGAGAAGTCGATGGTGCGCTCCTGCTCGGGCGAGTCGGTGATCTGCTTGGTCGTGTTGTAGTCCACCGAGGTGACATAAACGTCGCCGTGCATCACAAAGGCGATTTCCTTGCCACCAGGAGAAACACTGATGGCGGTCGCGCCGTCTTTCTTGATTTGGCGGATCAGCTCTTTCTCGCTGCGGTCGGCATTGATGGTGATATTGACTTTCTGAGGTTCACCGCCCTCATTCAAGATATAAATCTCACCATTGTAGCTGTAGCATAATGTGCCATTGTTGGCAACTGTCAGGTAGCGTACGGGATGTTTCGTGTGGCGGGTAAGCTGCTTGGCTTGTCCACCGATGGTGTTCTTATAGACATTGAAAGTCCCGTCTTTTTCGCTCAGGTAGTAATAGGCGTTGCCGTCGGGTGCCCAGCGGGGCGTGCGG
>JAEEGI010016563.1_pt1 | contig 15205 bp, 13 predicted proteins | sample 8958751 | NCBI WGS metagenome assembly JAEEGI01 (sample SAMN16246545, study PRJNA631951) | gut metagenome | biome: gut microbiome; feature: rumen; material: KS-attached | host: Bos | place: Iran: Karaj | collected 2018-10
CGAGAAACAGAACGAGCAGATTCTCCTTGGAATACAAATCCAATTGCGCATAACTTTTCTTCTAGACTGTAACTACGTTTCATTTGAACCTTTAAGTTGTGTCCAACTTTCTGGGTTCACTTCATTCTCTGATCCATTAGACACTGACAGAGGAGGGCGGCGCTGCCGCACGATTTTCTTAAATTATCATAAAATCCCGAGGGGAAGACACTCCCTTCGGGATTTTTGCGTAAATTTGCAATATGAAGAAAAGAAAAACACATAAAGACACGCGCCCTCCGCCGGAGTAACCGACTTTCCGACTGGAAAGTGGCCGGAACGGGGTGGGAACACCGACTTTTGAGTTCAAGAGTAGATAAATCGAGACTGAATAAACAGTCACCTAAATGAGTGAATTTGCGGGAGGAGATCAAGAGCAACAGCTCTGAGCCTCCTTTTTTTATATACCTTTATGTCATATATTTTAAACATTTGAGTAATGAAAAAAGAAAAGTATGAGTCGCAGTTGCGACTTTATGAAGTGTTACAGAAAAAAACGTGACTAACCGTGTACTTGCCCTTCGCATAGGCATCTCCGAACAGCAGATAGGCAAGTTCGTAAACCACCGGGCAGATCCATCGCTCCCGCGACTCCACCAGATAGCCGCCGCCCTCGGATTGCGTGTCAAGGACCTTTTCGAGCCTATAAACTAAACGTATAGGTTTAGTAATGCTTTCGCGCTGCTAAATAGTGGCGCGAAAACTTGCATGTGCCCTTTTCTTTCCGTAACTTCGCACACGGAAATAGATAAGGTCTCACAGAAATCACGGAAATCACAGAAATAAAAAGGCTTATGGAAGTATCGATTTTACAACATGCAAAGGACACCAGTCCGCAGGTGGTGACCATCGGCGAGATGGCAGACAGGATTCTGGGTGACCAGTGGCCGCCGGGCTATCAGCCCGTGCTGCTGGTGCAGGGCACGTTCGAGGGCGGCACGCGCCAGCAGGACCTGACGCGGCTGTCGGGACTGGCATTATGTACAATAACCATGAACCATGAACCAATAACCGATATCCGTGAGTTGGCACGCGCCGACCCGCACACGCTGCTGCTCTACACGGTGGGCGACAGCATCGTCATCATCTTTCCCTACGAGCTCGACGTGGGCTATGAGGTGTACCTGCAGCGGCAGTTCTACCAGAAGGCATTCCTCTTCGGCAACGACTACTACGAAAACCTGCTGGGGCGACAGTCCGTGCGCAAGGGTAAGGATGCCGGCAAGCGCTGTCCGCTGGGACATGACGCAGAGGCGTACTACAATCCGCAGGCAGAACCCTTTCTGGCCTGGGAAATCAAGGAGGGCTGCCGTCGGCAGACCAGTCAGGCGAAGAGCACCGAGGGCCTCCGCGAGCGCAAGCCGAACTACAGGGAGGTGTATATGAGTCTCGACGAGATTGAGCAGTGGATGAAGCAGCACATCGAGCTGCGCCGTAACATCATCACCATGCGCAAGGAATACCGCTGGCTGGAGGACGGCTGTTGCGCCGACGGCACGCCGTGGGAGAACTTCGACGACATCGTCTACAACGATGTGTGGCGACGGCTGGAGAAGGTCAAACCCACGAAGGACGAGGCGCTCCGCAAGACCGTCGACTCGAACTATGTCAGCGAGTTCAACCCCTTTGTCGAGTATCTGCGCTCGTTGCCGCCGTGGGACGGTGACGACTATATCCGCGCCCTGGCCATGGGTGTCACCGTGGCCGGCGGCTTCGACGACTGGTGCCGCTTCGTGGAGTGCCTGCGCAAGTGGCTCGTGGCCATGGTGGCGGGGTGGATCAATCCGGACGTGGTGAACCACGAGGTGCTGGTGTTCATCGGGCGCCAGGGCATCTATAAGACCACCTGGATGAATGCGCTGCTGCCGCCCCCGCTGCGCAGCTACTTCTGTACGCAGGCCGGTGTGGGCGACAATGCCAAGGACGAGGAGCTGGCCCTGACGCAGTACGGTCTCATCAGTTGTGAGGAGCTCGACACGATGACGACGCGCGAGATGAACAAGATGAAGCGGGCCATCACGCTGTCGTATGTCAATGTGCGTCCTCCCTTCGGCCGCTATACCGTACACCGCCCGCACATCGCCTCGTTCTGCGGAACGGGCAACAGCGAGAAGTTCCTGAACGACCCCACGGGAACGCGCCGCTGGCTGGCCTTCAAGGTGGAGAACATCGAGTCGCCGCGAACCTTGCCCTTCGAGTATGACGGCATCTACAGTCAGGCCTACTACCTCTACCGCAACGGCTTCGAGTACTGGTTCTCGGGCGACGAGACGGCAGCCATCGATGAGCGCAACAGCCGCTTCAAGGTGGCCAACCTGGAGCGCCAGCTGGTATACCGCTACTACAGCCATCCCGTCGGTACCGATACGGGCGAGTTCGTCAGTGTGGGCGATGCCATGCAGCACATCGGCGGCAACATCACACAGAAGCTGAGGAAGGAGGCCGTCGACCAGGCCTTCATAGATCTGGGCTTCGAGGCCATGGTATGCGACGGTCTGCCGGGCTACCGTGCCGTGCGCCGCATGCCCAAGGAGATTGATGCCCTGGGACGTCAGATGGCTCTGCGTGCCGCACAACCCCAAGAGACGGAGAATCAGGATCCGGAGATTCCGGACCACTTTTAAGAAACTTTCCTCCCGCGTACGTACGTGAACTCGAAAACCCAGAACAGTTCCTGTACGTACGCGGGAGGATTTTTTGAGAAGTAAGAGGTAAGTATTTAGAGGTAAGAAGTTAGAAAAGTAATGGTGGAAGAACGAAGATACAAGAAACAAGAGTTGGCACGGCTTTACTGGCCGGAGACTGAGAATATCAAGTCGGCGATGAAGAATCTGCGTGAGGACATCAAGGGCTGTCCGGAACTGGTGGCAGAACTGAACCGCCGCCATTGGAACATCAACAAGCACAGCTATTCCGCTGAAGAGGTCCGCCTGATCCTAAAGTACCTCTGCCAGCCGTAAAGAGACTCCCCTAAAGTATAATAAAAGTTAATTAGTAGATTTATAGCCACTAATAGCGACTAACGACTACTAACAGCCACAAAACGGGTTGCCGAATGTCGTACCTTTGCCATGTGTTCAGCAAATCCGGGATTTAAAGGCCACAAGTCCTAGATTTATCAGCGACAAATCCTAGGTTTAATCGCTGCGGACACGGGAGTTAATTCATTCATTTTTTAACGCTAAAAACATTGTAAGACATGGCAACAAACACAATGGTGATGAGCTACGTGCTCAGAAAATTCAAGAACAGCAAGTCGTCTGTCAACAACCGCTGGTTCGCCTACGTGAACCGCCAGGGGACGCTGTCGACGCGCGGTCTGGCGCAGCACATGATCGAACACGGTCTGGTCAGCAAGCGCTCGGAGATTGAGTCGGTGCTCAGCAAGCTGTCGGAGTGTATTCCCGAACTGGTGGCCCAGGGCTACGGCGTGAAGCTCGACGGCATCGGCATCTTCTATCCCGTCATCGCAAACGTGAAGGGTGGCGCCGCGAGCGTCAACGCCTTCAACATCGCACAGAACGTGAAGGGCGTGCGCTTTAAGTTCCGTCCCGACTCCACCGACCTGGACGACCTGACGGTGAAGGCCTTCGGCAAGAAGGTGACGCTGGGCAACGGCTACTACAAGGAGGAGAAGGGTGCCAAGGCTCCGCTGATTCCGCTGGTGGCAGCAAATCCCGGTACGACTACGAATGGCGATGGTGGTTCGAACACGAATGGCTCGAATGGCACGAATGGTGGAAACAGCGGCGGTAGCGGGTCGATTACCACTGGCGTAGCGGCTCCGACTATTGGCGGTGAGGGGGCATTCGTCACTTCGACGCAGGTGACCATGAGCGGTCCTGACGGCGCTGAGATTCGCTACACCACGGACGGCTCGACACCTACGGCCAGCAGCACGCTGTACACCGAGGCTATCACCGTGAGCTCGTCGGTGACTCTGAAGGCTATCGCCATCAAGGACGGCCAGTCGAGTGAGGTGACCACCAAGCAGTTCGTCAAGAGCGACGGCGGTGCCGACGATCCTAGCGGATTTGAAGGAGCGTAAAAAGGTTTGGCCTTCGGGCCAATCCTTTTTAGCTTGAAGTTAACGAAGTTAGCGAAGTTATCGCTTCGCTCGAAGTTAACGACAATAGAAACGAGAGCTGAAAAAGAGGTAAAATCAATCGCAAGAACTAACGTCGTTAACTTCGTTAACTTCGATAACTTCGAGCGAAGCGATAACTTCAGAAAATTGAATTAAACATTTAAAGCGTATGAAAAAGAACAGTTTTTGGGAGACGGTGATTCGCATAGCGATAGCCGCACTGACGGCGGCGCTGACCGCACTGGGCACAGCCAGTTGCATGTAAAAATGAGGAATGAGGAGTGAGGAATGAGGAATGGTCGCCTACAGCGATTGCTCAATGAATAATTGAGAATTCTACATTCAAACATCGCAGCGAAGCGAGAATCATTCAACATTCAAAACTCAACATTCAAAATTAAAATGAAATGCGAACGATTACATTAATCATTGTACACTGCAGTGCAGTACGGCCCGACCAGACGAGTTCCGCGGCACAGATTGATTCGTGGCATCGCCGGGATAACCACTGGAAACTGGGTATCGGCTACCACTACGTCATCCGTCGTAACGGAGAGATAGAGCCAGGCCGTCCGGAATGGATGATCGGCGCCCACTGTCTGCACCACAACGCCCACTCGATAGGCGTCTGCTACGAGGGCGGATTGGACATCCGCGGACACCCCGCCGACACGCGAACGGCTGAACAGAAGGCAGCCATGCGCACGCTGCTCGAACAGTTGCACCAGCGCTATCCCCGCGCACTGATTGTCGGCCACCGCGACCTCAATCCAGCAAAGAAGTGCCCCGGTTACGAGAACGTTGCCCAGGAGTATGCCGACCTGCAGCCTAGATAGCTATTGTACCGATAGACAACTCCCTCGCCATATAAGATGCGAGGGAGTTTGTATGTTCCGCTCGGAAAAACTCAAATAAATTTGGTTTTTCGCTCACTTATTCGTACTTTTGCACTAAAATATGGAGTCAGTGAAGTACAGAATACACCAAATGTTGCAAAGCGACAAGTTCTGGCAGTTTGTGCGCTTTGCCGTGAATGGATGCTTGTCATCAGCCATTCACTATGGGGTGTATTGTCTGCTTTTGTTGTGGACATACGAAAATGTAGCCTATGCTACAGGCTACATTATCAGCTTCGTCATCAACTTTTTCCTGACCAGCTATTTTACCTTCCGCACGAAACCTACGCTGAAGCGATTCATCGGCTTCTCGGGCAGTCATGCTGTCAATTTCGGACTGCACATCATACTTTTCAACGTGATGCTACAGTTAGGCGTTCATCGACTGATAGCCCCCCTATTTGTCATCTTCATCGCCATGGTGGTGCAGTTCACCATTCTGCGATGGGTCTTTAGGCCGAAATCAGAGACGACTAATACAACTCAGCCGGAATAAGTTCCTTGGCACGCTGGAAATCCTCCACCGTATCGAGCTCGATAGAGAAGAGGTCTGTGGTATCGACCACGCGGAAATGATGCCCCTGGGGGATCAGACGTTCGAAGGCACGCTCATAGAAGATGTCAATGAGACCCTCGCGTTCTATCATCTGTTCCAACTCCTGGAACAATGCAGCAGAATAGTCTGCGGCAATACGCTCGATACCCACCGACTCGCCAATGGCATCGGCAATGCTGCACGTCTTGCTCAGCTCTACCACACGTCCCGACTCGTCGACAATAATCTTAATCTCCTCTTCGCCACACTCATGACGGTTCAGGGCCAGAGCAGTACCCTGCTGACTGACCATACGGCTCACAGTCTGAGGGTCGCACAGGATGTCGCTGTCCATGAGCAGGAAGTCGTGCCCGTCGGTATAGGGGCGCGTCATCCACAACGAGAAGATATTGTTGTTGTGCTCGTAGTCGGCATTATGAATGAAATGGATGGTCAACTGGGAATAATGGGCAGTGAGGAAATCGCGCAGCATCTCTGCACGATAGCCTGTCACCACAACCAACTCGGTAATGCCAGCTTCGAGCATAGCATCAACAGTACGGGCCAGCAAGGTGCGTTCACCCACCTTCAGCAGGCATTTGGGACACTCGTCAGTCAGCGGGCGCAGACGCTTGGCCATGCCCGCAGCAAGAATAACTCCGATCATATTCAGTTGAAAGTTGAGAGTTGAAAGTTGAGAGTTGAGAGTTATTTGAAGGCAGCCTGAATCTTTGCGGCAATCTCCTTGAACTCCTCCTCGGAAAGCTTCAGCTTCTCGCGACGGAAGTCGGCATCAGCCTCACTCTGCATGGGAATGAGATGAATGTGGGCATGTGCTACCTCCAGACCCAATACCACCTGGGCTACTTTCTTACAGGGGAACGCCTGCTTAATGGCAATAGCCACACGCTTGGCAAACTGCTGATAACGAGCCAGTTCGTCATCATCCATGTCAAAGAAATAGTCGACCTCGCGACGGGGAATAACCAGTGTATGGCCCTTTACCAACGGGTTGATGTCGAGGAAAGCATAGAACTCATCGTTCTCTGCACATTTGTAGCTGGGAATCTCGCCAGCGGCAATTTTTGAAAATATATCCATAGTCTTTTCGGAATAACGGTATAACGGTATAACGGAATAATGACAGCACTATGCTATCGAAATCTTCTCAATACGCAGTTTGATGGTGCCACGGGGAATCTTGATCTCCACTTCATCACCGACCTTCTTACCCAACAGGCCCTGGGCAATAGGAGTCTTGATGGAGATCTTACCGGCACGAAGGTCGGCTTCGTTCTCGCTGACAATGGTGTAACTCATCGTGGTGTTAGTTGTCAGATTGGTCATCTCCACCTTCGTCAGAATCTGAACCGAATCAGTATTCAGACGAGATGTATCCACAATCTTTGCCTCAGAAATAGTGGCCTTCAGACGGTTAATCTTGTCTTCCAAATGAGCCTGAGCCTCCTTGGCAGCGTCATACTCACTATTCTCACTCAAATCGCCCTTCTCGCGAGCCTCAGCAATTGCAGCAGAAGCCTTCGGACGCTCTACCGCCTCTAAGCGGTGCAGTTCGGCTACGAGCTTGTCATAGCCCTCTTGTGACATGTAACTCATATTTACTATTTTAATATTTACAATTTACTATTTTATTCTTCAGACGCAGAAAAAAGAAAGAATTCCGACTCATCATTCGTCGGAATGCTTGCCACACTCTGTACCTTTAGGTCAGAGAATCCCTAAACTCTTATCATGTCCTTATTCGTTTGCAAAGATAGCAATTAATTCCCAACTGACAAAATTTTCGGCAAAAAACTTCAAAAAATGCTTGATTTAGGTCAAGAAACAAACCCTCATACACCAATTTTTATTAATAATTTCTCGAAAACAGAAAAGAATGTTATACCTTTGCAGCGTGTTTTTCATAGTATTAGATTTAAGGTTAACAAAGGTCGGGGCTCAGCGGAGTCCCATTTTTTTCGTGTAAGCATATGAATCCCAAGATATTGATTACAGGAGCCAGTGGTTTTATCGGCTCGTTCATTGTGGAGGAAGCCATTAAACGGGGCTTCGACGTGTGGGCTGCAATGCGAAAGAGCAGTTCACGCCAGTTCCTGTCTGACAATCGTATTCACTTCATCGAACTGAACCTCGCATCGGAAGAAGACCTGCGACAACAGTTGGCAGGACACTCGTTCGACTATGTGGTACATGCCGCCGGTGTGACGAAGTGTCTGGACAAGCAGGACTTTTTCCGCATCAACACGGAAGGCACACAGCACTTGGTACGTGCCCTGTTGGAGTTGGACATGCCATTGAAGCGTTTTGTCTACATCAGTTCGTTGAGCATCATGGGAGCCATCCGCGAAGAACAACCCTATCAGGAAATACGCGAAAGTGACGAGGCACGTCCCAATACAGCCTATGGTGAAAGCAAACTGGAGGCAGAGCAATGGCTCGACGCTTTCAGCCAAGAGCTAACAGCCAATAGCCAACAACCCCTTCCCTACGTCATCCTCCGTCCCACGGGCGTCTACGGACCTCGTGAGCGCGACTACTTCATGATGGCAAAGAGCATCAAGGCACATACCGACTTTGCTGTCGGATTCAAGCAGCAAGACATCACCTTCGTCTATGTCACTGACGTGGTGCAGGCCGTATTCCTGGCTTTAGAGAAAGGGAAGACGGGACGCCGCTATTTTCTGTCCGACGGGGAGGTCTACCAGTCATCGACCTTCAGCAACCTGATTCGACAGGAGCTGGGCAATCCCTGGTGGATTCGCATTACAGCACCCCTTTGGCTGTTGCGTATCATCACCTTCTTCGGCGAATATGTTGGACACCTGACGGGTAAGGTAACAGCACTGAACAACGACAAATTCCACATCATGCGCCAGCGCAACTGGCGGTGTGACATAGAACCTGCACGCCAGGAACTGGGCTATGAGCCACAAGTGAAACTGGAGGAAGGTGTACGTCGTAGTATCAAATGGTATAAGGACAACAAATGGCTGTGAAGATTAGCGAGTTATTAATACGAGAGAAAAAGCCCGCACATGGACTGCTGGCTTTTGAGTGGGTAGCTATCGGCTATCTGCTCATTACATTAGTCATGATGGCCATCATGTGGGACAAACTGGTCTCGCCGGCAGAAATGCTGAAAGGACGAGCACAGTTTCTCTTGGTCACACTGGCTTGCTGGGCCGTCTACTACCTCTGGCCATGCCGACTGATGATATTTGTCCGCGTATTGGTGCAAATGGCTTTCCTCGGCTGGTGGTATCCAGACACCTACGAACTGAACCGCGCCCTGCCCAACCTCGACCATGTTTTTGCCGGTTGGGAGCAATCGCTATTTGGTTGTCAGCCTTCCCTTCTTTTTTCTCAGAAAGTGCCTTACGGATGGTTTTCAGAACTGATGTGCTTAGGATACGTCAGCTACTTTCCGTTGATGCTGATTACCTATCTCTATTATTTCTTTAAGCGCTATCAGGAATTCCAGATGACAGCTTTTGTCATGTTGGGCTCCTTCTTCGTCTACTACATCGTCTTCATCCTGCTACCTGTCACAGGACCGCAATTCTACTATCTGGCAGTGGGCACTGATCAGATAGCACAAGGCATATTCCCCAATCTCGGTGACTGGTTCCTCACTCACAGCGAGCGCATGGCGGCACCGGGATGGAAGGATGGATTCTTCTACCACCTGCTCGACCTGACACATGATGCAGGAGAGAGACCCACAGCAGCATTCCCCAGCAGCCATGTAGGAGTAACAACCGTTGTCATGCTCTTGGCGCTGCGTACACACAGCAAACGACTTGTGTTGACCATCCTGCTGTTTTACGTCCTCATGTGCCTGTCAACGGTCTACATCTACGCCCATTATGTCGTCGACGCACTGGCAGGTTTCGTCACAGGAGCAGCAGTTTATTTTCTCCTTATTCGCCTCTACTTCCACAAGAACTGACACCAGCGCAAAAGGGGCATAGGCGGCAAAAATATCGGAAATCGGCTGATTTTAATTAGATTAACAATTAAAATCGCGCTTTTCCTCGTTTTTTTCGTACCTTCGCGGCAAATTATATATAATAGCAAAACAAATGATGAAAACAAAAGGTTTAATTTTAGGTCTTGGCGTACTGCTGATGACCTCGTGTTCAGGAAAGTTAGGACAACTGACAAGTGACAATTTCAAGGTAACTCCCAACCCGTTGGAGACTGAAGCCGGACAGGTGACAGCAACCATCAACGGTACGTTCCCTGAGAAATACATGAATAAGAAGGCGGTAGTGACGGTAGTCCCCGAACTGCGCTTCACCAAGAACGGCACACAGCAGGCCGTCAAGGGTCAGCCGGCTACATTCCAGGGTGAAAAGGTGCTGAGTAACGATCAGACCATCTCGTATCTGCTGGGCGGCCACTACACCATGAAGACCGTGTTCCCCTATGAGGAAGCCATGCAGAAGAGCGAGCTTTTCTTGACGTTCGACGCTAAGATTGGCAAGAAGGCCGTCCAGGTTCCTGCCGTTAAGGTGGCTGACGGTGTCATTGCCACCAGTGAACTGTGGCACAAAGCACTGCTGCAGTCGCAGGGCAGCGTAGCTCAGGATGGTTTCCAGCGTGTCGTAGCACAGAAGCAGGAAGCTAACATCAAGTTCCTGATTCAGCAGGCCGAACTGCGCAAGAGCGAGTTGAAGAACGGTTCCGTACAGGAGTTCGTCACCCTGCTGAAGAAAATCAGTCAGGATCGCGAGCGTCTGAACCTCCAGAACGTCGAGGTTTCTGCTTATGCTTCTCCTGATGGTGGTTTCACCCTGAACGAGAAGTTGGCCAACCAGCGTCAGCAGAAGGTCGAGGGCTACGTCAAGCAGCAGATGAAGCAGGCCAAGCTCACTGAGCCCATCGAGGCTAACTATACCGCACAGGACTGGGAAGGTTTCCAGCAGCTGGTAGCAGCTTCTAACATTCAGGACAAGGATGTCATTCTGCGCGTTCTCTCTATGTATAAAGATCCCGAGGAGCGCGAGCAGCAGATCAAGAACATGAGTGCTGGTTTCCGTGAGCTGGCCGACGGCATCCTGCCCGAACTGCGCCGTGCCCGTATGACCATCAATTACGAGACCATCGGACGCAGCGACGACCAGATTCAGCAGCAGCTGAAGGACGACGCCTCACAGCTCAGCAACGAAGAGATGCTCTATGCCGCCACGCTGACCGACAATGCCGCAGAGAAGAAGGACATCTACCTGCAGACTACCAGCCAGTATGCCCAGGATGTTCGCGCCTTCAACAACCTCGCCACACTGGCTTGGCAGCAGGGCGATATGGCCGAGGCACGTCAGTGGCTGGAGAAGGCTCAGGCCGTCAAAGCCGACTGTCCCGAGGTGCTGGCTAACTTAGGCATGCTCGCATTACAACAGGGCGACCTGCAGACTGCCGAGAACTTCATCGGTCGTGCTGCTGGTGCTTATAATCTCGCCGAAGTACTTGGTAACCTGCATCTCGCACAAGGCAACTACGCGCTGGCTGCACAGGACATGAAGGATGTCGTATCAAATAGTGCCGGTCTGGCTCAGTTGCTCAACAAGGATTATGTGGCTGCTGCCCAGACGCTGCGTGCCGTAAAGCCCGGTGATGCCATCACCGACTATCTGCAGGCCATCGTTTGTGCCCGTCAGGGTAACGAGGGTATGGCAGGATTCTTCCTGCGCCAGGCCGTTGACAAGGATGCCTCATTGGCAACCTACTCTGCTAATGACCTGGAACTGATCAAGGTAGGCAAGTAATCAAGGAGTTAAGGAGTTAAGAAGTTAAGAAGTTAAGATAAATGTCAGGAGGTCGACTCATTGCACTCCTTTCCGTCGTCTTGTTGCTGTCGGCATGTGGTGTCGACAGCAACAAGTTTCGGCTTGAGGGACGTCTGCGTAACATGAATCAGGGCATGTTCTGGATTTACAGCCCTGATGGTGGCATCGAAGGCATCGATACCATTCAGGTGCACGAAGGACGATTCTCCTACGAGACGGAACTGCGTGTGCCAGCGACCTTTGTCGTGATATTCCCTAACTTCTCGGAGCAGCCCGTCTTTGCCGAACCGGGCGAAGAAGTCGACATCAAGGGCGATGCCTCGCATCTGAAGGATATCATCATCAAAGGCACCGACGACAATGATGCCATGACTGAACTGCGCATGGACCTGAACGAGCTGATGCCTCCGGAAATTCCAACGGCTGTCGCTAAGTTCATCAATGCCCATCCCAAGTCGCGTGCCAGCCGATATCTTTTGCAGCGTTATTTCCTGTCTGATCCGCAAGCCAACATGCAGCAGGCCTATGTCCTTGTCTCGCTGATGCAGAAAGAAGACCCTGACGACGTCCTGCTGGCGAAATGGAAGAAAGATCTGGAAAGTCTGCGCAATGGTCAACTGAACAAACCCCTGTCTGATTTCTCTGCCAAGGATATCAAAGGGCGCAACGTGTCGTTGAGCGACCTGAAGTCAAAAGTCAACGTCATCACGGTATGGGCCTCGTGGAACTACCAAAGCACTGACATTCAACGCCGGCTGCAGCGTCTGAAGAAAAACCACGGCGACAAACTCAGCATAGTAAGTGTCTGTCTGGACGCTGACTACAAGAAATGCAAGCAGACCGTCGAACGCGACTCCCTGCCTTGGAAGACGGTATGCGACGGACGCATGTGGCAGACACCCATGCTTTCGAAACTCGGCATAGCCGATGTGCCTGGCAATCTGGTGCTCAACGACAAGGGCCTGGTCATAGCCCGTAACCTGAGTCCTCAGAAACTGGAGGATAAAATACAGCAAACGCTCAAGTAGGAGTGATAAACGATAAGTGATAAGTGATAAGTGATAAACGATAAGTGATAAGTGATAAACGATAAGTGATAAGTGATAAACGATAAGTGATGATTGGGAAACTGCTGAAATGGACTATACGCATAGCTTGTGTACTGGTGGGATTAATAGTTCTCCTGCTGGTTGCAGGCTTCTTCGTCGTCAATTCCACTTCCTTCCAGCAGAAACTGCTTCAGCGGACTACGTCTCTTCTTGAAGACAAGCTACAGACCAACATCCAAATCGACAGTGTCAGCATCGACCTGTGGACGCTTGATGCCGAACTCTATCGGCTCTGCGTCGAGGATCGCCAACAACGCAAGATGCTTCAGATGGACTATCTGAAGGCCGATGTGGACATCTGGCCGCTCCTCAACCGCAAACTCCGCATCAGCGAGGCAAAGGTAAAGGGGCTGCATGCCGAACTGCACCACATGCCCCACGATTCCATCGACTCTATCGCCAACTACCAGTTTGTCATCGATGCCTTCAAGAAAGACCCCCACCAAACCTCCCCGAGGGAAGGCTCTGGTCACTCCCCCTCGGGGGAAAAGAAGGGGGGGTCGCTCACGTTCATTATGAACAAGTTTACTGCCGAGGATATCCAGGTCAGCTACAACAACTACACGTTCTCCCTCGGCAAGCTTCTCTACACGCAGAAACGCCGCAAGAAGACCAATATCGCCATCGAACAGCTGTCGGCACAATGGGACCGCACCAACAAGAAAGGCTGGCAGGTGACGAACGATGCCACCATCGGCCAGCTATTGCTACACAATGAGAACAACCACTGGCTCGTCGACATCAACAATCTGCACTTCCGTAACGACAACCACCATCCCCGCAAGAACGCCGGCAGACCGAAGCGTGGCTTCTTCGACGCAGAACACTTCAACGCCTATGCCAACCTGAAGGCGGATCTCGACTACGTCAAAGGTGACTCCGTGCACGGCAGACTCACCCACTTTACGGCACGCGACACCATTATGGGTATCGACATCCGTAACCTGCAAACCACCTTCTCCTACAACAAGAAGCGCATCTTCTTCCACGACTTCGCCGTCCGCCAGATTGATACCGAGCTCAGTTTCGATAAAGGCTACCTCGTCCTGCCCAGCAAGAAGCAGGGCCGAACCTTGTCCTTCCGCACGTCAACAATCACAGGACGCACGATCCTGAAGGACATCTCGCGCACCTTCGCACCCGTGCTCAGCGGATTCACCATGCCCCTGAACCTCAGCGTACGGTTCAGCGGCAACGCCAACAGCATGACCTTCAGCAACATCAAGGTCTTTACCGACAACAAGCAGCTCGCTGTTGCAGCCCACGGCAACATCAACAACCTGAAGGACAAATACAAGCTCCACGTTCATTTCGACATAGACCGTATGGTGGCTGACGGAGGCATTACGGAAACCGTCATCAAGCAGTTCCCCGTCAAGCGTTTCATGATGGAACAGCTCCATGCCCTCGGCACACTCCACTACCGCGGTTCGTTCAATGTGCTCTGGAAAAAGGAAGAGTTCCAGGGCAATCTGGGCACCCGCGCCGGTGTCATGAAATTCTATTTCGCCATCGACGAAAACAACAAATACCTCTCCGGCAATGCCAGCACCGAATTCCTTGAAATCGGACAGGTCATGGATATGGATGATATCGGTCCTGTTGCTGCTACGGCCACCTTCAAGATTGATATCTCCAAGCCCCGTACCGCCATCATGCGTAAACGTTTAGGCGGCAAGCTGCCCATTGGTGAGATGAAGGCCCATGTGTCGCGCGCCTCCTATAAGTTCATTTCCACCAAGGATCTCGACATCCAGATCGTCAGCGACGGTGCTGTGGCCGAAGGCAACCTCAATGCCGCCGGCAAATGGGTGGACCTGAGCTGTACGTTCAGCTTCACGAATACCAGCGAGATGCACAAGATAAAGGTCAAGCCCAAGGCCAAGCTCCATCTTTTCGACAAGTCTACCGAGAAAAAGAAAATGGATCCTGCCGAACAGGAAGCCCTTCGTAAACGAAAGCAAGAGGAGAAAGAGGTCATCAATGCCGTCAAACAACGGGTTAAGGCCGAGAAAAAACGCCTCAGGGCCGAGCAGAAGCAAGCCGAAGCTGAACAGCGCGCCGCCGTCAAGGCCGCCAAGGAACAGCGTAAGGCCGAAGAGAAGCAACGCAAAGCTGAAGAGAAAGCCGCCCGCAAAGCCGCCAAAGCCGCCAGCAAAGCCACCGACCACTAAAGTATCGTCGATAACTTCGAGCGTAGCGATAACTTCGAGCGTAGCGATAACTTCGAGCGTAGCGATAACTTCGAGCGTAGCGATAACTTCGTTAACTTCGTTAACTCCTCACTTCTTCCTTCTCTTCCTCCCTCTGGCAGAACTCTTCTTTCCCTTAGGGTCGTCAGTATCCATCGCATCCAACAGCGAGTGCTGTTTCTGACGGAGATAGTCGACAATGGTAAACGTGCGTTTCGACATCTGCTGCAACAGATAGCGACGCGAGAGCCACGCCTGCCGCAAGTCATCGTAATTCTCAGTCAGCCGCTTCATGGCCTGTTTGTTCTGCGACTGTATGCCTGGCACCAAGGCCAGCGGTTTGCCCAACACCTTGTTTAAGATCTGTTCAAAATAAGTGGCACTACGCTTGACGCGTTCTAGGAAATCATCCTCCCGCAAAGTCGCAATGGGCATCTGCTGAATCATCGCCCGCCACTTGTCAGCCACCACGACGACCTGTTGCTTGTAGTCCTCCAGGGCCCGCTTGTGCAACTCGGCAATATCGGTATAGGCACG
>JAEEGI010016564.1_pt1 | contig 15205 bp, 13 predicted proteins | sample 8958751 | NCBI WGS metagenome assembly JAEEGI01 (sample SAMN16246545, study PRJNA631951) | gut metagenome | biome: gut microbiome; feature: rumen; material: KS-attached | host: Bos | place: Iran: Karaj | collected 2018-10
TTTTTCCAAGTCGCGAAGCGTAGATATGTTTACACGTTGCGTCGCAGACATCAATATATTTGCCTACGGCGTAACGCGCGGTCGGCCTTGCCGTTTGCTGCCAACGGGTCGCAGGAATGGCCGTGAATGAGATTAGAATATCGATTCTATAATCTTGTCGACAATTTCATCAAAATACCTCTGCTTGATACTACCAAGGCGACGAGTGACATCGCGGTCAATATTACCCGTAATAATCTGGCATTTCACAAGACTGGGTTTTGAGAATGTGAAGCCCTCAACCATCTCATCGGTCAATGGATAGGAATACTGCGGATTGAGCCAGTCGTTTGACGTGATGAGGACGAGGTAGAACATCCCTTCTTCGTCCTCTTGCAACTGGTCGTTGGAGACAATGATGGCAGGATGCGGCTTAAACGTGCCGTCGGGAAAGAGGAAGCTGACCTCGACGATGTCTCTCTGATGGTACTTCATAAATAGCGGGCAATGATGGGCGACATGCTCTTGCGGGAATGGTCAAGCATGACATCCCTCAACTCACGGTGTGCCTCCACCTCTTCGGGCGTTGGCGCGTTGAACGTCTCATTCATTTTCACAAACAGCCCTGTGGCCAGCAATGCAGCGAGCTTGCGCCGTGCCAGCGCGTTGCTTTGATTGTACTCTAATGTTACTGTACACATAATGCTATGCCGTTAAAATTCTAATTCGGATGCAAAGTTACGAATAATATTTGGTATCTTGACGCGTTTCAGCGTTAAAAGTAAAAAAAAACGAGTAGGAAGTGAAGAATGAAGAATGAAGAATGAAGAATTTCTTGCGTCCCGTTGGTAGCGGCAGAGTCGAGCGGTTACCGCGCAGAAGAATGACGCGTAGCATTCATGCACATTCGTGATTCATTTATGCACATTCGTGTTACGCCGTAGGCAATTTTGTCTGCGACGCTACACGAATGTGCATGAATGAGTCACGAATAATCATGAATGCTGCGCGCAAATAAATATTCGTGATTCATTCGTGCTTCATTTATGCACATTCATGTTACGCCGTAGGCAAATATATTTATGTCTGCGACGCTACACGAATGTGCATAAATGGCTCACGAATAATCATGAATGCTGCGCCCAAATAAATATTCACGGGTCATTCGCGGGTCATTCTTGCGTCCCTTCGGTAGCAAGCGGCAGAGCCGAGCGCACGGATATTCGCGTTGCGTCGCAGACATAAACGGCGAAACGCGCAATTACCGCAGGGCGGGGTTTGAAAAAACAAAATAAAACCAAATAAAACAAGAAAAAACAATGGGGGAGAGGAAACATCAAGCGTGGTTTTATTTGGTTTTTTCGTGTTTTATTTTGTTTTTTCCAAGTCGCGAAGCGTAGATGTTTACCGCGTGGCGGGGTTGGTTGTTCCCAAGATTTGCTGGCATTCTGCATTTTTAACATTTGGGGCGACATTCTTTTTCGTTTGTTTTGCAGCTAATCCGCCGATTTGTCGTACCTTTGCACCATCGAACCGAATAACTAAAAATTTGCATGATGAACAGAAGACACATTTTGGCAGCATTGCTGTGCTTGGCAACGGCTGCAGTGAGCGCAGAGCCTGTGGAGATACAGGCTGGCAAGACGACCGTCAGCGTGGAGTTCTACACCCCGCAGACGGTGAGAATCACCAAAGTACCCACTGGCAAGGCGCTGGGGAAGCAGAGCCTCGTGGTGACAGCTAAGCCCGACGACGTGAAGGTGAGCCGCAGCGGCAACAGCGTGAGCAGCAACATGCTCACGGTGAAGGTGGACCCACGCACAGGAGCACTGACATTCGTGGCCAAGGGCAAGACGCTGCTGCGTGAGAACGGCGAAGCCAGCTTCGAGCCCATCACCACGGGAAACGATGCCGGACAGTATAAGGTGACCCAGCGCTTCGCACTCGACAAGGACGAGGCCATCTATGGCCTGGGCACCATTCAGAACGGCAAGATGAACCGCCGAGGCGAGAAGAAACGTATGGAGCAGTCGAACCTGGAAGACTTCCAGAACGTGCTGCAGAGCATCAAGGGATGGGGACTCTTCTGGGACAACTACTCGCCAACCCTCTTCGACGACAACGCCAACGGCATGTCGTTTGCGTCGGAGGTGGGCCAGTGTGTCGACTACTACTTCATCTATGGCGGCTCCGCCGATGGCGTCATCGCGCAGATGCGCCAGCTCTCTGGCGACGTGCCAATGTTCCCATTGTGGACCTTTGGCTTCTGGCAGTCGAAAGAGCGCTACAAGACCGCCAAGGAGACAGAGTCGATAGTAGACCAGTATCGTGCGCTGAACGTGCCCCTCGACGGCATCATCCAGGACTGGCAGTACTGGGGCTCGAACTACCTGTGGAACGCCATGGACTTCCTGTCGGAGGACTTCAGCAACGGCAAGCAGATGATAGACAACGTGCACAAGAAGCATGCCCACTTCATGATTAGCATCTGGGCCAGCTTCGGCCCCCAGACGCAGCAGTTCCGCGAGCTCAACGAGAAGGGGCTGCTCATGCCCTTCGAGACGTGGCCCCAGAGCGGCATCTCGCATGTGTGGCCGCCGGTGATGAAATACCCGTCGGGCGTGAAGGTCTACGACGCCTTCCACCCCGAGGCCCGCGCCATCTACTGGAAATACCTGAAGACCCTCTACGACTACGGCACCGACGCCTGGTGGATGGACTCCACCGACCCCGACTTCTTCAACCCCAAGGAGAGCGACTATGCCCACAAGGTGTATGGCGGCACGTGGCGCTCGCAGCGCAACGCCTTCCCCTTGGAGACCGTGCGCGGCATCTATCAGGCACAGCGACAGGACGACCGTGGCAAGCGCGTGTTCATCATGACGCGCTCCAGCTTTGCCGGACAGCAGCACTATGGCTCGAACATGTGGAGCGGCGACGTGAACTCCTCGTGGGACATGCTGCGCAAGCAGGTGCCGGCAGGACTGAGCTACACGCTGACTGGCAACCCCAACTTCAACACCGACATCGGCGGGTTCTTCTGCGGGTCGTACAACACGCGCGGCGGTGGCTCAGCACCCAAGAACCCCCAGTTCCAGGAGCTTTTCGTGCGCTGGATGCAGTATGGCCTGTTCTGTCCCGTGTTCCGCAGTCATGGTGCCGACGCGCCACGCGAGATTTGGCAGTTTGGAAAGAAGGGCGAGCCGGTCTATGATGCCATCGAGAAGCAGATACGGCTGCGCTATCGCCTAATACCTTATTTATATAGTACGGCCTGGCAGGTGACGTCGAACAACGACAGCTACATGCGCCCCCTGTTCAGCGACTTTGCCACCGACAAGCGGGTGTGGAACATGACCGATGAGTTCATGTTCGGCCGCAGCATATTGGCAGCGCCCATCGTAGACCCACAATACACCGAGGAGAAAATCATCCGCACCGACGCCATGACGGGCTGGAACCGTCAGCAGGCAACGGGTGGCACTCAGGCTGGGGCCATCGACTTCACTGCCAAGAAGACGGCCGTGAAATATCTGCCGAAGGGAGCCACGTGGTACGATTTCTGGACCGGCAAGCAGTACAAGGGTGGGCAGGACGTGACGCTGGAGACATCGTTCGACCGTGTGCCGATGTTCGTCCGCGCTGGCAGCATCCTGCCTTTAGGCCCCGAGATGCAGTACGTGGGCGAGAAGGCTTGGGACAACCTGGAACTGCGCATCTATCCGGGTGCCAACGGCAGCTTCACGCTCTACGAGGACGAGGGCGACAGCTACAACTACGAGAAGGGGGTCTATGCCACCATCACCTTCAAGTGGAACGACAGCAAGAAGACGCTGACCATCGGCGAGCGCAACGGCCAGTATCCCGGCATGCTCGAGAAGCGCCGCTTCACCATCGTCATGCCCAACCAGGATGCCACTGAGGGCAAGGTGGTGGAATATGCAGGACAGGAAATCAACGTGAAGCTATAAGCTTGACAAAGCCGCCGGATGCCATCTCGCACATGATGGCCGACACAAATTTGGGACGAACCTAACGCGCGTTAGGTTCGTCCCAAGTCGTAACAACTCTTCCCTACGTTTCCTACAACGAATTTGACGAATTTGACGAATGATTACGTAAATGATTATCCGCCGTTTCCTACAACGAATTTGACGAATTTGACGAATGCTTTGCAAGTTGAGCTTGCGAAACTTGCAAAGCAAGAACTCCTTACTCCACAACTCCTTACTCCACAACTCCTTATTCCACAACTCCTTATTCAACTTGCGAAAGTTGAATCATTGATAACGGTCGCTGTTGAACGTCGCGTGGCTGGCTTCCTCATCGTAGCACGTTGCGCACGGCAAACCAGGCGTGCATGGCAATGGTGCTGAGATAGCCATAGTGGTGGGCCATCACACTGAAGCGCTCGCGCAGCGACTCGCGATGATGGCGCGTGGTGGTGCCCTGCTCCATGTAGTTGGCCACCACGGTGCCGATGTTGCAGAGGGGAAGGGAGAGGCGGTCGGCCTCGCGCATCACGCGGATGCACCAGTCAACGTCGGCGGAGTAGCGGTAGCGCGTGTCGTATTGCAGGTTCTTGGCAATGTCGGTGCGGGCATAGAAGGCCTGGTGGCACACCAGCATGCCATGGCGAAACGACCGCCACGTGAGCTGTGCGGGAGGCTGCAGCCGCCGTGGGTGCAGATAGCGCCCCTCGGCATCCACGATGTCGGTGTTGCCATAGAGCACGGCGGGCAGCTCGTCGCTCGGCAGCTCGTTCAGCCGACAGCGGTGGGCCACCAGCTCCAGCGTGTCGGCCTGTGGGAAGCTGTCGCCGGCGTTCAGGTAGAGGATATAGTCGCCCGATGCCTGCGTCAGCCCTTTGTTCATGGCGTGGTAGATGCCGTCGTCGGGCTCTGAGCGGATGATGACCTTGTGGCCACGGGCCGACGCATCGCTCTGGCTCTTGTATTGCTCGGCCAGACGCAGCGTGCCGTCGGTGGAGGCCCCGTCGATGATGAGGTGCTCCACGTCCTCGTGGGTCTGCTGCAGCACGCTGTCGAGGGTGCGCTGAAGTACGGCCTCGGCGTTGAAGGTGATGGTGACAACGGTGAACTTGATCATAGGGGGATGTGGGTTTTCTGCCCGTCGCGTCGGACGATGACGGCGGGGTTGCCGGCCACCGTGCAGTTGGCGGGCACGCTGCGGCGCACCACGCTGCCGGCACCTATCACCACGTTGTCGCCGATGGTGATGCCGCCAAAGACGGTGGCTCCGGTGTAGATGCTCACGTGGTTGCCGATGGTGGGGCGGCGCATCTGCGCGTCGTTGCCCAGAGTGACGAGTTGCAGACAGTAGAAGTCGGAGCCAATGCGCTCGGCGTTGAGATATGTGGCGTAGTTGTGCTCGAAATGTGCGCCGGGGCCTATCTCCGGGCACCAGATGGTGAGTGTAGGCTCTGGCGGCAACATCCATTTGATGAAAGCCGAGCGGTACTCGCCCAGGCGATAGTAGAACAGGTTGCGGAAGACGCGCTGCCGTGTGGCCACCTTGATGAAGGCGCGCAGCCCACGGCCGTCGGCCGAGTATTTCTCTAAGTCGGCATCTATCTGCCGGCGGTGCAGCAGATAGAGTGCTATGTGGGGCAGCATGCGCAGCGTGGAGGCGGTGAGCAGTGCGGCTTGTGTGTAGGGGTTCATAGCATGAAGTGTTTTTGTGCCAGTGCCTGGTGGTAGATCTCGGTGTAGCGCAGGGCCACGCTCTGCTGCGAGTAGTTGTGGGCCACCTTGCGCAGTGCGTCGCGCTGCAGCGCGTCGCGGTCGGCATGGTCGAGCACCCATGCCATGCCCTGTGCCAGCTGGCTGCTGTTGCGGGGAGCGGCCAGGAAGCCGTTGCGCAGGTGGTCGATCATCTCTGGGATGCCACCCACGCGGAATCCTACGCAGGGCACGCCACAGGCCATGGCCTCCATGATGGTGTTGGGCAGGTTGTCTTCGAGCGAAGGGGTGACGAACACGTCGGCGGCGTTGTAGGCGCTGACGATGGTCTGCTCGTCGTCGATATATCCCAGGGCATGGGCGGGCAGTGGCAGACGCGAGGCCACCTCGTCGGCATGTCCGCCCAGGATGGCCACGGTGGTGTGGTCTTTCAGTTCGGGGTGCTCCTTGATGAGCAGCTGCAGGGCTTCGATGAAGTAGCTGATGCCCTTGCGCTCGTCGGTGACGCGCTGCGACACGAAGAGGATGACGTTGCCCTCGGTGGGCAGCTGCAGTGCCTGGCGCGACGCACTGCGGTCGTGCTGGCAGTAGATGTGGGTGTCGATGGCGTTGGGGATGCTGGTGACGAGATGTCCGCGCAGCAGGGCACTCCGCTTGGCCTCGCCCTCCAGCCATCGGCTGCATGCCACGAAGGCGATGCTGCCGCTGCTGAGCATCTGCTGCTTGCGGCGCCAGGTGCGAGCAGCCAGGTCGTTGGTGCCGCCTTTGCCGGGCAGCAGCGGGCAGCGCTGGCAGCGGTTGGAGTAGGAGCGGCATCCACGGGCATAGTGGCAGATGGCGGTGGCGGGCCACAGGTCGTGCATGGTCCACACCACGGGCTTGCCCGAGAGCAGGATGCGGCGGATGTCGGCCAATGACAACATGCCCTGGTTCACCCAATGCAGGTGGATGACATCGGCCTCGCGAAACGCTGGCAGACGTGTGATGTCGGTGCCGCTGTTGGCAATGTCGATCTCGAAGAGGTGCTCGCGCTTGAAGTGCAGATGCCAGAAGATGACCCATCGCTCCCACAGGAAGTGCCAGCGCAGCAGGAGCGAGTGGGGCAGGGCGCTGACGGTGATGTCGTCGCTCTGCTTGTCGCGCACCAGCATGCGGGCCTTTACGCCGTGGTTGTTCAGCGCGTCGCACAGCCGCCCTGCTGCCACGGCAGCGCCGCCGGTGCGCTCACTGGTGTTGACAATCAGTACCTTCATTCCTCGTCGTCGTGCTGTCGCTTGGCGGCCTTAATGGAGTCTTTCTCGGCTTTGCGGCGTTCCTTCTCCATCCGCTTGGCCTCTTTGATGGAGTCTTTCTCAGCCTTGCGGCGCTCTTTCTCCAGTTCCTTCTCGCGCTTCTTCTTCTCCTTCTGCAGCTCTTTCAGCTCTTTCTCGTTCTGCTTGACGGCAGCCCTCTCGTTCAGGGCTTCCTCCAGCTTGGTGCGCAGCATCTTCTTGTCGAAGGTGATGACGTGGCCGAAGAGTCCCAGCGAGAGCATCTGCTCCTCGCCCTTCAGCTTCACGTAGGTGGTGTTGAAGAGCAGGTAGTCGTGCATCTCCAGTTTCATGTTCAGCGCTTTCTCCACTGTCTTGTTCACGATGCCCTTCCCGATGTCGGTCAGCACGTTGTCGCCTAAGCCCAGGCTGTCGGCCTCGTCGTCTACAAAATCCCTGATGGCGCTCATCATGGCTTCCTTGTGGGTTTGCTTGTCGGGTGTGGTAATCATCATGATGATGGCCACGAACAGCACCGAAACGATAATCAGCAGTTTCTTCATGTTCTGTTTCTTTACTTGATTGTGAGTGCTTTTGCATTTTAGGCGCAAAATTACGAAAAAGTTGAGAGCAAAACAAAGAATCTGCTTTCTTTTTTTCTTGAGATGCACAATTCGAGCCCGTTTCGCTCGCCTCGGCCCAGAAAATCGTCGTCGCAGCGGGAAAAAAGGCGCGAGAGGGATCAATCTTATGCCTTGTCGGCCCCGTGTCGTTTGTGCTGAAAAGCCAATCGGCTACATCCACTGGGGTTTGGCTCCGATTGTACAATTCAATCCAGTCGGCTCGTTTTCCGTTGTCGTTCACATAGATGTCGTTGGCGGCGCTGACCTCATTGATGCAGATTGGCGACCGCTGTTCGTCTGCTGACTGCTCGAAGACTGCCGTATATGTTCCGTCGCTCGTGATGCAGCATTCCTTTTCATGGCTCACCCATCTGCCCTGCTGGTCGCGCCACCCCATCAAATCCATAGAGTAGATGTGGCCATGATGTATAGCCCCATAGATATAGATATAAATATGCGCCAAAAGACTGCATGGGACTCACGCTTTTTTCCCCCCTCTATGCGCGGCAGAAATTTGGTGGCGCTTTTTTGAAATTTGGTGACGCTATTTGAAAATCCCAGGGCGTGGGATTTTTTTGTTTTATATGCGCTTTTTTTCTATCGTAACGCTGCAGGCAATGAAGCGCTGCAGTTGCAGGTGAATGGGTGTGCTGACGGTCATTGGCAGAGGGCGAAGACAAACTGCTGGCCATTGAGTTGCCAAGCGGCCAGTCCGTAGCGGATGAAGCGGGCCAACAGGGCCACCACCTGATGGCGGGGCAGCTGAGCGAGGCGCACAATCTGGCCGAGGGTGAGCCAACGGGGCTGATGGTCGGCGGTGGGCTGCATAGCGGCCATGAGGCTGTGCTCGGCTTCGCCATAGGTGAAGGCGGCGCCAAGGGACGACTGCTCGTCGCGCCACAGCTGTAGGTGCACGGGCGATGCCACCATGTTCTGGTCGGCAATGCGGATGTAGGCGCGGCGGTGGCCCTCCTCGTCGAGGGCACGCACGGGGCGGTGGTCGGAGCGGGGCACCGTGGCCACGACGATGGTGCGCAGCCCACGCTCCTTGCCGGCAGGATGGCCGCTGGCGGGCGGCGGCACGGCGGCAACATGGTAGGTGTCGAACTTGATGCTGGCTTCGGGGCGGCAGTAGCGATAGGCGGCCTGGTGCATCATGTATATCTCTTCCTCGCTGTGCACGCCAGCCAAGTAGCCATCGTCGCGCACGCCGATGAGCAGCCTGCCGCCCTCGGTGTTGGCAAAGGCCGACACCGAGCGCGCCAGCTTCACGGCATCCTGCACGCGGTACTTGAAGTCCTGCTGCTGGTGCTCGCCTTGGCTAATGAGGCTCAACAGGTAGTCGCGCATAGTATCTGATGCACTTTCTCCTCAAGGGGCAGGGTGGCGTCAATCCAATGGATGGTGATGCCGCGCCGCTCCATGCCGCGAAACCATGTCATCTGGCGCTTGGCAAACTGGTGGATGGCAATCTCAAGGCGGCTGAACATCTCGTCGTAGGTGGTGCGCCCCAGCACATACTCCGTCACATATTTATATTCCAGCCCATAGTAGAGTAGGTCGTCGGGGGCGATGCCCTCAGCCAGCAGCGAGCGCACCTCGTCGACCATCCCCTCGTCGAGGCGTGTGCGTAGCCGATGGGTAATCTTCTTCCTCCTTTCGTCACGTCCAATGTCAACGCCAAAAGTGTGCGAATCCACAGGTGGCAGTTCCCGCAAGGGGGTGGGGTGCTCCATATTGTATGTCTCTATTTCGATAGCACGGATGGCGCGTTGAGGCGAATCCACGTCGGTGGTGTTATGCATGGTGGAGCCATTCTGTGCTTTCAACTCTGTCAGCATCTGCGTCAGCTCTTGGAGCGTTTTTCCCTCTAAGCGGGCGCGCAGCTGGGGATTCTGTGGCACGGGCGACAGCTGGTAGCCGCGCAAGACGGCCTCGATGTAGAGTCCCGTGCCACCGCAGAGGATGGGTTGCGCCCCCCTCTTCCGTATCTCCTGATAGGCATTGAAGAAGTCCTGCTGATACTGAAAAAGGTTGTACTTCGTGCCCGGCTCGCAGATGTCGATGAGGTGGTAGGGCACGCCTTGGTATTCGGCGAGGTCCTTGCCAGTGCCGATGTCCATGCGGCGGTACACCTGGCGCGAGTCGGCTGAGAGGATCTCGCCCCCACAGGTGCCCTGCGGCGTGGGCGGCAGCGCCTGTGCCACGGCCACGGCCAGCGACGTCTTGCCGCTGGCCGTGGGGCCGAGGATGGTAATCATTCTGTTCATAATTGTAATGTGCTGGCAAAGTTACGCTTTTCTGCCGACATGGCCAAGAAAAACGCAAAAGAAATGCCGCCTGGCGGGGTAGCTGGGCGGCACGCAAGGGCTGAACTTCAATCAATCAGCCCCATTTATCATCTTCCATTGATGTCGCAGCTTCACAGCTGTCAGTGTTGAGTAACATTTTCGGCTGCAAAGTTACGATGAAATGGAGTGTTTCGTGTTATCATTTCGTCAAATAATGTTGTCATTTGGCGCAGAAGCCCCCTTTTTTGCCACATATTGGGTGGGCGTGAGGCCAAAAGTCTTCTTGAAGGCGCGTGTGAAGTTGGGCGTGTCGCCATAGCCGCAGGCCATGGCCACCTCGCCCACGGTCATCTGTGGATGCTCGTCGAGCAGATGACGAGCGTGGCGCATGCGCATGGTGGCAATGAACAGCTGGGGTGTGTCGCCGGTGATGGTGGATAGACGCTGCCGCAGTTGGTAGAGGCTCATGCCCATCTCTGCAGCGGTGGTCTCGGCATCGAGGTGCCCTTCTTGCAGCAAACGCTCGGCGGTGGTGGCGAGCCTGTCGAGGAACTGCTGATCGCCTTGCGTTAGCTGGGGCGCGCCGGTGGGCGTGTCGGCGGCGGTGGTCTGCAGGGCTTTGTAGCGCTGGCTCAGCTCGTCGTACTTCTGCAGGTTGGCGCGCAGCTGCTCGCTGATGCGCTGTTGGCGCCGCCGCATCAGCCAGGCACCCACGCCCACCAGCACCAGCAGAGCTGCCAGCGCCAGCACCGCCACACATACTACGCGCTTGCGGGCCGCCTGCTCAGCATGGTTCTCGCGTATCAGCCAGTCGTTCTCGAACTCGGCGTTGAAGCGGGCCAAGCTCTCGGCCGAGGCGTTGTTGTAGAGCGAGTCCTTCAGGTCGCTGAACAGCTCGTTCTCGATTTTCGCGCTGTCGGGGGCGGTCTTCCACAAGCATTCGTAAAGTCCTCGGTGGGCATACATCTCGTGTCCTCGGTCGCCAATCTGCCTGAAGATGTCGACAGCCTCGCGGAAGAAGGGGACACCGCTCTCTGCCTCTCCTAACCGCAGCCGCACCATGCCCATCTTGTAGCAGCAGATGCCGATAGACTGGCGGTCGTTCACTTGGCGGAAGTAGGCGATGGCTTTCTCCAGCTCTTGGCGGGCTTCGTCGTATTGCCCCAGCCCCGTCAGTGCCGATGCCTTTTGCGACAGGCGTATCATGGCTTTGTATTCGCGCCCCAGCTGTTGCTCCATCGCGTAGGCCTGGTTGGCGTAGGTGAGTGAGCGCTGGTCGTCGTCGATGGCGTGGTAGATTTCGGAGGCGGTGCCCAAGAGGGTGGCCAAACGGGGGCGGTCGTTGGCTTGCGTGGCTTTGTCGATGCCCCTCAGCACATACTTCACGGCTTCGTGGCCTTGGTTGGCGCTGAGGTAGATGGCCGCCAGCAGGTTCAAGCTGGCTGCCTGGCGGTCGGCGTCGCCGCTGTCCTCGTCGAGCTGGTGGCATTGCTTGGCGAAGGTGGCCGCCCGCTGATAGTGGCCTAGCCTGACGTTGGCAATGGCCAACAGGTTCAGACAGTCGGCCTCGCCAGTGCGGTCGTTGCCTTGCCGGAATAAGGGCAGGGCCTGGAGGGCGTAAGCGTCGGCTTGGTCGTAGCGCTGCTGGTCGTAATAGTACTCGGCCGCCCAGTACCACACTTGTTCGCGAAGCGTGTCGGCGGGCGTGGCACTATTATATATATATAATGTGTCGAGGAACTGCTCGTCGCAGAGCTGGCGGAAGAAGCCGTTGGCCTGCTCGGCCAGGCTGTCTCTGGGAGCTTGGTCGAAGCGTTGCAACTGCTGCTCCACATCGGCAAGTGCCGAAGTGGCGAGCAGGAGCATCAAGGCAAAGGGGAGGAGAACGCGAGGCGTGGTCATTTCTTGATTTCGGTGATGCGGCTCACGCCCTTATAGTTCACGCTGCCGCGCTTCTCCAAGAAGCTGATGATGAGGTCGGATGTTTTCTTGTTGAGCTGTGTCCCCTGGTCGTGGCGCGGAGCGTCGCAGATGGTGGAGACGTAGTTGTTGGTCACCACGCGGTAGGTCTTCTTTAGGTTGAACTTCGAGCCGTCGCGGTTGAGCAGGGTGAGTCGCTTGATGCGCGTGCTGTCCTTGGGTTCGCGCTCCACCTGGCAGCGCACGCCGCTGACGTAGGGGAAGTTGTGGCCATCGTTGTCGCAGCAGTTGATGAGCATGCGGTGCAGCTCCAGTCCGGTGAGTTCCATCACCACGGCGAAATTGCCAAAGGGGTCGAGGCTGAGCACGTCGCTCAGGGTGAACGGCCCAGCGGGATGCTCGCCAAAGCGCACGCCGCCGTAGTTTTCGATGCCGATGTCAGAGCCAGTCATCTCTACAAAGGCGTCGGTCATCATGCAGCCCAGCTCTTCGTAGTTGCCGAAGGGCTGCTCCACCGTGGCCAAAGCGCGATGGAAGGCGGGGTTGTCGCTGAAGAAGCGCACCATGTCCTGCACCACTTTGTTGCGTCCTTGGTGGCGTTCCAGGTCGATGAGGTCGGCCTTCTTGCGCACGATGCGCCAGGGCTGGCTGTCGGCGTCGCGCTCCAAGATGATGGTGGTGTGGGTGACGCGCCGCAGACGGTTCACGTTCTGGGTGATGAGCACGCCGTTGTGGGTCTCGCCGCCGCCAATCTGCGTGTGGGTGTGGCCACCGATGATGAGGTCGAGCCAGGGGAGGAGTGCCGAACTTTCCACGTCTTCTTCGTATCCGTTGTGCGAGAGCAGGATGCACACGTCGCACTGCCGCCGCAACCACTCATACTGGGCCACCGTCTCGTTGACGGGCGCGAAGCTGATGCCCCGGCAGTTGTCGGGGTGCGTGTCGGGCAGACCATGGGTGCCCAGCTGCACGGCTCCCACCACGCCCACGCGGATGCCCTCCACGTCGAACAGCTTGGTGGGCAGCAGATGGATGCCCAATGAGTCGGCAGGGTGCATGTTGGCACAGATGTAGCTGAAGTTCGACAGCCCTATCAGCCGTGCCAGTCCCTTGGTGCCTGAGTCGAACTCATGGTTGCCCAGCGTGGTGGCATCGAAGCCCACTTGGTTCATCAAGGCCACCATGGGGTAGGCGGGGATGTCGTACATGTCGTTCAGCGGGTCGCCGGTGCGGTTGTCGCCAGCCGAGAAGATGAGCAGTCCGGGGTAGAGCGTGCGCAGCGAGTCGGCCACGTCGGCCAGCGCCGGGAAAGCTCCCAGCTTGGCGTGCATGTCGTTGGCCGAGAGGATGTGCACCTCTTTTTGAATCTGTGCTCCTATAGGGCTGGAGGCCGACAGCAGGAGGGCAAAGAACAACAGAAGTAATTGTCGGGCGTTTTCTTTTATTTCCATATTCCTCGGTTTTTAAGATTATTTCTTCAGCGCAGAAAGGTGTCTTCCCTGCGCTTACGGTTTTAGCGCCGCAAAGTTACGAAAAGTCGAGCGCAAAACAAAGAAACTTGTTTCTTTTTTTTGCCGAGACGGAGAAGTTTCCTTGAGCAAAGCGAAAATTATCGCCGTCGCAGACGGCAAAGTTACAAAAAAAATGCCGTCCAACAAAGTGTGACGGCATTTTTCATGTTCCGCAGGAAGAAAAAACTACTTTTTCTTGATGGTCTTGAGCATGGGCTTGATGAGCGGCTCAATCTCAGAAGCCTTGGCCACAGGATACTTCACGCTGCCAGCCACGCCAGCCTTATCGTCGAAGTAGACAACATAGTTCGTCATGGCAAAGTCGCCATTCACGCCCTTGAAGGTCAGAATATTGCCATCGATGACGGGCTCATCGAACTTGAAGCTCGAGTGCATCGACATGCTGGTGAAGTTTTTGTAATACTGCTGGAAATCGGCGGGCTTGCAAGGATAGTCGCTGAAGGTGGCGTCAATCTTGGTGTAGTTGTCGTCGGCAGCGGCGTTGATGGTGTTCTCGTTCTTGTAGGTCTCCTTCCATGCGCTGGGATAGGTGAGGGAGAAATGAGCACCTTCAAATACGGTTCCCGACTCAGCCAGCTCATTTGCTGCCTTTTCTTCTTCAGAACTGTTCTGGCTCTTGCTGCCACATGCTGCCATCACGCAGACCATTGCTGCGGCCATGAAAAAAAGATATATTTTCTTCATTGTTGTTTTAAACAGATCTATGCAGAAAAAATGCCGTCCTGCAAGTGCGACGGCATTTTTTCATGCTTTGGTTGTGTTTTTACTTCAGCTCAGAGAGGTACTTGATGGTGCGCACCATCTGCGAGGTGTAGCTGTTCTCGTTGTCGTACCAGCTCACGACCTGCACCTGATAGGTGTCGTCGTCGATCTTGCTCACCATGGTCTGGGTGGCGTCGAAGAGCGAGCCGAACTTCATACCGATGATGTCGCTGCTCACGATCTGGTCCTCGGTGTAGCCGAAGCTCTCGTTGCCGGCGGCCTTCATGGCTGCGTTGATGCCTTCCTTGGTGATGTCCTTACCCTTGACGACAGCCACGAGGATGGTGGTGGAGCCGGTGGGAGTGGGAACGCGCTGTGCGCTGCCGATGAGCTTGCCGTTCAGCTCGGGGATGACCAGGCCGATGGCCTTGGCGGCACCCGTCGAGTTGGGAACGATGTTGCAAGCACCGGCGCGGCTGCGACGCAGGTCACCCTTGCGCTGTGGGCCATCGAGAATCATCTGGTCGCCAGTGTAGGCGTGGATGGTGCTCATGATACCGCTCACGATGGGAGCATACTTGTTCAGGGCGTCGGCCATGGGAGCCAAGCAGTTGGTGGTGCAGCTGGCGGCGCTGATGATGGTGTCGGCGGGGGTCAGCGTGGTGTGGTTCACATTGTAGACGATGGTGGGCAGGTCGTTGCCGGCGGGAGCCGAAATCACAACCTTCTTGGCACCAGCCTTAATGTGGGCCTCACTCTTAGCCTTCGAGGTGTAGAAACCTGTGCACTCCAGCACAACGTCGACACCCAGCTCGCCCCAAGGCAGCTCAGCAGCGTTGGGCTTTGCATAGATGGTGATCTCCTTGCCATCGACGGTGATGCTACCGGGAGCGACCACGGTCTTGCCATCCTCGCCCAGCACAGCGTCCTTGAACTCCACAGTGTGCTTGCCTTCACCAAACTTGCCAGCGAAACCGCCCTGAGCGGTGTCGTACTTCAGCAGGTGAGCCAGCATCTTGGGGCTGGTCAGGTCGTTGATAGCCACTACTTCATAACCCTCGGCCTCGAACATCTGACGGAATGCGAGGCGACCGATACGGCCAAAGCCGTTAATTGCAACTTTTGTCATTGTTTTTTGTTTGTTATAGATGAAAAATATACTAAAAAATCACTTTTTTGCGCCCTTGGCGCATTTTTTTCTTGTTT